>Ga0163150_10000707_pt1 | contig 60596 bp, 62 predicted proteins | sample OliLakLV19P2IB_FD_148628 | JGI IMG/M metagenome (GOLD analysis project Ga0163150, IMG submission 148628) | Freshwater microbial mat bacterial communities from Lake Vanda, McMurdo Dry Valleys, Antarctica - Oligotrophic Lake LV.19.P2.IB | ecosystem: Environmental > Aquatic > Freshwater > Lake >...
CCAATAACGTTCGCAACGTCCAGGCTCAGCAAGGCAACTGCCCGCAGGGCTATACCCAACAGGGTACCCTCTGCCTGCAGAACGCTCAGCCTCCCGTTGTTTCCAACCAGGATTGCCCGCAGGGCTTTGTCCGACAGGGCAACCTCTGCAATCAGCAGTCTGGCGGAACAACTACCAACCCCGGCAATCAGCCCGGAAACAACCCTGGCAACCAGCCCCCGACGGGTACCGCCGCTTCTAGCGTCGTCACCGGGACGGGCAACAGCCTGTTCAATCTCGTCGACGGACGCAGCTACGATCCTCGCACTACCGCTGATAACAACTACGCCGATACCGGCGTGGGCAAGCGGCAGACCTGGAAACTGGATGTGCCAGCGAGCATGACGCTCCTGGTCTTCGGTGTCCGGGTCAACGACGGGAAGATGTACGACCGAGGCGTTCTGAAGGCCTATCCAGGCCCCACGACCGTTAACATCGACATCACCGATGGTGGATGGATCCGGGTTGGCAATGACCGCGCCCCTGGCGAGGCTTGTGTTCGAATCCAACAGCACGTTGACAACAACTGGCTGATGTCGAACGTCGAAGTCCCCACCTCTTGGGCGAACGGGTGCCCCCCGCTCCAAAAGTTCGTGCGGTAGCGTCAGCTACCCATCGAATAGCCGTCAGGCTTAACCCAGGAGAGGCAGTCTTGCCGTCAGGCGGACCCGCCTACCCCATTCTCTCCCTAAGGAGGAGATATGAAACAGTTCATCTACATTCTCGTTGGTGCCATCCTGGCCTCGGCGGGAATCGCGAGTTACCACAGCGTCTCAGCTGGAAACGATAAGCCGACCATCCAGGTCGAGCAAATCGCCCAGCAGGTCGCTCGGCGACCAACCGTTCGGACGATTCAGCCATATGTCGATTACATCGGCGATCAATCCGTCTGGATTATAAAGGGTGTCACTCCTCAAGGAGTTTCACACTTTCCAGTCGAGTACAACGCTGAACGTCGACCAACCGGTCCTGGTAAACTTCCCTTTCAAACGGGAGAATGGGTCTTCGCTTCGAAGATCTATATGGGCGGAAAGCTCGTTCACCAGAACTGCTGGCTCTCGATCGCAGAATATAGCGGCGAAGCCGAAGATGGGGTCATAAACCCGTGGCCACAAGAACTTGCGAAAGCGAGTCCTTGCAAAGCGAGTGATGTCGCCCCCTCTCAGCCAGCTCAACCCGCCGTCCAGAGGACGCGCGTCACCACGAATGGCACTGAAAAGCCGTTCAACATCGGAGACGCTGTCGCTGGTGCGGTCATCGTTATGGGAGGAAAGTCTCTTTCGCCTGAGCCGTGCTCGATCCAAAGCGCTTCTGCGCCTGGAACCGTTAAGTACGGTGTCATCCACTCTGGGGGTAAAATCTCAGATTGGGCCGGCGAAATCGACAAGCATCCACCCTGCCAGTAGGCAAAAACAATTAGAGGGTGTCCACCTCGAGCGAGTCGCGAAAGCGATATTGCCACGACAGGTGGAAATTCCTCGAATAGGGAGAAAGGGTCTGTTAGGACAACGTTGACGATCAGTTTGATCTCATATTCACCGATTGCGGTGTCTTATGATGATCTTCCTTGATCCGCTAACCGCGTTCTGTATACCTTGTCTTCCCTTTTGTATTTAGAAACAATTCTAAGCACAAAAGGGAAAGACGAAAAAAATGTCATCCTGAACAAATGTGAAGGATCTTGAGATTCTTCGCTACGCTCAGAATGACAAAGCTATATGAATAAGAAAAACACTAAGGAAAATTTGCCTTTAATCTCAGTCGTAATGCCTGTGTATAATGCTTCGAAATTTTTACCTCAGGCTATTGACAGTATATTAAAACAAACATACTCCAATTTTGAGTTTGTAATCGTTGATGATGCTTCCAAAGATGACTCATGGAAAATACTCCAAAGCTATGCTCGAAAAGACAAGCGTATCAAAATCTATAAGAATCCATATAACCGAAAAGCTGCCGAGACAGTTGATCGAGCAATATTTCTTTCTCATGGAGATTTTATTGCCCGTATGGATGCAGATGACATTGCATTGCCAAGTCGCTTGGAAAAACAACTGAAATATCTTTTAGATAACCAAGACACTGTTTGTGTAGGTGGACAATGTATTCTCATCAATGATAAAAACCAAATAATTGGGGAAAAAACGTTTCCATTAGATCACAAGACAGTTTATGACTATATTTATCGATTTATTCCAATTCAACAGCCTGCTATGATGATTGCCCGAAAACGGCTTCCAGAAGACTTTGACTATTATGGTCATGGAATGTCACCTGTTGAGGACGTAGAGTTTATTTTCAAACTTTTCAAATATGGAAAAGTAGAAAACATGCCTGATTATGTATTGTATTACCGTATACACGAAAACAACAGCTCGCGTCTCAATGTAAAAAAGTCATTTTTCTTAACTGTTCAGTCACGAATTCGATCAGTATTTAACCATGGATACAAACCAAGCTTTGTAGGGCTTATGACGACAATTGCACAGCTTGTTGTGGTTGCTCTCTTACCAGAACGTTTGTCTATGGAACTCTATAACACGATCAAACGAAAAACTGTTGTTCCTGATTTCTTTGCCTTTAATGTCAAAAACTTCTCATGGAAATTGAAAGACACCGAAAAACATCCTGAAGTAGCTCTCCCCGCTATGAGCTAAGTTTGGTTGACACTCCTTCGTATTCATGCAACACTTACATTGCATGCTAAAGATACTCAAAAAACAAATGCTTCCTTTTGGTGGAATTCTGGCCGTTGTTATCGTATTGTCATGGGCCAATTTCAAACAGGAAACACTTCTTACTGGCGGCGACAATCTCCATCCAGAATTTGACTTTTGGATCAATATACAGCGGTCTCTTTTTGCTGCATGGCAGGAATATCAAGGAGTTGGGCTATTGGGAGGGATGGGACATGCTGCCGATCTGCTTCGCCAAATATTTTTGTGGCTCCTTTCTTTTCTTGTTCCCACTACGTCCTTGAGATACGTCTATACCATGCTTACCCTTTTTATTGGAGGCATCGGAGCGTATGTACTTACCTACTATCTATTCCACTTAACGCACCAGAAAGAACACACAGCATGGGACACGCAGCTTGCAGCAACCATCGCTGGAGTGTTTTATATCCTCAACCTCTCAACTATCCAAGCCTACTATTTCCCCTTTGAAACATTCACAGCTCACTTTGCGGCTCTCCCATGGCTTTTATGGGGAATCATCAATTACTTTCAGAAAGCAACATTCAAATCATTTCTTGTGCTATGCATCCTATTTCTCCTTTCAACTCCACAATCATACGTGCCTACACTTTTTGTGGTATTTGTACTGAGCGTCCTTATCCTTCTTCCTTTTGTCATAAAGCAATCAATTCATCACACTATCATTAAAAGCAGCCTTTCAAGAATCACGCTTTTTCTGACAGCTCTTTTTATAATCAACGCGTTTTGGCTCATGCCATTTGCTGTTTTTACTCTCACGAGCTCAAATGTCAATATCAATGCCAAAATCAATCAAGTAGCTACCGAAACAATTTTTTATCAAAATAAAGAACTGGGAAATATTTGGGATGTCATGCTGCTTCGAGGATTTTGGTTTAACTACATTGACCCCAATTTACAACAAGTATTCACCTACAGTCTCAAACCATGGCGTGATCATTTAGATCTGCTTCCCATAACAATACTTGGATACAGTTTGTTTGGTGTGATTCTCCTGGGTGTAATCCGTGGTATCCGATCCAAACAACCTCTTTGGATTGGACTTGCAGTTTTGTTTTTCTTCTCAGTCACAATGCTGTCGACTAACACCCCCCCGTTTTCATATATCGATGCGCTTTTTCGCAAACTGCCGCTTGTTTCTCAAGTATTTCGCTTTCCATTTACGAAGTTTTCGATCTTGGCCTCACTTACCTATGCAATCTTTTTTGCGTTTGGCATACAAGCAATTTCGCGCTATCTTCACAGAGTTCCACCCGCACTTTTTTATGCATTCTTTACCGTTTTGCTTATTTTCTTTACCTTCCCTGCATTTACAGGAAATCTCTTTTCAGAGAGACAGCAGCTGGAGTTCCCAATTGAATACCGGCAGCTTTTTGATTTTTTCAAAAGACAGGATCCCAATACTCGGATCGCAAACTTTCCTCAATATACTTTTTGGTCATGGAATTACTACAAATGGGGCTACGCTGGTTCTGGCTTTTTGTGGTACGGAATCAAACAGCCGATTTTAGACAGAGCATTTGATCCCTGGTCGCGCGATAACGAAAACTATTATTTCGAAATATCTCAAGCACTGTATTCTCAGGACACCACTCATCTGGCAAATGTTTTTGATAAATATAGTGCAAATTGGATTGTTATTGATCGATCAGTCACAACCCCTTTTTCAGCAAAAGCGCTGTACTTCACAGAACTAGAACAGATGCTCTCTAAAATGCCGCAGGTTGAGAAAATCCAGCAATTTGAATATATATTGATTTATCGATTCAAACCTTCAGCTAATCCGAAATCATTTGTCTATGGGACAAGCGAGCTTCCTTCAGTAAACTCCTATATAGTAGGCGACAAAGACGAAGCCTATGCACAGTTTGGAGATTACAAATCAGTAAATCAAAACCAAGACATTCTCTATCCATTCAGAAGTCTTTTATCCAACAAAACCCAAAGCGATTTATCGTTCAAGCTTTTAGAAGAAAAAACAACACTCAAGCTCCACACACAACTTCCGGAAAGTGATACTCAACAAATAGTAAAACTCCCCTCATATTTTGAGGGAGAACAATTCGTGCCAGTTGAGATCAAAACCGAGACCAGCAAGCAAGCACTCACAGTCAAAGCAGTCTTTAAAACGCCTGAAATATTTTTAGAAAACAAAAAGATATTCGGTGATCCGTCAGAGCTCGTGCTATTTCGAATTGCATCCATTCCCGGTGAGTTAAAGCTCAATATAAATGGCGTTGCGAATTTCAAAATCAGTTCAAAGTCTGGAACTGTTGGCACCACACTTCTTTCAGTCAATGAAGATAATACACTTGTTTTATCCGATAAATTGCAAAGCGTTTTAGAAACCCAAGAAGTTGCATCAACATTGATCCAAGAATTACCTCTTTACCAACCAAAAGATATATCTATTCCACCACACAACAAACCAATCACGATGACAGTCCGTATTCCCAAAGTTGATGATTCATATTCAAATATGTCTGAATTCCCAAACCGTGATAAAATTCGAAACTGCGATAATTTCAGAGTTGGGAAATATTCAAGTATCACATCTGTTGGGAAAGACTCACGTTCACTAACATTTCAATCTAAAAATGCTACCAACTGTATCTCATACTTTTTCCCTACTCTTTCACACAAACTCGGCTATGCGATAACTCTTGATGCAGAACATGTAAAAGGACGTGGATTCCATTTTTGGATTCTTAATGAAGATTCCAAATCAACAACAATTGATACGTATCTTGCTGCGGATAGAAAAAGAACGATTTCAACATTTGTAATCCCTCCCATGAGTACTTTTGGGACTGCATTTTCAATGCATTTGGACAATATTTCAATCGGCGATGACGAAACAATCAATACATTTCATAAACTTTCTGTCTACCCATTCCCCTATCATTTTTTAACGCAAATAAAAGTCGAACAACCAAATGTTCCAGAAAAAAAAACTTTGGGAGATGTAATTTCTTCAGTCACGCACCCCAATGAAAGTCTCTATATTATTGATCTGAAACCTGAAACCTACAACCTAAAACCCACAATTGTTCTCTCACAATCGTATAGTCCATTTTGGAAAGCCTACCGTATCAAGAAGTATGAATTAGGAATTATGAATTATGCAGCTGAGATTTTGCCTTTTCTATTCGGTGATGAATTAAAACAACACATAAAAGTAAACAACTGGTCCAACGGATGGGAGATTAATAAAACAACAATGAAACAATTTAACAATGCAACAATTGTCTTAGTTTTTTTACCTCAATATCTTCAGTATTTTGGTTTTATTTTATTATTCTTTTTTTCTTTTTGCTTCTGTATCTCATTCCTCTTCAACTGGATTAAGCGCCGTTTCTAGATCCTCTCTTTGAAAACTTGAATTTAACTCCAAATAGTATTATACTACAAGCCTACATTTCTAAATGTCTGGGCAATTGCGCTCAAGTACATTGGGTTATGTAGAAAGCCCGCTTCGACTCGCGTCGAATGCGAGGCGAGCACATTAACAGTTTGAGTTTAGGAACTATCGGATATTCTTTTTTCGATTAGTCCTTTTTGAAGATAAATCATTTATCTTTAGGAAGGGCCTAATTGAAAGGAGGACCGCCCAATATCCATTAGCGATGCAAAATTCCTCATCAAAACAGGGAGCACGTCTCACACCCCTGACCAGCTAAGAACTGGTAAAATCCCGACTTGGGAAGTGAATTTCATAGATCCGCCCTAAGGAGGGCAAGTTGCGCAAGCGTATATTGGCACCCCCGCTCATCCTGACCCTGCTCTTGCTGCTCTTGGGCAGTTTGAGCCAGATCACACGTCCCGCGAATGCGGAAGGAGGCCCTTGGGTCTCTGTGCCTCACGGAGAGTACAAGCCCGTCCCCGCCCGGACAACCGGCATTGTCGACGGCGACTATCGAACGTCGTTCGTCACGGTGTACGGATTCGTCCGTGTGGTCGGTACGAGCAACCCCTACAGCTTTGGGCCTAACATTCCTTTGCCGGGCATGTCCCGAGAAGGCTGGTCCAGCGCAGGGGGTGACTCTCCAGAAGTCGGACGGCTGGAACATTGGAACCGCGTGACTGGCTATGTCGATGGTGGCGCAGCCGCTAAGGCATGGTTCGAGCTCGCGTGCCCAGATATTCAACGTCCGCGCAAGCAACCCGGTGACGTCGTCGAGTATTTCACCCCCCCAGGGTGGACGAGTCCCGCATGGTTCGTACAAGTTCCGCCGAAAGTACAACAACGGCAAGGGATGAAGTCGGATTACACCGACTGTCAGCCCCCAACGGCTACGCCCACGCAGACGTCAACGTCTACCCAGACGCCGACTGCTACGGCCACTGCCACCTCGACGGCGACTGCAACCAGCACCAACACACCGGTGCCAGGTACGGCTACGCCAACGAGCACATCAACGAGCGTCGTCCCGACCGCTACCGGCACACCGCCGACCGCGACCACGACCACGGCTCCTACCAACACACCGATTTCGATGCCCACCAGCACGGGCACGCCCGTGGTCAGCACACCGACGTTCACGCCGGTGCCGCCGACAGCGACCCCCATGGCGACGGCTACTTATACGCCAACGCCAAAAAAGGGGCCTTTCTGGATATTCATTCCAGGCGCTTATGGTCCTCCAGGATCTATGCCAACGGCCACACCGTCGCCAACAGCGACTCCGAGGCCTGCCGCATGCGTCCTGGTTGTCAATCGCGCCAACTTCGGCACGATCGGTCCGATCAACCCGGAAATCACTGTCGAGTGGACTCCCCGTCTTCACGGGTGGTTCAAGGTGATCCGGGTCAATGCCCCGAACAACAACGAGGTTTTGCTGGAGATTCCCAATACGGGAGCAGCTTCGTCCGGGGAGTATCGGTTCGAAAAAGACGGAGAGACAATCCGCAACCCATGGGTTTCTGACCCAGCGGGAGGCAAAGTTGTCTTCAAGATTAACCTCAATTTGGGTGGCGATTACATCGTCATCTCTCTGCAGCCAACAGCAGGCTCGCAGGTCGGTCCTTGCACCGATTTGAGGTACGTCGATCCGTAGAGGTTGACCAAGCGCCAAATTCTCCTTGCCTTTTTCCAAGGTAAGTAAGACTGAGGCGCTTCGCTTTCAACATTCCTAGACTCAGACATCAAGGTAAGGAGTCCGCTACGCATCCAGCGTAGATATTAGTCTTCTGAGTAGACTAAGAAAAGACTCCCAAGCCTGGGGAAGAGCCACCATGAGGTGCGCAAAAGATGGTAGTGGCATGCGCCGCTTTGCTGTTTATTCAGCACCATCTCTTGCCATTTCGGCTCTTCCCCTCGTTTCTCCTCTTTTCAAAGCTATTTGAAAAAAGAAGAGACGAATTTAGGTGTTAGGTTATAGGTTACAGGTTTCAGTTTTCCTTTTCAATTTATATTCAATACTAAAACCTAGCACCTGAAACCTAAAACCTGATCCCGAATTTGACAAATCAAAAACCATGTGGTAACCTTCTTTAAATCTAACCTGCCAGGTTCTTTCCTGTCCACTCATTCGATAAACTCAGAGTGAAACAGTGAGTATGCCGAACTGTCCACGAATAACCTCGTATCAATTATGAGCAACGAATCACTAATTTCAATCATCATGCCTGTGTTTAACGCAAAGGATTCGCTTTTAGCTACACTGAAGAGCTTGTCCTCCCAAAATTATCCTCACCTTGAAATTATTGCTGTTGATGACCATTCCACAGATGGCTCGCTGCAAGTCTTGTCCCAATTCAAAAAGCTTGATAAGAGGCTCAAAATTTACCGCAATATCAAAAGATATGGACTTGCTGTTTGCCTCAATCGAGGAATCAAAAAAGCAAAAGGCAGATTTGTAACATTTATGGATCCCCGTGACTTTTCAACTCCCAACAAACTCAAAAAACAAGTACAATACCTTCTTAATAATCCCCGTGTTGTCGCAGTAGGCACACAGTGTCTCTATACCAACAAAAAAAGCAAACGATCTGGAAAAAGCACTTTTCCCTTAGAAAATAGCCCTATTTATGAAGGCTTACTCCACAAACAACCCATGCAGTATGAGACAGCACTTCTAGATCGTAAAAGATTTCCCAAAGATGTATTATATTTCAAACCACAGCCATATCCGGTCCTTTTTACTTCAGTTTTTCTTCAAGTTTTGAGATACGGCAAACTTGCAAATATTCATGAATACCTCCATATACACTTCGAAGGAGCGAAGCATGCAGCCATGAGTAATACACGGGTTGAGCGGCTTATTACAGGGGCTAAATTATGGGTAAAATCAATTACCGTTGATGAATATCGTCCTAATCTCCGTCAACTCTTCTCAAACCTCCGCATATCCACGAATTAGTTTATTAGCAATCAGTAATTAAGAGTTACATTAGGCCTCTTTTCTGACCGTATTTCTTATCCCAAAGTTATCCACAATAATTCATCTTATTTATTTAGCTTGGTATATCAATCTATTTATTTAATATAAAACTCTAGGTCTATGATGTCATTTGTCCTATTTTGCTATAGGTTGACAGACCTATTAACGTGTGCTAGAATCCCATTAATATGAAATTTTTCACTGCTCTATTTGGGAATAGAAAAGAAAATAAAAGGAAGACGTTATCTGATCACAGACAAGAAGCTTTAGTAAAACAAGGGGCCGAACAATTTAAATCATTATTGAAGAAAGGCTTAAGCGTTCCAGTAGTATTTTTGTAAGTGAATCGGGCAAAAAAAAGAGCATCGCTTTCGTTACTTCAAAGGATATAAGTTCTAATCAGTACGATAAGCAATGCTCTTAAGGAAAGCGGTAGTTAGTCCTTTTGGCAGGAATAAAAACTAAATACCAATAGAAGTTTTAACAAAACCATCAACTATTGTCAAGAAAAGTTGATGAAGCTAAAAGTAACAATTTATATTGCAACAACAGCATTTTTCATACAACAGTAAATTGCTAGTTTTAGCTTCGTTTGCAAATTTGTACTTTGCGACGAGGTAAGAATGTTGGGCAGGCATTCTTACCTCTTTGAAAGGTAGTGTCACAAATTTCAAACTGAATTACCTCCCCTTATTTCCTCGTCTTATAATCTCCAGCAATTTTTTTCAATCATCTTATTAATAATACCCGTACAAACCCCTGCCTCCTCTTTACAAAGGCCTATAATATTTGGTATAATAGCACGGATTACCCATATTTCTTAAGCCTATATGTTGGCGAAGAGAGATATGGCTATGTCAATCCTACAAGCTTTTATAGCTATTTAGGAAGCACTTTGACAAGGTATGTCATTTTAGCCTCTTTTAGAGGGTAAAATGATCTAACAGAACCATTATTCCCTTCCAGGGACTGGATTTTACTTCAGGTTGTAACAACCCGAGGTGTAATCCAGTTCTTGGACAAATTGTCGTGAAAACGGCAGTGTAGGGCCTTATAACCCTTATCCTAGACCTGGTCACAGTGCACAATCGTGCGCTGTAAGAGAATATGGAGGAGGACACAATCGAATACGCGAACCAAATAGCAGCCACAATAGAAGAACGAAGGAGAACCATGGAGCCAGCATTCCCGCTCTCATACATTCGGCAACTCCAGCAAGACGTAGAGGAGGAGATGACTAAGGCTCTTAAAGCCTCAACTCAGCCTCCACTTATTCGCTGGTACAACAGTGTCAAGGAAACGATTATGGCTGAAAAAAATGCCATGATCGGAGCCCTGGTACTTACTTTAGGCGTAATCGCGCTTCAAATCTTCGTCGTAGGACGATAAGCTAAGGAGCTAGCCGTGAAACGGTTTGCAATCATCATCGGGCTCATCCTCGCGACCATCGTTCCGTTCGCAGCCAAGGCTGGCGGCGGAAATCCGGTTTATTCCATACCGTTCGAAGACTCGACCGGTACTGGAACGACAAAAGAATACCGTGGCCAAGTACGTGAGGAAGGTGTTGCAATTCTCGCCGGCTTTCGAGTCAACGAGAATGGAGTACGAACGTGGGAGCAATCCCTTATCGCACTCAAGACACCAACAGACCTCGACTTCCGAGTAACCGACGGAAAGATCAGCATCGTGTCCCCTAAAGACGCAAAAGCTGAATTCTGCCGGAGGGCTTCCGAGGCTCCGTACGTCACGATCGTCGACCGCTACGGTTTCGGGGCTACGCCCTGCGACCAAAACAGCCGACCGATCTATCAGGTCTTCGCGCCGCTCGCTTATGGAGGCAACTTCGTTTGCGACGCGCAGCGAGAGCGCCGGGTCACGGGAACGGGAACTACGCTTTGCTTCAACGCGGGCGAATCCGTGACTGGTTTCCGGATCACGCTCAACGACGGGCGGACTTTCCAGTCTTGCTCGTTCAATCCGGCTCCGAAGAGCGGCAAAATTCTGGACGGGGTCATCAATCCCTTCCCGGAAGAACTCGCACAGCGCAAGCCGTGCGATCAGCCGATCCCCACCTCGACTCCTCTGCCGCCGACGAGGCGACAGTCAGGACCAGGGAAGGCGATCACCTTTGTGGCCGGAGAGCCGGTTCTTGGGTTCAAGATCGTCCTAAACAACGGGACTTCATACACCAACTGCTACTTGGCTTCACCGCCGAGTGGTGGTTCAGTTTTCGAAGGGGTTGTGAACCCATTCAAGGAGGAAGTCGCAAAGATGACTCCCTGTACGGTTCCCGATCCCACCCAAACGCCGACGTCCAGCCCGACGAGAATCTCGACCCCTGTGTCGAGCTCCACTCCGACGGCTACGGCGACTTCGATCGCAAGCGCAACGCCCACCAGCTCGCCCTCTGCGACGAATACCCCAACGGGTAACGAATTCCCGCTTGGGCAGCAGAATACTGGGCAAGGCAAAGCTCAACGCTTTACAGGCATCGTTCCGCAAGGGATGATCTTAATAGGCGGAGGGTTCCAGCTCATCGACCACGGTGGCCAAGGTGTTGGTGGCGATCTCGTCATTTTCAATCTCCCAGCTGGAAGCAAACTCGATGTCACCATCCTCGATGGTTTCATTCACGTAATCGAGGTGACGGCTTCGCCGTTTGCCTGGTGTAACCACCAGAAGGAGGCTACGTACAAGAAGATCGTCGATAAGGCGAACTTGGGACCTTGCTCATAATAGCAAGAATACTCACCTGAGGAGGTGAATTTGTAAATAAAGGAAAGATTGGGTCTGTTAGGACAAAGCAGTAGATCAGTTCGATCTTGGCTCACCGTTTTGCGGTGTCCCCAATGATCGTTCTTCGATCCGCTCGCTGCGTTTTGCATACCTTGTCTTCCCTTTTTTGTTGAGGAATTTCTTCAATAGAAATGGGAAGAAAATAAAACTCTTAGATCTTTTTGGAGAATAAAATGCGTCCTGCAGCGGTTTGAAGGACTCGAGAGACCACTACATCAATAGTTTTCCCAACATCATCTCGGCCTTGCTCAACAACAATCATTGTCCCATCATCCAAATAACCAACTCCTTGGGTAATATCTTTCCCAACATGCAGCACTTTGACATGTACTGCTTCACCAGGTACAGCTTTAATCTTAAGGCGATGAGCAAGCTCGTTAATATTGACCACTGTAACTCCTTGAATACTTGCTTTCTTCGCCAAGTTATAGTCACAGGTTATTATTTTCCCCTTTTTTGCCTTTGCAGTTCGTATTAAATGATCGTCTACATCTTTTTCCCGCAATCCCTCGCCATTTTCAGAGTAAAACAGAAATTTTATTCCTCTTGTTTTCCGAAGCTTTTCCAGCAAATCCAATCCTGTTCTTCCTCGCTCGCGCTTGACGGTATCTTGCGAATCAGCAATATGTTTGAGCTCTGACAAAATACTGTCCAGTACTACAAAAATACCGCTCAGCAAACCTAATGTTATTATCTCAAAAACCCTCCCATCTATGATGGCTGAGGTATCAAGAAAAATGCCATTTTCGATTTTTCTGCTGGACGGATGCGGCTTTTTCCTTCGCTGCGGCAGACGGCTCATCATGATCTTTGCCACCTCATCAGCCAAAGCCGAAATTGCTTTTGGGGTGAGCATATTCATGCGGCTTCCTCCTTTATTTTCTTCTTTTGGTTTTTCTATCTCTTTTTCTTTTGCCATATTATTTCATTGTTTGTATAACCTGACTTAACGTTTTGTAGGTTTTCGTGCTCAAAACTGTTTTGTATCCCAACTTTTCGGCTTGCTTCTCACGCTTTGCGAGTTGACTAACGTTTCTGAGTTCTCCTAACAATCCAACTTCTCCAATAGCCACTGTTTTATTCATAGCAACATTTTTCTGACTCGAAACGAGTGCTAAACAAATTGCCAAATCTGCAGCAGTATCCGAAAGTTTCATTCCGCCTACAACATTTACAAAAACATCAGACGATGCAAATGGTATATGGGTATGCTTTTGCAAAACTGCTAACAATAGTTCTAGCCGCTTTTGGTCAATTCCAAGTGACACATGTCTTGGCATCGGCATTTTTGACGATAATACCAGTGCTTGTATTTCTACCATAAATGCACGGGTCCCTTCAAGTGTCACTGTTAAGACCGACCCGGGTGCATGAGTGACGTTTTCTGATAAAAATAAGTGTTCGGGATTTTGCGACTGCTTTAACCCTTCTTCTTCCATAACAAATATGCCTACTTCATCCACTGGACCAAATCTATTTTTAAAACTTCTAAGAATTCGTGTGGCATTTTGTTTTTCTCCCTCCAAAAACAAAACAACATCGACCATATGAGTCAAAACCATGGGTCCGGCTACCATTCCTTCTTTTGTCACGTGTCCGACTATGAAAATGGGGATTTTTAACGTTTTTGCAGCTCGGATAAAATGTGCAGCAGCGTATCTAACCTGACTAACAGATCCAGACAACCCTCCAGCACTTTCTGACTCGACTGTTTGAATCGAATCAATAATAACAAGAGCGGGCTTCTGTTCTTCAATTGTTTGTACTATGGCATCGGTATTTGTTGCTGCCAAAAGCAGAAATGAATCATTGGTACTAGTGGATAATTTAGACTTATTGGACATGAAAAGTATACGGTCTGCCCGAAGCTTTACCTGCTCCTCTGACTCTTCTCCAGAGATATATAAAATGCGAATTTTGCTCTTGGACAATGACAAACCTAGCTGAAGCAAGAGTGTTGATTTCCCTACTCCTGGATCTCCTGCCAAAAGAGTTACAGACCCTGCAACAATCCCGCCTCCCAAAACGCCATTGAGTTCTGAAAATTCTGTTGTTAATCGTTCACTATCTTTATAAACAATATTGTTAAGATTTTTTGGAGTAAGTGGACCAGTATTTACAGTTCCTGAAACTCCCATACTGCCTGAAGATGGCGGGCCGAGTTTGATCTCTTTAAAGCTGTTCCACGTACTACATTCAGGACACTTGCCCATGAATTTCGGAGAATCATATCCGCATTCCTGACAGACAAAACTAATTTTTTGTTTTTTCATAAATACCTATACGGTGGAAGAGATTTACGATTTATGAGGAACGATTTATGAATCTCAAATCATAATTCATAAATCTTAAATCAACTTAACGGTATCCGATTGGTTTTGCCTGAAGTACTGGAATCAAAATAAGTCTATGACGCTTTGTCTCAATCTGGCTGACAGTGGCAGTTACACTATCTCCGACCTCAAAACTAACATTTGGCGGAATCTTATCTTTCCGTATAATTCCTGATATTGTTTTTTCTTTCTGTGCAATACTTGGGATCTCCAAAAATACTGCGTGAGATGTAATACTCGCAACAGTTCCGCTGACCTTTTGTTCCAAAGCAACTCCTGAAATTAATTCTTCAAATGGATCTTTGGTCAATCGCTTGATAGACAGATCAATTCGCTTTGCATCTTTATCAATTCCAATGATAACTGCATCTACTGTAGTTCCAGATTTATAAAGTGCCTGCAAATCCTCAACGTCATCCCACGATACTTCAGAAATGTGGATCAACCCATCCAGCTGCATCCCATCTTTATTATGCATCACAACAAACAACCCAAAATTGGTCACATTGGAAATAACTGGACTCAATTTGTCTCCAACCGAAAAACCAGCGATAGCTTTCTGAAAATCAACATCTTTCATTATTTGCTTTTGCGAGAATATAATTTTATGTGCTTGGCGATTCAATTCAAGAATATACACTTCTAATTTTTTCCCTTGCAGTTCTTGTGGGTTTTGATTCATACCTTCAGTCCCTGGAGTAACAAAAGATGTATGAGAATTGGGCAAAAATCCTGAAACTCCGGTAGCTGTACTCACCAGATATCCTCCCCGAGTAATTTCATTAACTATCACTGTATTTGCTGTTTGATCTGCTTGTAACTTTTCAAGTTTTATCCATACTGCATCGTCCATAAAACGCCTGAGCGAAACAACTGGATTCCCTTGATCTGATTCTGGATTGAGAATTTGTACAGTTACGGTGTCTCCTACTTTTAGATTTGATAGTAAATTGCGAAGAAGCCGTTTGTCTTTTTCAAGCACTACTGCTTCGGCTTTTGCATTTATATCAACTAAAATTTCTTTTGCAGTTAATTTTGTTATTCTTCCTTGGAGTTCTGCACCCTTTTGAAGTTTGTTATATGTAGATTTGGATTTACCCATGAGCTCGGCCATTGTCGTAGACCCTGAGCTAGTCGAAGAGGAAGTTGCTTGTCCGCCTTTTGTACCTGTCTGTAGTTCAGAGGAATTAATTGTTGTTGGCTGGTTGTTGGTTTTTATATTCACTCATTTATTCCACCTTTCGTTTGTAGATGCGTATAGTATAACACTCATGGTGAAATCATTCAACCACAAAAAAACTCACATTTCTGTGAGCTTTTTGTTTGAAATAACAAATCCCCTGGCAACGACCTATTTTCTCCTCCCCACTATCGGCGAGAATATCGTAGGCGCTGGCACATTTCACTTCTCTGTTCGGAATGGGAAGAGGTGGTTCCATGCCGCTCCAATCACCAAGAGATTTCTTATTTCAAAGATCAATATTTAGGTCTCAGGTGTCAGTTATCAGGTGTCAGCTTAAAAAAACTGAAACCTAAAACCTATAACCTGAAACCTATTTTGGCTCCTTGAAAAGTGAAGAGAATTCTCTCCAAAAACTCTCATGGAAGAGAATCTTTGAAGAATGCGTCTTGTACCCGATTGAATCGGGGTTTAAAGTTTTACTTCTAAACCATTAGTACGGGTAGGCTCAATACATTGCTGTACTTCCACCGCCCGCCTATCAACCTCATAGTCTATAAGGGGTCTACGTACCATTGCTGGTACAGGAAATCTTATCTTAGGAACTGCTTCCCACTTAGATGCTTTCAGCGGTTATCAGTTGGGAATATAGCTACTCGGCGATGCTCCTTATGGGAAACAACCGACACACCAGGGATTCCCTCATCCCAGTCCTCTCGTCATTTCGTTTTCTCAGATTTCTCTGAGGATCAGACTATATCTTCACCCCGCAATGCGGGGGTTGGCATATAATGAAAAGCTTATATTTAAATAGTTGAAACTATTTAGTACTTTCCATATAAGTCGTTACGGGGACTTCTAAAGTATTTCTTTGCGAGGAATAATAATTATATTCTCGCATTCTCTGAATCCAAAGTACAACATCTTGTTTTGATATCAACTTCTGCTGTAATTTTGGAATCAGTTTTAATAGCAATGCAGCTTGCTTTCTTTTAAATCGCAGATATGGTTGAAGTTTAGAAAGAACCTCAAAAGTTCTTTGAAAGCCTTCTATTCGCAATTCACAAATGTGATCATTGCGGTTATATACATATCCACAACCTAACGCTTCGCGGATCCATTCAATTTCTACGCGATACCGAACATCTTGATAAAAACAGATTACTGTTTTTATCCGAAATATTTCTTTACCACTTTCTCGACGATGTAGTTGAAGCATGATACTTCCATCGCCATCTAAGAATCCTGCAATATATGCAAGGTTGCATTTATTTACTTTAGCAAGTCTTCCCACGGTATTACCCTTTGGCATCTTAATTTGAGTTTAACATAGGACTAAAACCAAACTCAAGCCAAGAGGGTTCCACCGTTATTAGCCAAATTCTTAACTGCATTACTGCAATAAAGAGCAATTGCTTACTAGGGACGACTTCCTTCAAATTTCCGACGGTTATCCAGGATAGAGTCCGAACTGTCTTACGACGTTCTTAACCCAGCTCGCGTACCACTTTAACTGGCGAACAGCCAGACCCTTGGGAGCTTCTCCACCCCCAGGATGTGATGAGCCGACATCGAGGTGCCAAACCGCATCGTCGCTGTGGACGCTTGGATGCGATCAGCCTGTTCATATATTTGTATATCACATATTTCACCCACAATTACTTGTGGAACTGACTATATCTTCACCCCGCAATGCGGGGGTATGGCGTATTATGGTTTATGTGAACCATCTTTCTACTCGTCCCGCCAAGGCGGGATTTTTCGATCAGTCGATACGGGGTCAAACAAAACGTAGAGTGCAAAACGTAAAATGCAAAATAAAGAAATATGTTCTTGTTTTTCGCTTTTAGCTTTACATTTTTCGCTTTATCGACTTCCCACGATATTGCCCTACTATTTCCTCGTAGACGGAAGACTTAAACCGTCAAAAGTAATAGGGTTCCACCGTTATTAGCCATATATTCTGTCCCGCATTACTGCGGGACGGGACACAGATTGTATCCCCGGGGTAGCTTATATCCGTTAAGCTCTGAGCGTACCACTACGCGTCAGAGGATCACTTACACCGACTTTCGTCCCTGTTCGACTTGTAGGTCTCACAGTCAAGCTGGCTTATGCGTATGCGCTATCAATCTGATTTCCATCCAGATTTAGCCAACCTTTGTACAACTCCGTTGCTGTGTAGGAGTCAACCTCCCCAGTTAAACTGCCCGCCAGACACTGTCCATCCGCCAAATTTTTGTTTGGCAAAGAAGTAATGATTGCTTATTCTCAAGAGAGGTATTTCAATTGTGCCGAAGCTCCCTCCTATTCTAAACAGTGAAAATAAACCCTCAAATGTCAAGCTACAGTAAAGCTCCCGGGGTCTTTTTGTCCATGGATAACTAGGCCGCGTCTTCACAGCCATCTCAATTTCGCCGGGTAATGGTTCAAGACAGTTATTTAGTCGTTCTACCTTTCGTGCGGGTCGGAACTCACCCGACAAGGAACTTCGCTCAATTGTGTTAATCTATAGATCCTTGTAATCCATAATTCTCTATATCGCTATAGAGTTCGGACTATATCTTCCTCACCTATTCGGTGGGTTCTGCGTATAGTCTCTGAGGATTCCAAACAAAATTTTTAATTTTCAGTTTTCAATTTTTATTGAATTTCCATTGATCCAATGTTTGAAAATTGTAACATTAAGATTTGATTGAAAATTGTAAATTTTAAATTGAAAATTATTTACTGCTTGGCCTTTCCTGCTGATTGTCTGCACTGGTCGCATTATCACTTGGTAAATATGGAAACATATTACCATAGTAGCACCAGATACTCAGATTTTCCAGCATATAGCAGAATTTTCTAAATCACACCACTTCTAAGGCTTTGAAGTTTAAAACCATAGAACAGTTATAGTTACTGCTGCCGTTCACCGGAGCTTGTATCCCAAACTCGCCCCGATTTACATCGGGGGTCATCCAGAATAGTTAACTTACCGGCACTGGGCAGGTGTCAGCCCCTATACTTTGCCTTTCGGCTTTGCAGGGACCTGTGTTTTAGATAAACAGTCGCTAAATAATCTTTTGCTGCGGCCATCTTGCGATGGCAGGGCATCTCCCAAAGGTTACGCCCAGCTTTTGTTGCCGAGTTCCTTGAACCACTTTCTCCCGATCGCCTTAGTCTTCTCGACCAGCCCACCTGTGTCGGTATGCGGTACGGTAAAATATGACATTTGTTGACTCTTGCGAGCAACCTAATGAGGCTTTTCTTGGAAGCGAAAAGAGTTCAAATCAGCACGACTCTCGTCGTACCTTTCCATCACAGCTCGATTAATCAGATTAACGGATTTACCAGTTATTCCTATTTCACTGCTTAGACTTGCAAAAGCAAGCTCGAATCTTCCCATTTCGTCACCCCCTTAGAATTATCACATTCTGTAGTCGAATATCAACGACTTATCCATCGGGCTACTCCGCAAAACACGGAACACCCTTAGGGCCGACTAACGCTACGCTGACTTACATTGCGTAGCAAACCTTGGGCTTTCGGCGTGAAGGTTTCTTACCTTCATCTCGCTACTCATACCGGCATTCTCACTTCTATCCGCTCCACCAGACCTTACAGTCCAACTTCACTGCAAATAGAACGCTCCCCTACCAATCTTGCACAAAAGTGCAAGAGTTTCCAACTTCGGCACAAAGCTTAATCCTCGTAACATTTTCGGCGCCACGAACCATCCGCCAGTGAGCTGTTACGCTTTCTTTAAAGGATGGCTGCTTCTAAGCCAACCTCCTGGGTGTCTCTGGATCATGACTTCCTTACAAACTTAGCTTTGATTTAGAGGCCTTAGATGGGAATCTGGGCTGTTTCCCTTTCGACTCATCAGCTTAGCCCGACAAGTCTGACTAGCTCTTCAGTTGCATCTGTATTCGGAGTTTGATTGGTTCCGACAGCTTGCGCCGCCAGTTACCATTCAGTGCTCTACCCCAGTGCACATAAAAGAGCCGCTATACCTAAATATATTTCGGGGAGAACCAGCTATCTCCGGGTTCGTTTGGCATATTGCCTCTAACCTCAGGTCATCTCAGCCCATTGCTACGGACACGAGTTCGGGCCTCCTGCTGAGCTTTCGCCAGCATTCACCCTGCCCAAGGTTAGCTCACCCGGTTTCGGGTCTTCTCATTGCTACTTCCCTTGCGGGAACGTGCCCAATTAGGGCTCGCTTTCACTATGCCTTCGCACTTTTAAGTGCTTAAACTAATGTAACAATAAAAAACTCACCGGTTCATTCTTCAATAGGCACGACATCAGTCCGATGTAACATCGGACCTCTGTCTGCTTGTTAGCCAATAATTTCAGGTCTATTTCATTCCCCTTCCGGGGTGCTTTTCACCTTTCCCTCGCGGTACTAGTTCACTATCGGTAGATTTTGGTATTTAGGCTTAGAGTGTGGTCACCCTTGATTCCCACAGGATTTCACGTGTCCCATGGTACTTAGGTACAAGCTATAGGAGTTTTTCATTTCGCATACGAGTCTTTCACTCTCTCTGGAGGACTATTCCGAATCCTTCTGCTATAAAAAACTCTCCAATGTCGCTTGCCCTGCAACCCCCCAATAAATTGGGGTTTAGCCTCTTCCCTGTTCGCTCGCCGCTACTAGGGGAATCTCTTACGATTTTTTTTCCTGGCGCTAATTAGATGTTTCAGTTCACGCCGTTCCCTGCTGTACGCTATTAGTCGCCCTAAGGCGACTTGTTTACGGATAGCTCCCAGCCAAAAGCTGGTGGGTTACCCCATTCGGAGACCGCCGGATCATAGGTTTATGGCACCTACCCGACGAGTTTCGCCGCCATATGCGTCCTTCTTAGGCCAAAATCTCCAAGGCATCCATTATTGGCATTATGAGTAATAACTTTATTTACCACAATTTTACAATTGCGGTTTAAAGACGCTTATTATATTTATCCCATTTGAGTGGGATAAAAACAAATTGTTCTCTTCACTTTTTAAAGAGCCATCATATTAAGAACTTGAGTGTAGCGTCTAGAGAACTTCTAGTATTCGCTACACCCAAACGCTTAATAACTCTTAACTTCTAATTTTTAACTCTTAATTAAGAGTTAAAAATTAATAATTAGTAATTATCGTGTGGACAGTTCGGCATGCTCACTGTTCCACTCTGAGTTTATCGAATGAGTGGACCGGAAGAGATTCGAACTCTCGACCTCAGCTATGCAAAAGCTGCGCTCTACCAACTAAGCTACCGGCCCATTTAGCCATCACTGTTCACAAGAACATTACGATAGATGCAATATAAATCTTCCAAATCCACGTGTAGTGTAATTAATTGTTAAGGTATTTGAGGAATCGTTTTAAGCAGAAAAAAGAGAGCCCTTCAGGCTGAAAAAAGAAATTGTAAAGATTCTCATCATAAAACGATTCGGTCAAGACTTCCTTGCGGAAGGTAAAAACAATCTTAACATAGGAAATTGAGAGTGTCAATAGATTAAAAAACACAATCCCTTGGCATTGCGTTGTTCTAAACAGCAAAAAGGCACGGGTAGGTAGTCTCACAAGAGACAAGAAAAAATAGAACGACTGGGAAGTCGTAAAGATTGGCGCTTGCCAATAACTATTTTCACCTATTCGTGTGAGTCCTTTCTGCCGTGCCTCAGCACTACTTGTCCTTCATAGCTCGTGAGAGCGACGGAGGATATTCAATTGTTTGCGGAAGTAGTTATGAGTCTTCCTCATAACGGGCGTCAGGTTGCGGGCGATCCCACACAGCGGTTGTCCGCTTAACCCCTTGAGGAAAGAGCGTCCTGACTTCAACCAGATACTTACGAAGTCCAACAATAACTGCTGGCATTCGTTCTCGAATATCAGGAGATTCCCATTCGCCTGTTGAGTAGATTACATCAAGCGTCAATGTCGGAACATTGACTGCTCGCTCGAGCACAATCCACTCAACTGAGATGTGATTGGGGGCAAGCTTTGAATGCAAACTTGCGACTACTTGAACTGCCTGCTCAAGTACTCTGAGAATTCTTTCATCGAACTGATCGTAATCAGCTCGAACAATCCGATTCTCGATTCGGGGCATGATTTCTCCTTGTCGCAAAAGCGACTGAATGTCCGACACGAGTCGGGGCCCAACATTCCGATAGTCCCAAATCACCTATTCAAAGGTTACGCTGAGATGGGCTCGGCGGTCGTAGAACGCTGCCTTGTAGAATATTGCAGCGCGTTTGCGACCATGTGCATCGAGAAGATCCGACCACATATCATGTGTGGTAGGAACTTTCTTCCAACCGTTTGGAAGCTCGACATATTGGAACAAAGGATCGTCTTTGACGACCTCGCCAAACTTAACGCCTGCTGCCTCGAGCAACGCTCGATCATCGCGAGACATTTCAGTTGGGAGTACATCGCTATTGACGAGTTCGCTTTGTCCAGCCTTTTCGGATGCGACGATCGCATCCCCAGGAGTCTTGCTCAACATCGCTTCCGCAATGGGAATAAATGGCTTTTCTCGAGCCTCAGCCTCGGTATTTCGGGGAGAGCGACGCTTGAAGGGATTTTCCACGTGTTCCTCCTTATGGAACGATTTATTTTTTCCATCAATTGATGGCACACTATGTACCAATGAAGGTGATACACAAAGCGCCACCAACTATGGACTAATTTTTTTCCGCAAACTGTCAAAGTGCGAAGCCGGGTACCGACTGGTACCTGGCGATAAAATACAATCGTTGCAAATTACAGGCAGCATATGAGCCTATATTTGTCACAAATTGCAGGAGTGAATTATATCAAAAAATGAAGTCAGTGTCAAAACTATAGGATTTAAACATCCGAGGTGTCAAGCTAAAGATCGGAGGGATTTTTGGAGAAGCTGTAGCCAACTAACCACCAAAAAGCGATCAGTGTCACAACGCTAACGGGATTAAAAAGCATAACTGTCACAATGCCCAAAAATGCCATGACTATTTGGATATCAGATTTTCTTACTAGGTTTCTGAAGGTGTCATAGAGAAGAAGCAGCATAAGTCCCACTCCGAGTATTCCTCCTTGTATCCAATAATCAAGTAAAAAATTATGAGCGCTATCTACTTTTTGAAGACGTACGAAATTATACAGATTTATGGATGCTTGATGAATTGCTTCTTCAGTTGTTCCAAACCCATTTCCGAAGAATGGGTTTTTGAGTCCTGCAACAAGGGACGTATACCAAATCTCAGCTCTATCTTCATATACTCTCTTCTCTTCAATAAATGGCAAAACCAAACTCAATGTAATTACCAAACAACAGACAATCAATGCACTTTGCTTGCTAATTCTCTTTGAATACAACATCAGAAAATATAAAATTTCAATACCAAATGCAATGATTCCTGAATGAGACTCTGACAAATACAAAATGCCAAGAGTAAGCCCAATAACCAATGTTCTTTCTAAGATTACCAGATTTTTTCTGGTACCTGACATGAAGGCAAACGGAAATACAAAAATAGCAGCGGCCGCCAACGCATTTGGCTCCCCCAATGTACCTACTGCCCGCCCAGCATGATTTGATTCCATAACAAGTGCTGAAACCATGAGAACAATGAGTGAGAGATGTGGAATATATCGGTTTACTTTAAAATCAATTTTTGAAGAAAGAAGAGCAAAGACAAGTAAATGCCAAAACAGAAATACTCCTTGAAGCCGGAATATATTTCCAAAAAAAGAATCATCTATAGGGGTGAGAAATGATGTCAAACTCAAAAGTAAAAAACCACCTACTATATATAAGAGGTGTTTAGAGAAATTCTTAAATAGTTCAAATTTATAGATCGCAAAAACGACCAGGAGTTCTATAGCAATTTGTGCTACAAATACCTTTGGCTGTTCATACGCAAGATTACCCAATGGATGAAATACCAGAGGGAGAGCAAATAGAAGAAAAATGATAATATACCGTCCCACAGCTCTAGTCTACTATAGAATTCCTATCATTGCGAACGTGAGGGTTTTAGATGATCTTCAATTTTTTTAATTCGTTCCTCATGTAAACTATATCCCGTATGAATTAATTCGGTAAGCGAATTAATAGTTTCTTCTTGTGCCTGTTCTACTCGTTTCGTTACTAATTCCACTTTCATCTCAACTGTATTTAATTGTTTTTTCACAGATCCAAAATCTTCCTTTACTGCTTTTTTAAACGATCCAAGATCTTCTTTTACTGATCCTAGGTCTTGTTTCATTGACCCTAATTCTTCTTGCACAAAACCCATATCTTTTCTAAGAGATCCAAAGTTTTCCTTAACTGCTTTCTTGAATGATCCCAGATCTTCCTTAACAGGATTGACTTCTCCCTTGACAATTTCTTTAATCGCTTGTAAATCACTTCTTGTTAACATAAGCAATACTATACTTCCCGCGCAAATCTCTGTCAATCTATAAAAGACTCTAACAATAACTTTTAAACTAGTTTCTTAATTCTATACAAAGAATGGCCTCTTCTTTTCCTTATCAATTTCATATCTAAATGATATGTAACTCCCACTCTTGGAATTAAACGATTCAAACCGCTCACTACAACAATCCACAGCTCCCCTCCTGGATTAAGGTGAGCATAAGGAGTAAGGATAAATTCTTGAGTTATTGCTTCATCACCAATTTTTGCAGGAATATTTGAAACAATGAGGTCAAACATTTTGTTAATAACCATTTCCATTCCAACGCTTCCAATAGCCACCGCGTTCTGAACATTATTTTTATTTAAATTACTATTTGAATATCGGACTGCCAGTAAGTCAGAGTCAATCATTGTTACTTGAGATTCTGGGTTCGTTTTGGCCAAGATTATTCCTAGGAGACCATAACCACAGCCAATATCTAAAATCGCCGTCGGGTTACTCAACTGAATATGACGGATTAACATGTCAGTACCATGGTCTACAGCAAAAGTAGAAAACAAGGTGTTTGCAACGTCAAAAACAAACTTTTCACCTTTATAAGGATATATTATTTCTTTTTTAAAATATTCGTCCACGGAGTGATTATATCAAAAGGAGGCTAACCCACCTTGTGTTATCAAATCTATGGGGTTAGGAAAAGAGGTTTGAGAAGAAGCTTGTAGTTGAATTCCAGATCCACTGCATAAATGTTTCGTCTGATTCATCTCCGTAGTCGTATGAATCACCCAATACTTTGTCTTCAACAACGGGAGTAGTAGATTCGTGAGCAACTACTGCGCCGTTGGTGCTATATGAAGTATCAGGATAAAATGCTCCCAACTGTACGCTTGATACAATACTTGGTGTTTTGGCAATTCCTTCTTTTGAATATTCTCCAGGCATACATTCATTGTATGGTTGTACTCTAAAGTAGTATGTTTTACCAAATTCAAGGCCATTTACAGTGTAAGACAAAATACCAGATCCAATAATTTGTGGAGTTGCATACTGGTAATAACCAGCACCTGTACCATACCAGATTACATATGAAGTAACTGCTCCTTGACCATTAGCCCACACAATTGTTGCTTTGGTCTTGCCAGAGAGTGTGGTTGCGATCATGATAGGTTGGCTTGGCTTTGCAGCAGTACAGGTAAATGAATGTTTTGAGTCAGAGCTGTTGTTAGAAGATTTTGACTCCTCTTTTTTAGCTTCAGCTTGCCCCGTTTGAGGGGTAGGTGTTACTGATGCTTGAGTTATAAGAGCAAGAGTCACAGGCACGTTTGTCGGTGTTGGAGTAAGTGTTTCAGTTGACGTAGGCGTAACAGCCTCGGTTGGTGTCGGTGTAGCCTTAATTGTTGGCTCCGATTCAATCGGAGTTGGAGTAGGAGTGGATTCCTCGTATATAGGTGTTGTGATAGAAGCGGTTAAAGGATCTATTGCGTTAACGCTATATACCCACCCAAGTTGGATTGACAGAATTACTGCACAAATGCTTACGAATAAAGAGCTTCCGATGAGCTTAAAGTTCATGTAACCGAGGATTATACTATAAGCTGATCAATTTGTCAAGCACTATAGGATTAGACCGTTTCTTGGTCGCGGAGCCACCGTTCAGTTTCAAGAGCTGCTGCGCAGCCAAAACCCGCAGCGGTTATTGCTTGTTTGTATTTATTGTCATGGACATCCCCTGCTACAAAGACCCCTTCAATGTTGGTCTTAAAATGATCAGCAACCTTGATAAATCCATCATTACTCAGATCTATTCCTTTAAAAACATTTGTATTCGGGATATGTCCGATAGCCACAAAAACTCCATCAATTGGCATTTCAGATGCAGCTTGTGTTTTTGAATTTCGAAGCTTAACCGACTTTACATTTGGCTCGCCTTGTATTTCAGTGATCTCAGTATCAAATAGTAACGAAATCTTGGGATTGCTTTTCACTTTATCCTGCATAATTTGGCTTGCTTTAAAAGAATCCCTGCGATGCACAATTGTCACATGTGATGCAAAATGAGTCAAAACAAGTGCTTCTTCCATGGCAGAATCTCCTCCCCCTACTACAATAATTTGTTTGTTCCGGAAAAAAGCAGCGTCACACGGAGCACATGAAGAGACACCTTTCCCAATTCGTTCTTTTTCTCCCGGTACATCAAGCCATTTCGTATCTGCTCCTGTTGCGATTATCACGGCTTTTGCTTCAAAAGATTCTCCTTCTGCCGTCACAGTAAATGGGCGTTTTGAAAAATCACCACTGACAAAGTCTTTTTCCAAAACTATAGCTCCATGATGTTCTGCTTGCTTTCGCATCCTCATCATGAGCTGCGGTCCTTCAATACCTTCCGGAAATCCAGGAAAATTCTCGACAACTGACGTTAACATCAACTGTCCTCCCCATTTTCTTCCAGCTATTATTTTCGTTTTGAAGTTTGCCCGAGTTGTGTAGATAGCAGCTGTTAATCCTGCTGGTCCACTCCCTATAATAATTACATCGTACATAATAAAAAAATCCTAAATGCTAAACTCTAGACCCTAAACAAATTGGAATTTTAAACATTGGAATTTATTTAGAATTTAGAAATTAGAGCTTAGGATTTCCAGCTTAACTCGCTAGAACTTCGTCTATCGCTTTTTTGTAGGCATCTTTTCCCTGTGCTCCTACCAAACTATTGACTGGATTCCCGTTCTTAAAAATCATTACTGTTGGGATACTCATGATTCCAAACTGTGAAGCTGTTTGAGAATTTTCATCAACATCCATTTTCCCCACTACTACTTTTCCATCATAATCTTTTGATAACTCTTCAATAATTGGACTAACCATTCTACAAGGACCACACCATGGTGCCCAAAAATCAATAACAACAGGCATTGATCCTTTGATTGTTTGGGCGAAATTTTGATCTGTTAATATTAGTTCAGCCATCGTCCATCCATATTACCAGCCACGTCATGACCATGTCAAGAGAACACTTTGTGTCAGTCGAGGTCTTCTCGTTTGGTATGAAGATAATAAAACCACTGTTCAAAAAATCCAACGATTACTTTAAATGGCGCTTCAATTACAAAATCAAATAAAAACAATATGATATTTATTCTCGACACTCCTTCGGTCAATTTTCTTCCTACCCATACAAAAGGCAAAAATAAGAAATCAATAAAAGGGGTGAGAAATCCTTGATTGTCCCCTACAACAAATAAATTTGCCAAGACACGTATACGATATGCCAAAAATGAAACAATTGCCAAGAAAAATAAAAATACAGATATACTCACATAATTCATATCTATTCTTCGAAGCACATAGACTATCAAGCCAAAAGAAATAATAAATGCAAATAACCATAAGACAGTAAAAAGAGTGTCAATTGGACTTGTTTCAGCTTTTTTCCGAGTTAAAAGCGGATTTCCCAATTGAGGCGTTTCATCAAGCATGATCGTATGGATGTAATTATAAATTCGTTGTGAATTACTCTTATCAGGAGCTCTCATCATACCGCCCACAACCAACATGACAACTGGCGGCATAATTGTATTTATAGCAATTGATCCCCACAAGATTTTTCCGTATACAATACGCTCGTATGTCCCCTCGATCAAAAAAGCAAAAATAACCTTTGTCATGAAAATAAAAATAACGGATCTGACAACTGCACGATGAACTTTTGAGGTAATACTAGAATAACGCTTATCGCATATTTCAAAAACAAACTGTTTGAATTTTTCAGGATCGACAACCAATTCTTGGACTTTTCCCTTTTGAGCTCGCAATATGTCCTCCAAAATAAAAAAGGCTGCCACCCTCCGGCGGCAATATCCATAGATTTTATCTTGAAGTGGATATCGTAGTTGATATCCAATCTTTTTATAATGCTGTATAAATTTCTCAGCAGTTTCCCCCGCTGTTTCTTTTTTGACTCCTCCGCAAAAATAGCGAAATAAATGATATCGCAAAAATGCTATATCATCTCGCGAATAGGCTCGTCTCACTGCGATAAAAACTTGAAGCGTAGTTACCTCTGGATTATCATCAGTAATGGTCACCTGATTTTTTAAGATATCAAACATACTCTTTGCAATCGCATCCTTTTCTTTTCCTGGATTAACAATATATGAGATGTCAGATGAAATTAATTGATAAAACCATTGATCAATGATTTGATGAGATATTTTTTTGGCTGCAGATAAATGACGACGTAGTTCTAAATGTGCATCTATTGATTGTTGTACTGACTCAATTGTTTGCTCTGTGGCCGATCCATTTGGGATATATCGCGCCCACATGAGTTCCCGAAGAAGCGGTTCTGCAATTTTCTTTGGATTGCTAAATAGCAATTTTCGTTTTACAATTCGTTCTATCGCCCCTCGCAAAATTACCTCGTCTTCCCGATATTCCATGGTATTTCGAAGCTTCTCGTACCAGCTAGCAACGCGTGATACAACAGCGTTAACTTGAATTGTTCTGCCCGTCTGAGAAGATTTTGGCTTTTGATCAAAAACAGAAATAAGCCGTTCGCCAATTGGAGATAATGATGGAATATCCATTGCAACTGTTGATTATAACCCAAATTAAACTCAACCGCTAGCGCCCCTCCTGAATCTTCAAACTAAACTATACCCTATAACCTAAAACCTGACACCAGTTTTCAATTGACTTTCAAGCCCAAAAAGTATACACTATGGGTCTTGTTTTATAAGCTGAGGCCGTATTGCGGCCTTCTTCTTGTTTGGCAAGTAGTATCTATCTTGCACATTAAAAACGTGTTAGTTTTGAGGTCGCCTTAAGCGACCGAAACCCCTCATAAATCGCTCTTTGAGCCGTATTCGAATAGAATTGGAAAGGCGAGAAGTAAGATATGTGGGGCTTGTCATGAGCACGTGCTCTCCTTGTCTATAACTATATTGTAGACAGTGCGAGCACAGTGCTCAAAAAATAGCCAGTCACTTTTGTGGCTTCGTTCAGCGTCCTTGCATAAGGAAGGAGACCCATGTCTACCTCGTGTCGTGTCTGCAAAGGCGAGAAACTCGTTATGATTCCTTGCTACTGCACTGCAGTTCCCACTCGAAGAGGGATCCCTGATCCCCTTCCCGAGAACTGCAAATTCTGCAGCGACAACCGCCAAATCCTGCGCAGATGCGCAAACTGCGGTGGTGATGGGTTCATCAGACACAATGGTGACTCCATTTATCAACCCCACATACCCCAACCTCATCGTCCGCTATTCTAAGTAGGGCGTGCCGTCAGGCTCAGCTTCTTTTAGAAGTGAGAGCAATCTCACATCGTTCAGCGTCCTTGCATAAGGAGGAGAATCCGTGATGGACATCACAACCTACGAATGGGAGACAGGAGGCTCAGTGAAGCGTCGGCTCGTTGTCGGGGAGAATCGTTTCCGCGATCACACCATTCGTGATGGTTTTCAAACTCTCGCATTTGGCTTGAGTTTGATTCCGCTCATGATGGAACCCAATGAGGTGTGGGTAATACCCTTCCTCATCGTTCCTCTCCTTTTAACAGGAGCATGGTACGGTTTAACACACCGTCCATTCACCACCTCGCGGAGGAGGCAACCATGGTAGACCTAGCAATTAAGTTTGCCGTGCTTGGATTCGTGATCCTACTCTACGGAGCGATTGTATTCACAGTCGCTGCTGTACTAGGAGGACCTGTGATTCTCGCTATCATCGTCGACACGGTCGCGCTCGTCGTTTTTGGAGGGATTGCCCTCTTTCTTCGGCGACACCCATACTAAGAGACTCGCCGTCAGGCAGGAGTCACTCGCCATCCCGGCTCCATCGGGATTCTCAGCTCGAAAGGAGCACGCATGTCCGGATACGACCAGCTCGGTCTGTCACTGACACTCATTGGATCAATTGGTGGAGCCGTGTGCTTCATCTGGATCATGGACCATGTCAACAACTGGCCGTGGCCACCCAACAAGAACTAAACACGTAAGTGTGCAAGAAAGCGGTCAAGGAAAATGACTGGAGATGAATGTTGACAATGCTGTCAACTACGTCCTTTAGGACATCATCCCCTTTCTATTATCCCCACACCGCTTTTTTCACGCCGAAAATCAGGTTATAGGGATCAGGTTGCAGGTTTCAGAAGAAAATAGTACTCTATAGAAAAGATTGATTTTTAGTGAAAAGTTTTAGAGAATTAACAGTTTGGCAAAAATCTTTTCAGCTCGTTGTGTTGATTTATAAAACAACAAATAATTTCCCCTCATCAGAACTTTACGGTCTGACCTCACAAATTAGACGTGCAGCAGTGTCAATTCCGAGCAATATTGCAGAAGGTCAATCGCGAGGGCACATACTTGAGTATATTCAATTTCTTATGATCGCTAAAGGTTCGGCCGCAGAACTTGAAACACAATTATTATTAGCAAAAGAATTAAATTACATAAAAGAAATAGACTTCAAGCAAGCATTAGATATATTAGTAGAGGTTGAGAAAATGCTTGAACGTCTAATTTATGTACTAAAAACTAAAACCTGAAACCTCTAACCTGAGACCTGACTGTCAATCCTCTTGACAGTTTACTTGCGAAGCACGTACAATGATACACACAATGCGACGCACTGCCGAGGTAATAGAAGAAGAAACCCCCACATACCAATCTACTTCTCTTATGGGAAAAAATGCAGCATATACTCCGCTTCTGGTCGTTCTCGTTATTATTGCTTCCTTTTTCTTAGGGATGTTAACAACAAAAGTTCAATATTTAGAAAAAGGCGGTACTACTCCAACAAATCAAGCTCAAGCAGGAACTACAGCAGGTACGGGAGCTCCCCAACCGACAAGCGCCAATGCTGTTATTCCAAAACCAGGAGGCTTGCCAGTCCTTGGTGATGCAAATGCCAAAGTGACAATTGTTGAATTTTCTGATTTCCAATGTCCTTTCTGCAGAAGTTTCTGGAAAGATACTCTTCCTCAAATCAAAAAAGAATACATAGATACAGGCAAAGTAAAATTGGCATTTAGACATTACCCACTATCTTTCCATCCAATGGCTCAAAAGACAGCAGAAGGTGCTGAATGTGCAAATGACCAGGATAAATTCTGGGAATTTCATGACGTAGTTTATGAAAAGCAAGACGCTCAAGGCCAAGGGACCATCACTTATACAAATGAAGATTTAGCAACATGGGCCGGAGAAGTTGGTATAGATTCTGCCGCTTTCACAACGTGTCTTGATAGCGGCAAACATGCATCAAAAATAACAGAAGATATGAGCGCTGGTACTGCTGGACTCATTGATGCAACACCTGCATTTTATGTAGGCGATCAATTATTAGTTGGAGCACAACCATTCTCAGCATTCAAAGCAGTCATCGATCAACAACTAGCCAATTAATCTGACCTATGCGGCTCTGGCACACATTCAAATCACTGTTATCCCCGCGTTTCTTTAGTATCACTCTATTTGTTGCGGTCAGTTATATCGTATTCACTGTGTACATAACCAACTTCAGAATTATCAATCAAACAATTATTGGCGATTATCCATTCTCCTATAAATCGACGCTTCTTTTTTCTCTTCTCCAAGGTTTTACGACTATGTTTTTACCAATGGATTTGCTCCTCGTTTTAGCTATATCACTCCTGATTGGTATTAACACGTTCTTACTCTTAAAATCGCTTCAAATACAAAAGGTTACTAAATCTCATGTTTCTTTTGGCGGATTTGCGATTTTGGGAAGCACTCTTTTTCACGGATGTTGTGCTACCCCACTTCTTTCAGTTCTTATCCCATCAATTGGTTTATCATTTTTGAGTTTCCATGGGACATCAGTACGAATTGTTACTCTTTTTGTTCTTGCAGGTTCACTTCTCTATAGTCTCTATACCCTCTCCAAACCGAAGATTTGTAAAACGCGCTAAGTGGAGTGTCCCAAAAATGAAGTAGAAATCCAAACCGCTATTACTCCCAAAATTAACAGAGAGCTTTCTATAATGGCATAGCCCTTTCGTCTTTCATAGTGAATCTCAGGGATCAAGTCAGATGATGCTATATAGATGAAAAATCCTGCTGTAATTGCCAAAAATACGGGAATATATGGCTCCAAAATATTTCCTGCTGCATATGTCAATACTGCCCCCAACAATGCAAATAAAGCACTCAAAATATTCACCAATATAATCTTCCCTTTTTTCATTTTTTTATGGAGCAGCAATCCAAAATCTCCAATTTCTTGAGGAAGTTCATGTGCTATTACAGCAAGTGCTGTTACTATTCCCAATGGGATACTTACCATAAATGTAGCTGCAATAACTACCCCATCTATAAAGTTATGTACTGTATCTGAAATGATGATAAGAGGCACAGTCGATTTTATTTCTTTTTCATGTTCATGCTGCTCTTCATGATGGTGAAACCAATGAATAAACCGCTCTATAAAAAAGAATGCCAAAAGCCCCATCAACGCCCAAAAAAATATGTTTACTTCTGTCCCTTCAGCCTCATGTGCTGCTTCGGGAAGTAAATCAAAAAATGCAGTACCCAATAATGTTCCTGCTGCAAATGCGGCTAGAAAGTGAGAAATTTTTAATGCAATTTTCTCATGAGAAATGAGTATTAGTCCTCCTATGAGAGAACCAACACTGCCTAAAAATGTAAATAAAAGAATATAGCTTAACTCTGACATGATTGACACACTCCAAAAAACTCAAGGGAGTGCCGCTTGATTACAAACTTTTTTTTCTTCTGAATTTCATCTTCCAACTCTTTTATATTACAATCAGAAACATCCTCAATCTTGCCACAATTCTCACAGATTAAATGATGGTGGTCACTTTGATGAGTGATTTCATATCTAAATTTGCCTTCCTGAAAATCTAATCGTTTTACAATATCACCTTTATAAAACTTATCTAAAATTCGATAGACTGTTGCCTGATCTACTGCAATATTTTTTTTTGATAGATGAGTAAGAAGTTCAGAAACATCTACAGGTCGATGTTCTTTTTCCAAGAAATCCAAAATAGCAATACGTGCAGGAGTTACTTTTAAATCAATTTCTTTCAGTTCGTTTTTATGATCATGTGTCGATGAGTTCATCATGTTATTTTAAAATAAATGCAAACAACTTGCATTAGTATATGCAACTTACTCGCGTTTGTCAACGAGCAATTTGATTCTGGTATAATAACTTCTCATGCAATTGTTCAAAAAAATCTTTCTTTTCTTCCTTCTCCTCCCTCTTTTCTTTATTCTCACCCAAATAGCCGTAGCACAAGAGAAAGGCACACCTCGCCAGCCAACAGAACGATATTTCAAAGGAAAAATTCTTGAAATTGTTAAAGAATCAGAAAAAGGAGAAGCAGGCGGATATACTAATTTTTCTCAAAAACTCAAGGTTCAAATAACAGATGGCGAGGAAAAAGGACGCGAAATCCAAATGGATTATGGAGGAATCTTGCGCGTTACCCCCCAACAAAAATTGACAGTTGGATCTGAAGTAATAGTTCTCAAGACCCAAAACCAAGACGGTAAAACAGCCTACTCTATCATGGATCGGTATAGGCTCAATTCTATTATGCTTTTTATTGTAATATTCTTTGTCGTTGTTATTTTGATTGCTGGCCGAAAAGGTCTAGGGTCAATTTTGGGATTACTTTTCAGTCTCGGTGTTCTTCTCTGGTTTATTGTCCCGCAAATTCTAGCAGGCAATGACCCATTAACAATTAGCATAATTGGTTCATTTCTTATCATGGTAGTAACTATGTATTTAGCACATGGTTTTTCAAAAAGGACGAGTGTTGCACTTCTATCAACGTGCATTTCATTACTTCTCACAGGAATTTTCTCAGTCCTTTTCGTCCGATTCGCGCATCTCTCTGGACTAGGTAATGAAAATACCTATATGCTCCAATTTGGGCAAACAGCTATCAATCTGCAAGGTATTTTACTCGGAGGAATGATTATAGGAGCATTAGGAGTTTTGGATGATATCGCAACAACACAGGCAGCGACAATATTTGAACTTTCAGAAGCCAACAAAAAGCTGCAATTTTTAGACCTTGTCAAACGAGGTATGAATGTTGGGCGGGAGCACATCTCATCTCTTGTAAATACCCTGGTTCTGGCATATGCAGGAGTTTCACTGGGGTTATTTATTTTATTTGTGCTTAATCCGGCAAATCAACCGTATTGGGTTATTTTAAATAGTGAAGTCATCACTGAAGAAGTTGTCCGTACTATTGCAGGATCTTTGGGTCTTGTTTTGGCCGTCCCTATTACAACTCTGTTAGCCGCTTTTTTCTGTTCCTATAAAATCAAATTCATTTAATTTTTTTCTCGTTGCATTAATAACTCTATTTTCAATAAATCTTTTTAGTTCTTTTGCAGCCTTTGGGGTAAAAACAAATTTATTTTCTCGTTGGCTCAACAGATTAACAACATCAGTGAGAGATAATTGTTCTCCTTTTCGAGCAAGATGTCTAGAATAGATTGTATCGATTTCTTTCTTGGTAATTGCAAATCGTTCCGCAACTTCTTCAAGAGTCATTGTTCTTGCAACTCCTATCCGCTCGATTAATAAATCTACAAAAGCACTTCTTCCCACAACTTCCATAGGAAACAGTCTGTCATAATTCTCGCCTAAAGGCTCTCTAACCACTTCTTGGTGTTTTTCAAAAATAGTTCCGTTTGGTAATTCCTCTCGGTCTTCTTTCTCGCTGCTTAATTCAGGTTCGAATGAATCTCCTTCAAATCCGTTTTGCTCGAGTACCGGTTCCTCAACAGTTTGCTGACGATCATTCAGTCTTTTTTTTAGAAGATCCCATAATTCTTTTGTTTCAATAACTTCACCGCTATTTTTATCCAAAAGGTTTCTAACTTTTTCAAGAATCGCGCGCTCTCTATCTGATGTTCCGACATATTTATCACTTCTTCGTAATTTTGCCTCTTCAACTCGTGCAATTCCCTGAATACGACCAATGACATTTACAGCAATATAGATAATTTGTTGGGGTGTTAACGGTTTCCCATTTCTTGTTTCACCAATTGTTTCTACAATCTCTTTTACAGGCACATCATCATACACGACTAAATCTTCACACACAGTAAGTTTTGCGATATATCGATCTTCTAAGAATCGGTCATAAGATTTTCCTTCTCTGGAAGTTTTCTCGTCACTTGCCAGCTCATCTTGTACAACCGCTGCTTCAGCATCCTTTACTATTTGATAATGCGCGCGAATCTTTCCTTTTGGATCTTTCATGAATGTTGTTTGTAGTCGAGACGCTGGATCAGACAACTTAGAAGGATCGTTCTTATATTTCCAAATGAGACTTGTAAGAGTAGCTTTTTTCAATTCTTCTCCAAATTTTTCCTTATACGATTCTTGTATTTCTTTTACTCGCAAAGGACGGGTTGCTGACTCCATAACTTCTCGAAACCCCTCAGATTTTTTTTTGCGCGATTCAACTTCAGGGAGCGGGGTTAATGATGGAGTAAGTTCTTCTAAATTTTGTGGAGAATTACGCACGTCTGTGCTCTCATTTCTTTGTATGTAATATGCCCCTCCTTTCCCTTGTAATCTTTCTCTCGGCGGCACAACATTTATCAATTCAGATCCAGAAATTTTCAATTTAATTCTAACTTTAGTAAATAAAGTACTTAATCTCTTTAAAGCAGCCGAGCGTGAAACTCCAGGATACAACTCTGCAATAATCTGATCTGAAGCTATTGGAGAATCCATGGAAGCACCTTCAAGAATCTGTTGTGCCGTTTCCAGATTTGTTTGACCTTCTGAACGAGCCACTTCCTCTTGAGATATTGGATCTAAAGAAAGTTCAGGTTGAGCTGGCCGCTGACCTTCATCATTTTCTTTTATTAACGCGTATTCCGCGTGAGGTTTACCTACAGCTTCTTTTACAATTGTTGAATGTATATGAAATGCTGGATCTGAACGATATCGTGGATCATTATTATATTTCCAAATGACATACGAGATTGTACCTTTAGGGATATCAACATCAAATTTTTCTTTATAGAGTATTTTAAGTTCTCTCATTGATAAAGGATGGCCTGCTGCTTCAATTATTTTACGAAACTGTTCAGATCGTGTCTTTGGCTGTACTTCTTGCTTCTCTTCAGATACTACTGGTGATACAACGGGCTTTTCAGAAGCTTTTGAAGAATTTTGTACAGAATCAAAAACAAGCGCTTCAGTTTCCCTAAACGTTTCTTCAGGAATCTGTCCTATTTCGTACAGTCGAGATACTCTTCTGAAAATTGGCTCATTTGTTACACCTGTCACAAGAGTTTCTAATTCCTCTAATTTTGCTTGCATCTTACCTATTGGATCAGTTGCTTCAATAATCACACCTAATGTTTTCTTCAGCATTTCTGTAGCAGGAGGTCTGAATAATTTGGGTCCTTTTTCTGTACCAAATGTCCGTATAGACGAATTTAATCTGTCAATACTTCCTTGCAACCTAACCTGTTTTGGTATATATTTCTCATTCATAAAAATCAGGAGCAATTATACGTCCCATAGAAGAACTTTGTCAAGGCTATGCTCTCTTATTACTTATATCTTGTAGAATGATTTCTTCTAAAATTTGCAATTTAAAGCTGCTTTAGCTACAATTCCACACTATGGCAGAACAACTCAGACCACAACCCAAATATGATGCTATTGTCATCATCCCCTACACCAGTAGAATCCAAGGCGTTGCAAGAGATAAGGTTATTCCTGAAAGAACTGCAAACGTAACGTTATCTTCCTATAGTGCAATGACTACAGAAGCAGCCCGAATATTATATGAAGACGGTGCTGCATCACATATTATAGCTCTTGGAGAAAATACCTTTGGACAAGGATATCCTTCAACAGCCGATCGAATGAAAGTCCAATTGGTAAAAAAAGGGGTCCCCAAGAAAGCTATCACCTCTATTGGCAATCTCCAAGACTCTGACGAACAAATGGATGTCTTAAGTCGTGATTTAAACTATGCCTTTGTTGCAATGGATTTTCATAAAGGCCGAGTCCAACAAATACAAAAGCGAAATAATTTAGAAGGAAACGTCCAATCTGCAGAACACATTATTTTCGACCGTCTAGAACAACGACATACCGATAACCCTGAAAAACTCAAGAAAATCAAAACACAGCTCAAAAGATTTACTCCCATAAAACTTCGAGGAATAGAAACATTAGTGAGAACAGTAAATAGCCTTCCTTCTCCCTTAAGAAAATGGGGGCTAGATATGTTTCGTAAAATTAGAGGCGGTCAAACAATTACTGATCGACAATCTCTCACGTCAGCCAGCAAACATTTAGAAGTTGCTCAACAAGCAATACGAGAGGGAAAATTAAAACCCGGCCACATCACCGCCTAACCCAACTCGATAAGATAGGTTATAGGTGTCAGGTTTTAGTTTTTTAATACCTCCTTAGATCGTCACTCATGAGCACGCGTATAAACACTTCCTCAGTTTTGCGCTCAGAACAAAGAGCTTTGCGGTACTTTCTCGGCAAAAAGTACCAAATAAAAAGTTTATTTTCTTATCTCAAATCCATCAAATGTTTCTTCATTTTCCATCCAAATAACGTCTATATCTTTCACTTCCGAAACAAAAGACCCTTTTTTACACCGCCGAATCAGTTCCTTCAATTGATCCTCTGATCCATGCACCATTGCCTCCACTCGTCCATCCGGCAGATTCTGTACCCAACCAGTTACCCCTAATTTTCTTGCAACATATCTCACAAACTGCCGATACCCCACACCCTGTACCATTCCAGAAATATATAAATGTATACTTTTATTCATTTATCAGAATGTCATCCTGAACGTAGTGAAGGATCTTGATTTAAACCGTTGGTTGCAGTGTAATATTGCAATTTAGGTAGCAAGTCTTTCCACTCAGAATTTTTCGTTTCAATTAATTGTATCTTTTTTATTCTCAGCCACCCTTTTATTTTTTTCTCTGCATAGATTGCATCAGTTGGATTTGTGAATTCTTCAAAGTATACTAATTTATGCACTTTATATTTTTTAGTAAAACCTTCCATGAGTTTTAATTTATGTTGATATCCTCTTCGCAGTAAGTCATTTGTTACTCCATTATACAAAACTTTATTTGTACTGTTGGTTAAGATATACACATAATAATGTTTCATACTTCTAGATTCTTCTCCCGCAAAGCGGGATCAGAATGACAAATTGACATAACCTCTAATAACTAATTACTAAAAGAAACTTCCAAACTGGGACAAAATAAAAAAACGCATAAATCTCCCGAGAAATACTATTATAAAAAACTTATGAATTGGATATGCAAAAACACCTGCAAAAATACCTACCGAATCAAAAAGTAAATTTGGGATAAAAGCAAAGAAAAAAAGCGCCCATCCCCCATATCTCTTAAACATTGCATCGGCCACTTTAAACCACAATTTTTTTCGTAATTTGTTGTGAATAATTTTTCGTCCAGAAAACCCCAAGACAAATCCCACAGTATCTCCCAGAGCAGAACCAGCTGATGCTACAAGGGCTACCAGTAACGGCGGATACAAATGCCCACCAGCAATAACACTCAAAAATGCAGGACCGGGGGAAAAAATCGAAACACTTGAAATGGCATTGATCAAAAAAAGCCCAATCAGACCTAAGGATTTAAATTCTCGGGCAATATCTCCAAAATAAAAAAAGCCAAAAGAAATTCCAATGGACAAAAGAAAAAGGAGAAAAAAGAGTAGTTTATGTATGTTCATGGGCAGGCAGAAGTAATTCTTGTTTGGTAATCTCTTTTTCTTTTCGTTCTTTCATTTCTTTTTTGAGTTGAGACAATTTCCACATAAAAAGAGCTCCTTTATTCTTGGCTTTTGAGTCAGACGCAAAAGACAGTGCCCTCTCCAAAAGTGACCGATGAGTTGTTTTGGCTAATTTTATATACAACGATTTATGTTTGTAATCATCCAATTCTTCAGATAAGTGCACCCCAAATGACTGAAATTCCCGAGAAATATATTTATCAGTTGCAGGATTAAAGGTAGTTAAAATATTAGAAATCTTTTTCACAAATCAATTATAACAGAACAATAAAATCAGACGCTTAGCGAAAGACTGGAAATACTGCATCAACTGCTCTTACAACCTTTAAGTTCCCGATATCAGCAAGTGCAGCTGCACTATTTCCGTGAAGGGCTGGTCTCAAAAGAAATGCGATATCGACATCATCCCGAATTCTATTTCCCTTCTCATCCTTTTCAAACTCATGTTGTACAACGCCAACAATATTTATCTGATTTTCTCCAAATATATGGGCAATTTGAACTAATACTCCTGCATGGTCATCAACTCTAAGGCGAATATATCGTTCTGATTGATCATTAAAAGCAGCTTCAGGAATGTGAAGAGCAGTCGCATTTGCTCTTGCAAGAGGATGTTTTTCATGTATGAGTGCAGGGCCAACAATAACCTTTATCTCTTCATTCTCAAAAACAGCATTTACTATGGTTCTAATTTCATATCCGGCAGAAGGGTCATCTACTTTTCCAAAATCATGAGCAAATTTCCTATCAATATCGAATACTTTCGTGTTATCAACTTGTATGGCATCTCTATTAACAAAGGGTGTACCCAAAATTGTAGCAGCAAACGAACCAATTACATGAAGATCGAATTCATCTGTTGATGGTAATACAAATTGAGCAGCAGTTATTTTTCCAGGTAGTATTTCTCTTTGGGCAACACGAGAAAGTGACAGTACGTTATCACTTGCAGAAATTGACCTGACATACATTTCGTCTGGAAATCTCGAGTTTTCCACTGCCATAAACGAGAAAATGAGTATATCACGCTCAAGACAAGGGTGCAAATCTTTCGGAAACTAAACGCTAGACGCTAATTTCTAGACGCTTACTTTGTGTTAAATTGATTCATTGCGGAGTGGAGTCCTTTTTCAAGTGCGGTCGAGAGGGCTTTTGATCCATGCTTGATAAGTTCTCGTGTTTTCCCCCATTCTCCCCGTCCAAAATTTCCCAAAACATGTTCGTCTACATCTTTCATTTTATAACTCTTCGTACCATATCGCCGAAGTCCGGCTTGCCCATGCAAACTTCCAATACCTAATCGAAATCTCCAAAACTTTTCAGTTCCCAACTGTTGCATGATTGAGTCAATTCCTCTGTGCCCTGCCGATGATCCTCCAAAACGGATTTTCATATTTCCTAAAGGAATATCTATCTCATCATGCACAATCCATATATCGTCTGGCTCTACTTTATAAAAAGAAGACAAAAGTTTTACGGCCTGTCCAGAATTATTCATAAATGTAGTAGGCTTTACCAACAAAACCCGCTCAAGCTTTCCATGTTTTGGTTGCCATTCAAGTTTGGAAATATCACTTTTAAACTTATCTTCATTGTTCCAAACAGTTTCAGAAGCTGACGAAAAATCCCGCAAAAAACGCTCTACAACAAGAAATCCCAGATTATGTCTGGTTTTCTCATACTTCTCCCCTGGATTTCCCAAACCGACTATTAGTTTCATAGATTACTCACCTCTGTCATGCCGAACTTTAAATGTGTCATCCCGAATTTATTTCGGGATCTCAGTCGTTACTTTTAGATCCTGAAACGAGTTCAGGATGACAATGACGTCTTCTTCACTCACTTCTTCAAACTCTTTATAAAACCGTCCCACTGCTCGCAATTCACGCTCTACTTGAAGTGCCACTATTGTATCAAAAAAAGGAACAATTTTGTCATAGATATCGTTGGAAATAACAGGAACTGCAAGAACAATTTCCTTAACAGGTATTTTGCTGAGGTATTTTGCGGCCCCGATAATTGTTGATCCTGTGGCCACTCCATCATCAACAAGAAGTACTGTTTTGTTTTTCAAACTTAGTTTTGGGAGATATTTCTTAAATGCTGCCTCTCTGATTTTCAGCTCTTTCAAAGCTATGTATTTTTGTTCCTGAAGTTGTTTTTTAGTGAATTTGAATTCCTCGATATGATCTTTCTCGTAATAGACAGTACGTTTCGGCCCAACGGCCCCGATACCAAATTCTTTGTTGTTAGGAGATCCAATCTTTCTAATAACAATAAGAGTAAGGGGCAGCTGTAACGCGCGGGCGACTTCTTTCGCGACCACTACTCCGCCTCGAGGAAGCCCAACAACAACCGCATTCTCAAAACTATGCGGCACAATAGCTGCAAGTTTCCGGCCTGCGTCTATACGATCTTCAAACATTTCTTATTGTGCTAAAAACAAATAAGTTCTTATTTATAATGTGATTTAATTTGGAACAAAAGATAAAATGCAATCGCTGCAAAAACAACTGTCATCAATAACCCAGATACGCTAAAAGATAAAAGACTGGCGACAATTGATACGACTTCGCTCCAAAAAAGCAATTTCCACCCGCTCATCTTTCGAGACAAAAGACCTGGTACTGCTGCAAGCATTAATACGCTTGAAACAAGCGCAAATACAAAATAAATAACTGTTCCTCCAGCTTGCATCGGAGATCCTGTCATAGCAAGAATCGGTCCTAACATTGCTCCAAGACCTAGTCCTGCTAGTGATGCGAATAATCCGAGTATTCCAAAGACCAAAGCAATCCATGGAGTAACAGATACCATGATACTTACTGCATTACTTGGTAGTGCTGGTGCTTTTTTAAATTGTTCTTCAAGTGTTGAGACAACTACGTCTCCACTCGTTGTGTTAACTGACATACTTAATCACCTCCCTTCCCTTAATAATTTTTATAGATAGTAAGGGATGCCGCAAGTCGTGAGACGAGTGGCGCCTTTCTACCTCATGATTTGAAAAGATCTCTTGAGTCTGACGACCTCCAGAGTCATGACCTGAGGTTCGCAAACCGAAGGACCTCCAGAGATTCAGTTATCGAATCTTCCATTCGACTCCTAGCCTGATTATATTCTCTTCTAATCCAAATAAAAAGAAGCCAAAAAAATCAATACAACAATGTAACAATTTAGCAATTCAACAATTTTTTTATATCTCAAAACCCAATTGAGGAGAATCTTTTTTATCAGTTTTTTTCTTTTCTTCTTTGTCTCCCCAAATCTTGACAACTCCATATACCCCATCATATCCTGGAGTGATAGCAATAGACCCAGATCTGACAATCGAGACTCCTTGTGCTATATGAGTTCCTGCTATTTTTTCGATTTCTTTTATTGGAGTTTTCAACAGAATTTGTATTTCCGAATCAAGTTGTGATGTTAATGTCTCAAAAACACTTTTGACCTTTTGACTTTGTGGAGTTGAGTGCAGACTCTCAGCAATAATTTCAATGAGAGGTACCAATTTCACATACGGTGGATGCTGCTTGGTTGGATCTACGTACCATTTCAACCCTTGGCTGTTTTTCTTTGTCTCCACAATAGTCGGTAGTTTTTGCCCCAGCTGCTCGATGCGATACAACACTCCTTCAGTAAGGCGCTTGTTGCATACGGGACACGTATTCCCGGATTCGCGTATTTCTTCGGCACTTTTCACTATCTTACATTTTCGGTGTCCAGAGAAATGATACTTCCCCTCCTCAGGATAGAACTCGAGAGTATAGATAATTCTGTTCATGGTTGATGGTTCATTGTTCATCGAAACATTTTTATTGTTTTTACTATGAACTATGAACTCCGAACTCCGAACTTTTTCCCTTTTAATCGCTTTTCTGACATTATCGTAACTTGCTTCTGACAACTCAAATACTGTTGCTTCTCGCCCCATTTTGGCCGGAGAGTGAGCATCTGAAAAGGAAAGAATTGATTTATTTTTTAGCTCTCTCATCTGCCAATTCATTTCAGGATCAGATGAAAGTCCTGTTTCCACGCCATAAATATAATCAGAAAAATCCCCATATGCTTCGTGTAGAGAATCAAATCCCGAAGCACTTCCATATACACCAAAATGTGGAGTCCATACATGAGCTGGGATAAGCATTGCTCGTTCGCTGATAGACATGATAAGTTCCAAAAGACTCCTGGATGACAAACCAATAATCGGCCTGCCGTCTGATGACAAATTGGCACCTCGCTTTTGAAGTTCTTTATTTATCTTTTCTGCAATCTTCATATTTGGCGCAAATACCAAATTATGGATTCGCCGCACTTGTCCATCCTGACTATAAATGCTCGCAATCTCTACACTTAAAAGGAACAAAATATCCCTGTCATTTTTGCTATTTGCTATTTGATTTTTGAGTTTATAAAGACCGTCTGCTGCCTCTTCCAATTGGCTTGCACATTCTTTTAACCACAATGGATGAGTCCAGTCAGACATTGACAGCAAATTAATTCCTTTCTGCCGTGCAAATCGTGCCATTGTCGGCAAAATCATATCTTTTGAAACAGCTCTGGAGTATTTGGAGTGAAGATGCAGATCTGCAACGTATTCCATAGAGACCTATTCTAACACACCACTTTTCTTTACTTTCCAAAAGAATTTTACTATGATGCATAGCGTACCTTGTCCTTTGACTATATGCCTTTAACAGAATCTCAAGAGCATTCCTCGCGAACTTTTTCACGAAGAGATTGGTTAGCAGGCATCGGAGCAATTGCAGTTGCTTCACAAATTCCAGACGATAAAGAAAGGAAAACTCCAGAAATGAGACCATTTGCACCCAACCAACTTGGAATAACAATTGATATAGCAGGTATTCAATGGCTGCACCTTGATGTTAAGAAAACTGTTGAATCACTGCTTCGTGTACCAGGAGATCACATTAGAATTGCATTTCCCTTAGATCAAATTTATAAAGCGGAAGGGAAACCAGCTGATTTTTCAAAGTTTGCATCAGTGCTTGATCAAGCAAAAAGAGCAGGAAAAACAATTCATGCACAAATGGGAGTCAAAACATTTGGCTGGCCAGAAGTACATTTACCACTATGGTTTTTGCAAAAATTTGCAACAAATCCTATTCCTCCAGGTGGACAGATTGATAAAGACCCCCGCGTTGCTGAATTTGTTTTAAAACATGTCACTGAAGTTGCAGGACTTGTACTTCCCTATCTTGATGAACACGATACATATCAAATTGAAAATGAACCGTTCTCAATTGTATCGGTAGCAAATAAAAGATTTATTAGTTATGACTTTAATCACTTGGAATTGGAAGAGGTAAAAAAAATCGATCGGTTAAAAGACAAACGCCAAACAATTCAAAATTTACCTATCAATCTCCAGAGCGCACGTGAATACCCAAAAGCAAGAGATTTTGTTTTTGCTCACAATCAAATTGTTGGCCTCAACATGTATCCTCAACATAACGAGACTGGAGTACCAAATGGAATAGCCACTGGAGTAAATTGGATTACTGCAATGCTTGTTGCTGCAGATGCACGCGCACATGGCATGGACGTTTTCGTAACAGAGCAGCAAGCTGCTCAATGGCGCGGAAGCAAAGTGCAGTTTGATATAAAAAAAGGAATTGAAGACTTTCAAAAAACACGAGACCGCCTCAAACCATCAGTCACGGTTATTTGGGATCCTCAACAAGCCTATGCTGAGGCACAAAAAGGAAATACCGCCCACTTTGACGCCCTTATGGGTCTAGGCATCGCCGCATAACCTTGAACAGAAAAACACGTAAAAATATTCATCCCAAACCTAATACATGTCCCACTAGTTGACTTCAGACCTTTTTCTTGAAATAATACCGGTATGGCTGAGGTTAAAAAAACGATAAAAAAAGAATCAGTAAACAATGACAAACTGTGGGCAACACTTGCTCATTTGAGCGGATTTTTAGGATTTGTAATGCCTTTTGGAAATATAGTTGCACCTCTTCTTATTTGGCTATTCAGAAAACACAGTTCTGAGTTTGTTTCTGATCAAGCACGAGAAGCACTTAATTTTCAACTTAGTATAACAATCTACCTTGTGGTAGCAGGGTTTCTTATAATGCTTCTTGTAGGAATTCTATTACTCCCTCTCCTTGCACTTTTTGCTGTCGTTGTTATGATTCAAGCTGCTATCAAAGCAAACAATGGAGAAAAATACCACTACCCCTTTACCTTTCGGTTTGTAAAATAATCATTAAATCAAACAATTTTCTAGGTTAGCTGAGAAGTTCTTTTGCGGCGTCTTTGTACAAAATTATCGTGAAGTTGTTTGACAATTCTGTTATGTTCTTCAAATACTACTTCTGAAGAAGCAGATATTTCTGGATTTAGGGCTTCTATTTCTTGAGAAAGATCTGTTTGTTGTGCATGTTCAATCCTATCATTGAGAAGTTGGTGTACCTCTTTTTGTTGCCCCTCCTCTTCTTCAGTTAAAACTGTTGGAAATAAAACATCTTTAGGCTTGAACTGTATTTCATCTCGACCGTGATGAAGTGTGTCATAAAAACTATATGGTTCTCCTTGATGAACTTTTTGTACCCTCTCTGAATTTTGAAGAATCGTATCGAGATCATCTTCTAATTCTGTCGTTGTACTTATAGCTTTCACTTCTACTTCATTCATCCGTATTCCCTCAATACTCCCATCCTGATTTCTAACTACTGTACAGGTTACTTGGTTCCATTCGTCTTTAACACCTTCTTCAGAAGGTTTGGATTCTGCTCCCCACGTTAACAATATACTTACCGGCAGTGATGGATCTTCATAAAAAGTGCTGTCTTGTTTTCGATTTCTTGGATCAACATTCCAAGATGCGGTGCGGGATAAATCTACATCATGATATTCCTGACTCAATAGTTGTGCAGCATGTACAAATGCAGGAAGTATGGGGTTGAAGAAAGCGCTATAAATTCCTCACGTCTTCTGTCACTTTCTAAATTCCCTGTTAAACGCAGATCTTTTCTTTCTGGGATAATGGGATGCCCCGCAGCTGAGTGGAGACCTTCAATTTGTCCTTTCATTCCCAACAATCGTTCTTGCATGCTCCGAATATACCACAAACTCTTTCCAAATACCTGAGTAAACCAAATTATATGGTTTTTAAAGAAGCCCCCTGGCAATTTCACACACTGTAATTCTTCGATCAAAATCCTGTGCACTTTTCACGAACCGATGAAACCCAGGCACTTCGTTAGATTCTAAAATATGTACACCTGCTGATGCAATCAGCATACGATATCGTTCTCGTTCAAAATACATTTTGGCATGTTCTTTTCCTTCTGAAGTTTCAAGACTTATTTGTTGCATCAACTCTATTGGCGGAGCAAAGTGCCTTTTTACTCCATTCAAAATCTCAAGTGATACTACTTTTTTTTCGGCTTCTAAAAGTGTTGAGATATCTGTCAAAGTTACTGCTGTCCCATCCTCTCCACCAATTGTTTTCCATGCCGTTTCCAGTCCTCTTGCCGCATGTATCATGTGCCGCACACGCTCCCGATACATTCCTCTATCCTGTTCCATGCAAAAGATTATACCACTCAATCTGCAGAGGATTATTTTATCAATTTTTGGAGTCTTTCGCGATGGATGGAATTGTCTTGGCCACCCCCAGCAACAAAAGAACCTGCCAAACGCTGATATAATTCTGCCTTCAGCCGTTGAAATTTTCTTTGTTTGGGATCTGCGTCAGGTGTATCTGCAATGAGGAAATATCCGACCATTCCTACTTCTTGATAATTGAGGCGCAAAGGAACAGAATGCTCAAGGCTAATTTGAGTGTCAGAGGCTTCTCTAAATTTTTTGGTTAAGATCGAATCGGGAGCTTCTGGAGAGCCTGGATTTTCTCTTCCCTGAAGAAAAGCATACACTAAGAAAGCATCTTGACTCTGAAATTTCAATTTAAAAGGTATTCTCTCTTGAATTTCTTGAATTATTCCTTCTGCTTGAGCGAGTCCAGAATATCCTATCCTTTCATGTAATTCCATACATGTATTATGGACGAGCTTTCCAATTTCTACAACTACTTCTTTCCTGCCATGAGCATGAAACTACTTGTGGCCCTGTTGTTTGTACATAGCAATTAGCTCCTTAACAGTTGTTGCGTCCTCTGGACGCTTGTCTTTATCCCGGAGTAAAAATTAAAGAGTAGCAACCCCTCGCACATGAAGAATTTCATTCCTTTCAATAAAACGAATATCTGATTGATTCAGAGTAAGAACTGCTACGGTTTTTCCTTTTCCAGTAACAAACTCAACTTCCAAAGCTTTCCCATTTTTATATACATGTACTACTGTTCCTATATCACCTGCGCAAAGATTGTGCTCTTTTAAGTTGTGCGCAAGTACAACAGTGTCTAATTCATCAAACATATGTATTCCTCCATTGATATTATACAGGATATACGGTTACAAATCGAGGTATTTTTTGACCTTTCTCAATAATCCATACCGTTCGCACTTTGATAGTCTCCCCACTCGGAGTTTCAATCTTCCCTTCAATCAAATATTTAATACCATACTCCGATGATTGATCTTCTTTTACCTGTTCTGTTCGAGCAACAGTTTTCAAAGCTTGCTTAAAAAGAGAAATATTCGATTCGTCAAAACCAAGATCACGGAAAAACTTTGCTTTAAACTTCCCTACTACATGATTTTCTGAAAGTATATATCGAGTTAATTTTTCATTCGGAATAGAAGCATGGCTCCTATAGGGAAGTTTCATTGTCATGATTATAGCATCCAAAAACCCTCACAAAACGAACCATGGCAAAATTTGTGACGGAAATGAAACTCATTTTAGGGGTTTAGCCCTGTTTAAAAATACTTTTTGTCAAATGAGAAAGTGCTATACTATTATTATGGGTATTAAGGATCGTTTGAGAGAGATTGATCATCAAGAAGCTTCTAGATGGAGCGCTTCCTATGAAGACAGAGAAAGATATATAAGATTGCAAGCACAATATGAAAAAGAGTTTCCTGAAATTCGGGCAAGCCAGGCTCAACTGCTTGAAGAAGTTATTGAAGAAACTATTCCTCAATTACCTCAGTATGATAGAGAAAAAAAAGGAGAGAACCAAAAGAATGGACGGCAGGAATGATGCTGGGTCAATCATTCATCGCGCGACTTGATGACTGGAAGTATGAAATTCCTTATCCATCGATCCTTGATAATGGAGAATGGGATGCTACATTACGAATTGTTTTAGCAAGAAAAGAATATGATATGGGTGAAGGAGAGTTTGTGGCAATTACCTATTCACCTAATAAAATATTAACCATAACAGGCGAAACAACTTCTTTTTCTGGAGTAATACCAGAAGATATCGGATCAAGCAATGCTTTTTTTGAAGATGTGTTAGTAGACGCTTTCAAGAATCCGTATATTCCCGGAGAGTATCATCCTCTCAACCTACCAGGTTTTAAGCCTCCACATCCAGACGAACTCATCGTCTAATAGTAATACGTATATTCTTGCACATATTGCACACACCCGGTGTGTGTTAGGTAGACACCTCGGGATTATTTTTTACCTTGTTGTTGAAACATCTCAACAAGCTCCTTCACTGTTGTCGCGTCTTCTGCTTTTTTATCTTTGTCGCGAAATGTTACAAGCCGCGGAAATCTCAACGCATATCCGGGTTCCTTTAATCCCTCTGAATTCTGCTTTGCAGAACCAGCTGTATGAAGGGGCGATCGAGTAATCTCATCAGCCAATACTTCTATCACAATCTCAGGCCGTATCCAGACCGATGGTTCCATCAAAGAATTGACGCGTGCTGGCTTGTGATCTACTTTTATTTTATCCGCTCGTTTGTGAATTTCTCGCCATTCCTCGTCTGTTAGTCCTGTCCCAATTTTACTCACAGTCACAAATTCGTCTGCTGTTTCATCGTACAAGCCAACCAACAAAGACCCTGCTCCAAAGTCAGTTCGCTTTCCCTTCCCATACAAGTATCCCAAAATCACACAATCAACCGTGTCATTTAATTCTCCTGCAGAATGCCGTTTTAGTTTTACCCAATTAAAATTTCGTCCTCCTGCTTCATACTTTGAATCAATTCGCTTGACCACAACTCCTTCCAAACCTTTTGAAATAGAATCATCAAGCATCAATTGCAGTTCTTGGGGTGTTTTTAAAATTCGTCCCGGGGCTGGAATGAGCGTGTCATCTTTTGCAATATACTTTTCAATCATCTTCATTCGAGTTGTTAATGGTTCATCAATGAGTGATTTTCCATCAACATAAAGGATGTCAAAAACAAATGCCCGAAGCGGCAAACTTTTTGCCATTTCAGGAATATTATGTTTGCGTCGCCTCTTTGTAGTTTCTTGAAACGGCAAGAATTCTTCAGACTCTGTCTGGTATGCAAGCGCCTCAGAATCCAAAATTGCTGTTTTTGCTTTTACTTGTCTGAGAGTCCCTTCAATTATTTCAGGAAACATATGTGTCATGTCTTCCAAGTTTCTTGAAAACATTTCTACCTTGTCACCATTTTTATGTATCTGTACTCGAAATCCATCGTATTTTGGCGTTGCGTGGATCCCTTGAGAAGCTTGCCCTGAGCTTGCCTGCAGTGAGCTTGCCGAATCTGTCGAATGGGACATTTTTTCAAATACTTTAGTGGGATTTGGTAATCGCTCACAAAGTTCTGATCTGATAGGCCGGCCAACGGTTATCGTTAACTTCTGTACTGCTTCAAGTCCTCCACTCCGAAGTGTTTTTGCAATAAGACCGAGATCAGATGTTTCGTTATACGCTTTTTCAAGTAATTTACGCTTTGTTTTATCCCCCAAAATTGCAGTGGCCAATCCATCCAAAACAGTTGGATCTCCAATACCAAGTCGTGTATTTCCTAAAGGAATTCTGACAAAGTGTTTGGCCGATACAGCATCCATGTGTTCAAGAAGTTCTTTAAGTGCTGTAATTTTTTTCTCAACAGATCCTTCCCCACCTGTTTCCGCAATCTTACGAAGCGCATCAAACACAGCAATCACTGAAAGTTCTTGTTTTTCTATTTTTGATTTTTGATTTTTAATCTTTAATCTTAGCTCTTGCGCTACAAGTCCCATATCCCCCAATTTGTTGTAAAGCTTCAAGACGTCCTCTTTTGTAGAATCAAATGCAACAGCCAAAGCAGCAGCAACATTCTTATCCGCCATTCCAATTTCAAGCGGCTCATAAAAAGGTCCTACTCTTCCCTGGGTTAAATAGGTAATTTTATCTATTTCATCTTTATCTGCTTTTTTAAAAAGATCTGAGAGGATTTCAATTAAAATTAAACGGGATGAAGTTTCTTCCAGTTTTTCAAAATAATTTGCAAGTATCGAAAAGGTCATATCTACTTAACCTCTGCGCGTGAATGAACAGCTTCAATTCCAACAGAAGTTACATCATGAAAACGGATATCAGTCTTAAATTCGTTTACTAAACGGGGAAAGAATTCTTGTGTCATGTCGCGTTTTATCTCTTTTGTATGCGGGTCATAAACTACTGCCCGTGGATCTTTTAATGTCTGTCCAGTCGTTCTATCAATATCAGAATATGTAAGACCAAAAGTTCCATCAGAAACACCAAAAAGTCCCCAAACAATACGTGCGATTTCTACACACTTTCGCTTTCCTCTTTCTTCTATTGCTTGATCTAGAGAAATTACTCCTTCTAAAACACCTATAGGAACAAAGTAATCATCTCCTTCGTAAGGATTGGTTGGAGTACCTCCGGTTGCCATATATTCTTGTGAAGTCTTTAGATATTCATCCGAAATTTCTTTTGCTTGCATAATTATTGTACCAGTACATATTTGGCGCCTTTTGTTACACCAGTTTTACGGATTATACCACTTTCAATGAGTGGTTTCAGCTCATTGAGGATCGTATCTTCAGATACCATTGGAAAAAGAGATTTGAAAACCTGATTCTGCAGATATCCGTTCTCTTGGATAAATTCAATAAGTTTCAGTTGCCTATCGGTCAACATCAGCGGTTTCCCCCCCAGCTTTTCTCGTATTTTTCCATCAACTGATATGTGTTCTACTTTGTCTTTTATTTTCGACAACTCAATAGCGAGTCCTTTTGTGAAGTATTCTAACCAACTTGTTAAATCGCCACTATTATTTGAAACTGTTTGGAGACTTTCATAATAGCTTTTTGCTTCATTATCAAAGTATTCCTCAAGTGAAAAAAATTTACGTATGTCATATCCTTCTTGAAAAAGAATTAGTGTTGCCAATGCCCGCCCTACCCGTCCATTGCCATCGACAAAAGGATGAATCCTGACGAATTCATAATGAACAATTCCTGACTTCAATACTGGATGAATATCCAAATAGTCGGGGCTATTTATAAATACAATCAAATCATCCATTTGAAATTCTACAACTCGGGGTTCTGGAGGTCTAAAAGAAACCTCGAGCGTTTTATTATTCTTAACAACAACTGAAGTTTTTCGGTACTCCCCACATTTTTCTGGATCTAAAATCTTTTCAACAGTCATTTTATGAACTTTTTTTAAAAGTTCATCATCAATCTTGAATCCTGAATCTTGAATCTTAATTCCTATTTCCCCAATATAATCCATCACTTTCCTATAATTAAAAACCTCCTGAATATCTCGATCCCGCGCTATAACATCCTGGCCTTCAATAATTTTTTCAGTTTGTTTGAGATTTAGTTCGTTTCCCTCTATATGAGTTCCATGATGGACAGATCGCACAAGGGCATCTTTTCGAAATTCTTTTTCGTAATATGGAAGCAGCGGTGCGTGATCTATAACCTCTTTTGCAGCCTCAATTATGCCGATATGTTTAAGGATAATGTTAGTAATTGTATATTGAGGTTTATACATAAATAAGTTAATCAACCGAGTGGTACAAAATTTATGCAGGACGGCAAGCGGACAGCGGGTCCAAGTAAATTTTCGTACCCAAGCGAATATTGTTTCCTTCTAATCGTTAACTTGCTATAATTATATCCTTATGGCACAAGATTCGCAAAAGAAGCCAACAACAGCAGAACAAAAAAAAATTCATGTAGAAATTGTTCGGCAGATGTTAACGCTTGCGACCTCTGGATTTGGACTCGTAGCAGCTCTTGCATGGAATAGTGTTATTCAGGAATTCGTCAATTCATATATCAAAAAATGGCTTCCTGCTGAGAGTGGCATCTACTCTCTTCTCATCTATGCACTTATTGTTACAACTATTGCCGTTCTGGTTACAATGCAGCTTTCCAAACTTGTCCAAAAGTTAGAAAACAAAAAAGATCAGTAGTATGAATACCGCAGTTGAAGCACAACAATATACACGACGTAGTTTTGTAAGAGCACTCGGTGCTGTTGCAGTCGTCGGAGCAGGCGGCGATTACGTAATAGCTTCTCATGCAATACGTCAATCTGCAGAAAAAAGATTCTCCTCTCCTACAGAAGAAGACTACAAGGGAGCCGAAAAAGTTTTATTTGATTCTACAGGCAGAATTTTGGACAAAGTGGCCCAAAAAAGACATCATGAAATTCCTTCTATCCAGCAAGCCCCGGAATACCAAAGAGCCTTGCAGATAACCGAAGCGTACGATGAGAATCAAAAACAGTTACATGCTGTTACAAAAAAAGGACACGATGAACAATTCGGTATCCTTACTCCACGACTCAATAGAGGGAAAATTGAAGCAGCAATCGCGTTTCTTGGAGCATCAATAGCTGGAGCAACACTTATATTTCGACATCGGGACGCTACTCCCGCGACTCAGAAACCTGCTACTCATTAATCATTCTTTTTTCAAAAATTTCTTTCGAAGAAAATAAACTGCTATAAATCCCATAACGACAAAACCAAAATATTTAATAAAGTATTCAACAAGTGTGAGGCCGAAAATATATGCAATGATTCCCCAGACAGTATTCCAAAAAAGTGTCGCAAGAATGCTAGCCGGAACAAACTGTTTGAGCGGAACTTTCATAAGTCCAGCAGCTGTTGAAATAAATGCAGCAGCTCCTGGATTAAAATATCCTAAAAATATTGTTTTGTATCTGTGGGTCTTCAAACGCTTTTGTGCTTCTGTAATTCCCTTTTCGAGTCCAATCTTGGCCAGCACATGGTACCATCCATGTTTGCCTAAAAAATAATTAATCGTGAACCCGATAGAAAAAGCTAGTGTTGCCAGGAGTATGACAAAAGGCAAAAAAAGCACTCCTGATTTGGCTGACGCTGCACCGAGTAATACAACGGCCGACCCGGGAAAATACAGCCCAATTAAAAAAGTGGATTCAATCAATGCTCCAAAAAATACAAGATAGTATCCATATGTTGCATACAATTCGGTGAGTGTCCGGATCAATTCCTTGGGATCATGGAACCGTATATACATAAAACTGATAAAAGCTATATAAAAGACTGCAGCTACTGCCAATCCACTATATGTGAGAATCTCCTGCTTTTTAGAAGTAATTTTTTCGGTCATCGTACCAATTCCTTTAAAACTTGAGGAATCTCATCTACTAAATCTGAAGCATTATAATATAACCCAAATTTTTCGGCCAACTTTTCTCCAGCTTTCTTATTGATATACGATCCTGCTGCTGCTGCCAAAAATGGATCATTTTTGCATGCAAGTGCAGCAATAAGTCCGGACAAAACATCTCCCGTTCCCCCCTTTGTCATCCCCGCATTCCCCCCTGAAACTCGGACGCACCGAGTTTCACCCTGAGCGGAGTCGAAGGGTGAACATACAATATCCTTCTCCCCTTTTAAAACAATGATTACATTATATTTTTTAGCCACCTTTCTCAATATGTCATCTTGATCCCGTTTTGAGGGAGAAGGATCTCGTCCATTATCAAGATTCTTCATTTCATTCAGAATGACATTATGAAACAACAACTCAAACTCTTTCTGGTGAGGTGTCAATATCGCATTTGGAGGAATTATATCCGGAGTTATGGTTTGAAGACTTCCTCCGTCAATTACCCATTGTTTGTTGGGATACCGTTTTAAATACGTTTCAGTTAACTGCTTTGTATCATCATCACCCACTTCCTTTCCTTCAACTCGAGGTAGACCAGGTCCAATTAAAATGCAATCTGCTTCTTGTATATAATCTTCAATTTTTCCCCTTGGCACTACAATTCCATCTCGAAATTCCATTTTTGCCTTACTTACAATGTCATTGTTCTCTGGAACTGACGAATAAAAGACCATATCAACAATACGAGAAGCAATTTTCAAAGACCACAACGATGCTGCATGGAATAATTTAGAACCGCCAATAAGAAGTAATTTCCCATTCTGCCCTTTATGTGAAGAAGAATGCGGAATGTAGAGTTTTTTTAAAATTTGTGGATCAAATTCCTTCATAAATTATGCTTGTCATTCTGAGCAGAATGCGAAGAATCTGTTAATGTAACCTCGGTACTAAAAGAAGAGTTTTTTTCCGAGATCCTTCACTTACGTTTCAGGATGACCTTATGATTCTCTTCCCAATTCTATCATATCCATCCCTTTTAAGGCTTTTTTGGGTACCATATCCTCATGAGCGCTCGTTATTATTGTCTGTTGTTTCCCAATCATTTCCAACACCAACTCTATGTGATTCTCATCAAGCTCTGAAAAAATATCATCCAAAAGCAACAGTGGCCGTTTACCAAGACTTTTTTCAATATATGAAAGCTGTAACAGTTTTAATTGTAGTACTACCAATCGTTGCTGTCCTCGAGACCCAAAGTTTTTAACGTCATGCTGTTCCCTCTTTTTCCCAAAGCTAAATACAGTAAAATCATCCCTATGAGGACCCACCAATGTCACTCCAGCTCCTGCTTCAGCATCTTTATATTGGAGTAGCCTCTCTTCTGAAATAGTGCTTTTGTCATACATAACCATCAAGTCAAAAATGTTTTTTTGAGAATCATTGATAAACGTTATGAATGCTTCCCTCCTTTGAGTAATGAGTTGACCATTCGTAATAACGATTTCATCCCAGTAATCAAACTGTTCCTGATTTCTGATCCCTGTTTCTTTCACCGTATCGAGCAACGCATTTCGCTGTCGAATTCCTTTTATATATTGCATCACGGCCAACCGATAGTCTCGATCAGTTTGTTCCAAAACATCATCCAAAAAATTGCGCCTGACACTTGGTGAGTCGCTAATAATTTCAAGATCCAGGGGGGAGAAGACGACAGTTGTTAAGTTTCCTGAAAAATCTACACGCCGCTTGGGAACTCCATTTACCAAATACTTCTTAAAAGGTGCTGGAACTCCTTCAACCAGTCCAGGAGTTATCATTACTTCGAGTAAAACATCCCCCGTTTCCCCTTTTACTCGTGCGATACTCTTTTCAAATCGAATCATTTGAATGTCTTTCTCAGCATGAAAGCTTTTTCCAATTGATAAGAGATGTACAGCCTCTAATAAATTGGTTTTCCCAGAAGTATTCGGACCAATGATAAGTGTTGTTTCATGATTAAATGTGAACTGAGACTTTGTGTAGCTTCTAAAATTTTGTAGACTGAGGTTTTTTAAATACATGTGATCCTAATATATACGAATTATTAGTCCAAATTGATCCTAATAATTCGAATTAATTCGGAGCAATCATTCGCGTAAATTCGGACTACTCAATGGTTGTTCCTAAAAACTTTTCTCCCTTGAAGTATTTTTCAAGATTGTCAAAGTTATTACCATTCAAAACAACAACCTTTACTCCTATTTCCTGTGCTTTTTTTGCAGCTATTGGATCAAAAGGTGCATGCATACCAGGTACCCAATCATCCCCCACAAGCTTACGGAATTCTTCCCATGTCATCTTCTCAATTGGCTTTGCATCTTCAAATTGTTTCGGATCTTTATCATATACTTGATCAATATTACTAAGATTTATAACAGTACGAGCATCATAATCTTCACAAAGAAGAATAGCACAATAGTCTGTTGACCAACCAGGCTTCCAACCAGCTGCAACAACAATTGGTTCTGTTACTTTCCGGATAATCTCATATTTTTTTATGATATAGGGATGGGCGATATCTTGGAAAATGGTTCGTGCCAATTGTGCATTCAAACGTGTTGCATGAATCCCCAACCAATCCAAATCATCGCGGGTCAACGTATGTCCAACTGCTTTTTCTCCGGCATCCCGATAGTTTCGTGCTGTAGTGCCTCCACCAACGGAGAGAAAAAACTGTCGGGTGGAATTTTTTGCAATCTGGTCACGAATAAACTGATTCAATTTCTGAAGAAATTCTGTATCAATTCCTTTCTGAGGGACAATAAGGGATCCACCTACTGACATGACTATTCTTTCCGTAAACGAACTACCCATAATCGTTTCGACTACACTCAAGATTATGCTGAGCCGGTCGAAGCATAAAAAACTAGCACTATTTAGGGGTGCTAGGCTCTTATACTAGCACAAGACATTTTAAAAAACAATATGAATTGACTAAAAAAGTGCAGAGTGATACTCTCTTTTGTATGGACCAAACTTCTCCGCCTCAAACCCCACACGAAACCACTCCACCAGTTCAAAATAATAAAAAAAAACTTATGATTATTGTTATAGGAGGAGGAGTTATTTCAAGTGTACTTATTGTTCTGGGGCTCTATCTTCGTCAGACAAATACAGAGCTAAAACCAACTCCTACTCCAGATATTTCCCCAACAAACGTTTCAAGCAAACCACCTATCATCAATTCATTTCAGGAAATACTAACAAAAAATTGTCAAAAAATCGCTACTGGATCGGATAGCTATTTTTACGGTATTCAACCCGATTTGCTCCCTGTGAGTTTTGACCCAACGGCAATAACTATCAATCCTCAAGAACAAGGAACTATTTCCTGTGGATTTTTTACTCCTGAAAATCCAAACAAAAATTTTGTCAGTATTGAGTTCAATACTGACTGGAATATGAATATATATGACAAGAATTCAGAAGAGCTGGGTCACGGTGGGCCACCATTTTTAGGATCATTTGGCCAAACAATTCAAGACAAAAAAGATACAAAATTAACTATATACCTGTCTTTAGGAGAAGGTCCAACAGAAGTGAAAGATATTGGTGTACAGGTACGGGGAGAACGGAAATTACCTCTTAGTAATGGAGAAACTATTCTTATGAATGTGAGTGATGAAGCAATACCTGGAGGAGACCCAAGACTTATGGCCATTTTAAATAAATATCAAACTACCTATGAAGGATATTCCGTAATTGATTCCAGTAAAATCGAACAAATACAAGAAGAAATCGTCAAAACATTTTTTGGAGATGTAAATAAACTTCAAAGTCCTGAAAAAGAAATAGTATTAGAAATCCAACAAATCCTTAAAGCAGTAAATCCAAAATAATATATACTCATCGTATGGAAGAGATACAACAAACCAAGCCAGTACAACAGGCTAAGACAAGTCATGAAAATCCCAATAAACCCATTCACCGCATCAATCGTTTTGCCTTGATTGCCCTGATTTTTGTATGTCTCCTTATAGCAGGACTCTATGGATACTATTTTATAAAAAGCAAAACTATTACACAAACTATTCAACCTACCCCTAGTCCAATTTCAACGATTCCAACAACAACAAATTCTCCCTCTCCTACTCTTGTACTCCCAACGTCCGAACCTCTATCAACAAAACCATTTGTAAAACGGCAATTTAATATGACAGAAAAGTTTTTTTCAACCCAGTCTTTTCCCTCAACCCTTCTCAGTAAAAATGATAATGAACTAACGTCATCGCGTTGTACAGAACGGTATGAAAATTGGTCCCCGTCTCAGAATCAACTGCAATTTTCTTATTACAATGAAACGTCAAAAAAAAACATTCAGTTAACTGATACAAGATTACTCACATTTATTACCGCTGCAAATAAGAATGTCTCAAGTGGAATTATTTCTTCTATTCAATTTTGTGAAACAGAAAATGGGAAATATATTGTCATTTATTCGCAGACGCACGGTGGAGGTGGAGCTGGAAGCGACACCTATTTTGCGTATGCGAATCCAGATAACACATTACAAAAAATCACAACTATTCCAAGTGAACAAGGTGCATATTTTGCTTGTTTTCAACCTTTACAACTAACAAAAACAAACGTGTTTTATTATCAATGTTCTGGAGGAGAAGGAAACATGGCATCAATTTATGAAGTTGATCTTACAAACAATTCCCATAAACTCTTTTATCAATGCGAATTTACAAAACCATTCAGTCAAGGTTCAACCGTAACATGCAAATAATTATTTTTGACACGTGGGGCAAAAGTAGGTTCCGCGGCCTCCAAGCATTATTTTTTCTATAGTTCCCCCACAATTTTTACACGGTTTACCGGTTTGTCCATATACCAAAAAATGTTCCTGATAATGACCTTCTCCGCCTAGTGCATTGACATACGAGAGTTCTGAAGCGCCTCCATATTTGAGTCCTGTTTTTATAACGGTTTTAATAGATTCAAAAATTCGTTTTATTTCTTCTTTTGACAATGTATTCGCAAGTTTTTTGGGATCTACTTTTGCCAAATTCAGCCCATCATTCGCATAGATGTTGCCTACTCCACTCATTTTCTTCTGTTCCAAAAGCAATGGCTTAATTGGCATTTTAGTTTTAGCTGCTAAAGCCTCAAACCTCTGAAGTGTCAACATTTCTTTATCATCATTTGACTCGGTCAGTAGAAATTCTGGACCGAGCTCTTTGAAAAATACTAATTTTTGAAGCTCCCCTGGAGGTACAATTTTAATCCACCCAAATCGCCGAAAATCATTGTAGTATAGCTTGGCATCTTTATCGAGTTTAAAAATCACGTGTGTCGATTTGTGCGGCAATACTCCATACGACCCCTTAATAATTTTCACCCTTGATACTTCTGGTACCCCTGATACACTTGATACTCTTGAATATATAAGTTGCCCAGTCAACTTAATATGAATCGCGATTGAGTACTTATTATCCAAATCAATAACAAGTCCTTTTCCAAATCTTCTAACCCCAGTAACTTTACTTCCAAGAATATCTTTTGTTTCTCCCTGCACAATACGTGGAAATAATATCTCAACGTCTTTTATTGTATGACCTACAAGATATTGTTCCAAACCCATCCGAATAGTCTCTACTTCTGGCAACTCAGGCATATTCGTATTATACACTCTCCTTCCGATTAGGAAGAGTCAGAAGGGTTCCTAAAACTCCGTTTCCTAATTGTTGTTTTGTTTCTATAACTAAACCATCCCAATTTCTGCTGGCTCTAGTTCTTGCGTAGTTTTGTTTACAAGAACAAAGTGCCATAAGAACTAGAGCATGCTCTCTATCAAGAACATTAAACGTTCTTTTACCTCTTGTTCCCTCTTGAAATTGAAGTGTTGTGGGATATCTGCGGAGTCGTGCATACACAGCATCACTATCATGTCTTTGAATTCCAAATTCTCTTATGGAAAAAAGAATATCCACTACTGGTCTTAACCCGTCAAAATCTTTTAGGAAAGTTTCATCAAAATTTCTAAGTTTCTCGCGAAGCTCTTCATTCGGTACTTCATCAATTGGATTCGTCAGACGTTCTTCTTGTAAAATTTTTCCTTCTTGTATACCTTCTCCCAATCTCATGGAAAGGGATTATACCAAATAGCCACGAAAAAGAGAAACGAAGGGAACTTTTAAGTCATTGTGTCCGATGCGTTTCTCTTTTAAGTTTTATTTCTGATTAACATTTATATCCACTTTCTCAGGCACTGAAACTTGAGGTGCCGTATTGGTCGTTGTGTTACGAAGAAGTGGCAAACCGTAAAAGAATAAGAGAAATCCAACAATCAAAAGAAGGATAACTCCCATCAGGAATCCCATTCCGTTTCCGCTGTGTTCGTGAACTACTGGTTCAGTTGTATGTACTACTGCCATAATTTTTCCTCCTTTCTTTTAGTCACTCTTTCCCGATTTTATCGGGATTAGAGTGGACTTAAATCCGCCGCTCAAGCGCTCTTTAAGCCGTATACGAATAGTATTGAAGGCTAAAAGTAAGCTTAGGCGGACAAATCTTCCTTCCTATTTAACTCTACAGTTGTTAAGAAACAACCATATTATTGTAAGAATTAAGAAAGGATCAGATTGATTGAGAAGCCTAACTAGGATTGCATCAGCGCTATTTTCCGCACTTCTACAAACAAACGGCCGAGGTTTGCAACTTTAGGATTTCGTTCAAGCAACATATTATTATATTTCATCGCTTCTTCCACTTCTAGCCTCGGTATTTCCATTACATTCGGATTAAATGTTTCTAGTTTTTTATTACCAAACGCACTATTAAATCCTATCATCTGATAAACAGCATAAAAATCTTCATTCGGCTCCAGTTCAAGAAGTGTAGGTAAGGCTGTACTATTCTCAAGAAATCGCCTAATCCGTATAGCAGTCCACTGTCCTCCAACTCTTTCAATTTCTTCCGGCTTAATCTGTGGAATTTTATCTGCAACTAGAAATATTTCTTCGTCTTTTGGTGGATTAACACCAAAGTGTGGGTTTTCTTGGGGTCCTACCATTTAGTTGACTATTATACCTTAGATTGTACAAATACGGCAATTTCTTTCAAAAATCTCTCTTTGGAGAATTTTTCAGATTGTTTTATGCAATCTTTCCGATCAATTGTTGTATTGTTAAATTGTTGTATTGTTTTTTTGAGACTCTCGACACTCAAATCATTGAAAAACAACCCAGTTTTATCTTGGACAACTGTTTCTTGTACTCCCCCAGATTTATATGCAATAACAGGTGTACCAACACTCATCGCTTCAACAGGAGTTATGCCAAAATCCTCATCCTCAGCTGCAAAAATATACGCTTTAGCATTTCTCATGAGTTCCAATTTTTCACTATCAGAAACCTCCCCCACGTATTCAATATTTGAT
>Ga0163150_10000712_pt1 | contig 60318 bp, 50 predicted proteins | sample OliLakLV19P2IB_FD_148628 | JGI IMG/M metagenome (GOLD analysis project Ga0163150, IMG submission 148628) | Freshwater microbial mat bacterial communities from Lake Vanda, McMurdo Dry Valleys, Antarctica - Oligotrophic Lake LV.19.P2.IB | ecosystem: Environmental > Aquatic > Freshwater > Lake >...
CGGATCTCCACCTCGCCGTTGGTGGTCTCGACGTCCAGCGACTCGCCCTCCCATTCCGAGCCGGCCAGTTCGATTTCGACGCCGCCATTGGTCGTTTCGCCACGGACATCGCCGGCGAGGTCGATCAACTTCACCCCGCCGTTCAGGGCATCAAAGCGGATATCCCCTTCGATTTCGGCGATATGAGTGCCGCCGTTGTGGGTTTCTATGGCCAGGTTCGAGGCGTGTGGCACAAAAAGCTCGAAACTCACGGACGTCCAGTCAGTCCCCCGGCCGGAGCGTTTCGGGATGTCTGCCCGGATCGTCCCATCGGTATCGATCGTCACCTCATTCACATGGTCGCGCGTGCGGCCTCGGTCCGCGCCGTGGCGCTCACGACAGCATGCGTCGGAGCGCTGATCGGTCAGGCGCGGGTTGTCTCCCTGACCACAAGTTGCTTCGTCCGTTTGGCTGGATCGACTTTCCATGCCACCCAAAGCAAGGCCCCGAAGATCAGCAGGCTTAGACCAAAGGCAGGCGCTCGACCGATGGACGCGACAATCACTGTCAGGGGCTCGGTGCGGTCGGTGTTGTCGAGGTATACCTGAAAGAGCCCGTTTAGTGAGAAGAACGAGCTGGCGAGGATCCACGGCCACCCCGTTCGCCAGTTCTTGAGAAAGAACAGCAGTCCAACAAGGATGACGATTAACGAACTCGCCTGACCGGCATCGGCAAAACGTGAAAACGTTTCGGGCCCCTCGATCTTGAACCGTGGGACGTAGCTGATGAGGGTGAAGAACAGGGCGATTCCCATGAACAGCAGGGCCGTGCTCATCAGGAACGACCCGTGGACGTTTCGATTCCGCCTCAGGATGAACGCCAGGAACACGAGCAACGCCACTTCCACTGTGGTCATGACGTTCTGGACCAGCAGGTCGTCGGCCAGGCCCGCGACCGCCGCCTTAGATGCCGAATGCACAGACAGGAGCATCAGGCTGGCCACGAGCAAAGGACCCGCGATGAAAATGGACACGCCGGCGGTGCGGTGGAGCTGGAAACGGTGCTGCCTGATCAAGACGAGTTGGCCAAACAATAGCAGCAACCAGGCAAGGCTGGTGATAATGTGCAGGACGTGGTAAGCAGTGAGCTCGGTCTGTTCGCCAAGAAAGAGGCTCGAGAATCCGACTAGGCTCAGGGCGATCACCATCCATAGCAAGACCATCTCTAGCGTGTACTTCTTCCTCATCATGCCCACACGGTTGTTGACGTGCGCGGTAGGAACGGCCAAACAGTCGCCCGACACCGGAAATCTGGGAATAGCACACTGATCGATACTAGCGGTCTAACGCTTGAATTAAGCCGTGCCGCGAAGCAGAGTTGGCTTGAATGAATTGTTAGACCTCACCCGCCATTTGTCCTGACCGGTTGTGGCCGTGGTAGATGAATCACATGTTTTCGAAAATTCAGCACCGTGCCAGATGTTGCGTTAGTCACCAAAAAGGCGATAGGTAGCTCAGGCTCGGCGTCCAGGACAACCTTTGCCTCAAATCCGCGAGACCGCAAGAAGTCAGCCGCGACATTAGCACTAGCAACGGGGTCGTCTGCGACAAGTCCAATACTGGCCGTGGCATGACCAAGCTTCTCAAGAACGTTGAGAGGGGCGTGGTTAATGATGGTTCCATCCCACAAGATTGAGCGAAGAATCCCGCTGCTATTGGCCTGAAACCGTTCCTTGATGCCGTGAGTAGCCAGAAGTGCAACAAGGGCATCTTTAGCTTCAGGCGACGGTGTGGTGAAAATACGCGACCCGCGATCTGGGAATGGAAGTGGGTTTCGCCCAGTGGCCAACAGATAGGTCCATGCGGCAAGTACTGCAAAGGCGAGGCTCGCTACTGCGATCAACCATGCGGGCAGGAACATACGTTTCCCCGTGCATTCATAGAACTGTTGTGAGGTCTAAAGCCCGAATTAAGCGGCGCGCGGTGCGTACGTCCGCTTGAATGAATTGTTATACGTCACTTGCGCGATGCATTGGCTGGCTGATCAGCAATGTCCTTGATCAGGAATTCCATCTCGCCGATCTCCCGCCGCTGGGCCGCTATGATTTCGTCAGCCAGCTTCCTGACGCGTGGGTCAGTGATATCAGCGCGCTCGCTAGTCAGGATTGCGATTGAATGGTGTGGGATCATCGCTTTCATCCAAGCGGTATCGCCGACGGTAGCTTGGCTACGAACTAGCCAAAGGCCCAAGCCCATCAAGGCGAGGCTCCCTACGACAATTGCCAAGTTTGCCTTCTTGTCTTTGTACATGTGACGCATGAAGAAAAGCATTACTAAGGCCATGCTTCCCGCCATGATGAACGTCATAAACAGGCGGGTTTGGCTAAACCAGACGTGACTAAGCTGATAGGTATGCAGGTACATCAAGCAAAACATCAGCGTCGCAGAAACCACAATCATCAAGACGAAGGTTCTGTAGGGATGCATAGATTTCTCCTGTGACGTCTAACTAACAATATTCTATCATCGTCAAAATAACATAACCAGGATTTCAAATGCAACGACCTGAAAATGAAATGGTTACGGCGAGGGTATGCTTGTTATCAAACAACTGTCTAGATAAGAGGAATAGGGCCTCCATCTTATCACTATCCCGGGAGCCTTCGCCTCCTCGATCCCCATGGAGCACCGCTACACCCCGCAACCCCAATTGCTTACCCGGCTCCATGAAATCTGCCGGCTCCGCCACCTGAGCCCTCGCACCGAAAAGGCCTACGCCGGCTGGATCCGGCGCTTCGCGCCCGATCACAACCTTCGACCGCCAGCGGTGCCATACCACCCCGTTGCCCGTCCAAGCGAGCCTACGCGGCACCTCCTGAAACCCTACCCCCGCCTCACCCGCACCCCGCCATTCGTCGTCACGGCCCGGATCCGGTTGCCGCCGTCGCCAAGGTCCACCGACACGCGCCGGTCCATCTTGCCCTGGAGCATCACCGGGAAGTCGAACCGGATGCCTCCGTTGGTCGTGGCGGTCTCCAGACGGGCCGAATAATTTTCCGGCACCCGGATCTCCACCTCGCCGTTGGTGGTCTCGACGTCCAGCGACTCGCCCTCCCATTCCGAGCCGGCCAGTTCGATTTCGACGCCGCCATTGGTCGTTTCGCCACGGACATCGCCGGCGAGGTCGATCAGCTTCACACCCCCGTTCAGGGCCTCAAAGCGGATATCCCCTTCGATTTCGGCGATATGGATGCCGCCGTTGTGGGTTTCTATGGCCAGGTTCGAGGCGTGGGGTACAAAAAGCTCGAAGCTGACGGACGTCCAGTCATTCCCCCTGCCCGTGCGTTTCGGGATGTCCGCCCGGATCGTCCCATCGGTATCGATCGTCACCTCGCCTACGTGCTCACGCGCAGCGTCTTCGGTACGGGCAGTCGCGCTCACGATGGCGCGCACGAGTATCTCATCCCGATCCCATCCCTCCACCCGGATGCCGCCGTTTTGCCCGCCGTCGATGTCGATGACCGAGCGGTCGGCCGGCAGGGTGATTTCGCGTACCTCGCAGTACCGCTCGCGGTCGCCCCAGCCCTGGTTTACACACGCCTCGTCGTCGGCGAGTATACGGGCGTTCTGGGCGGCTGCAGGGAGCGTGAGAAGCAGAATGAGAGGGAAGGCGTGGAGCGTGCGCATGACGGTAGGTCGGGCCGGGTGAAACAAAAAAGCAGGACCTCCCAAAATACGGGAGGCGCGCCGGCGGGGTTACACCGGCGCGCCTCCGCACTTCCAACGACTTCGTAATTACTGTTTCAGCGACGCGAGGTCGAACCGGTTCGGGCTGGAGAAGACGGCTTCCGGAACCGCGTTGAAAGCCCCGGCATGGGGCATAATAAACGGCCCGTTCTGGCCTTCGCCGCGGAAATCAGAGAGCATGATGTCCCCGTATTTTTTCCAATTCCCCATCGGCCGTGTGAACCGCGGCTCCGCATCCGTCGCGTTCGGGAAATAGGCCCACTGGGTGACCAGCATCCGCGCCTTGTCGACGTACACGTGGTACTTGTTCTGTGGCGTCAGGCCGACATTTTCGAACGTGAGTTGGAGCATCTCGGCGGCGCGGCCGTCCTCCGTCGCTCCTTCGCCAAGGTATTTCAGCGTCACGCCGGAGTCCTTCAGCTTGTAGGGCAGGAGGAACCAGTAGCCGCTGTTGACCCAGGCGCGGTAGGCGTTGGTGAGATTCTCGGCCGGATCGGCGATCTCGACACCGTCCGCGTACGCCTTGCCGGCTTTGGTGTTGACGTTCATCAGCACTACCAGGCTGTCGCGCTGGTAGCGGAAGTCGCCCGTCCATTTGTCCCACACCTGCTCGTCGGCGCCGAAGCCCCAGGAGAGGAAGCGGGTGTTGTCCCAGTTGGCACGGCCACCCATGCTCTGCATGACGGCGTCGGCGATTTCGATGGCACGGGCGTCGGAGCCGGCGGTGTTGAAGCCCTCCATGGGCGGATTTTCAGGGGCGTGTTGGGCGTGGATCGAGCCGGCCAGCGCCAGCGAAGTCAGGAAGGCAAGGACGTAAACGGGACGTTTCATATCGGGCAGGGGAGTGTGGGGATGATCCCCCAAGATAACAAATTAAGGGACAAAAGCGCACCTTCACTCACCCCAAGCCCAGCGCGAGCCCGCCCTGGTAGACGATCAGAGAAGCGAGGTAAGCGAGGCCCGTCATGTAGCACCACATGACGATCGCCCACTTCCACGAGTTCAACTCGCGCCGGGCAATGGCGACGGTGCTGGTGCACTGAAGGGCCAGCACAAAAAACACAAGCAGACTGAGGGCGACGAGCGTGGTGTACACCGGCTTGCCGGTTTGTGGGTCGCGCGCGTTGAGCAGGTGGTCCCGCAGCGCCACGCTATGTTCATCGGCGTCGGCGACGCTGTAAATGGTGCCGAGGGCGCCGATGATGACCTCGCGGGCGGCGAAGGCTGAGAGAATGCCGGCACTCAGCTTCCAGTCGAACCCCAGCGGCCGCATTACGGGCTCGATGAACCGCCCGAGCCGGCCGATGTAGCTCTGCTCCATCTGATAGGCCCCCTCGGCGTTGGCGAGTTCGCCCAACTCGGCTTCGAGCGCGGCCCGGTCGGCTTCAGAGGCACTGGTGATCTGGGCCTCAACGACCACACGGCGGGCTTCGAGGCTTGGGTCCGGCGGAGCTTCAGGGTACGAGGCCGCGAACCAGAGCAGGATACTGAAGAAGAAGATCACCCGGCCGGCGCGCCAGACGAACATCTTCGCCCGTTCGTACATCCGCCAGAAAATCATTTTCCACTGCGGGGCGCGGTAGGGCGGCAGCTCGAGCATAAAAAACGAGTCCGGCCCCTTCAGGATCTTCTTGAGCACCCACGCGGCGCCAAACGCCGTCACCAGGCCAAACACGTACAGGAAGAGCATCGTCAGCCCCTGATACCCGATTGGCCCGAACACCTTCGTCGCGGGAATAAACGCGGCGATGAACAGGGTATAGACTGGCAGCCGGGCCGAACAACTCAGCAGGGGGAGCACCATGATGGTCAGCAGCCGCTCGCGCTGGTTTTCCATGGTGCGCGTGGCCATGATGGCCGGCACCGCGCAGGCAAACGCACTCATCATGGGCATCACCGAGCCGCCCGAAAGCCCGAAGCGCCGCATGACCCGATCCATGATAAAGGCCGACCGCGCCATGTAGCCGGTGCTCTCCATCAGACTCAAAAAGAAAAATAGGAAAAGGATCTGGGGGAGGAAGACGACGACGTTGCCCACGCCGGCGAGCACGCCGTCGACCAGCAGATCCGCCGCCATGCCGGCCGGCACCACGTCGCGCACCAGCCCGCCCAGCGCCATCACGCCCTGCTCGATCCCGTCCATAAACGGCGTCGCCCAGGTGAAGATGGCCTGGAAGACGAGCAGCAGAATGCCGGCGAAAATCAGCGGCCCAAAGGCCCGATGCACCAGGATCGCGTCCAGCCGATCGGTAAGTTTCCGGGCCTCGACTTCGTGGTCCTTCTTCGTTACGCGGACGGCGACCCGAGCAAGCCAGGCGTAGCGGCCTGTGACTTCGGCCTGGGTGTACGGGACAGCCTTCGTGTTCAGCGCTGTTCGCGCGTCAAGCACGGCCTGGTGGAATGCCGGCTGGCGTTTTTTCCAGCCCTCCAGGAGGCGGTCGCTCGTCAGGATGCGCAGGCACTCCGCCAGGCTGCGAGCTTCGGACAAATCCTGGCGCTGCGCCCGGAGGGTGCCGGCGAGCGTCGATACCTCGGCGAGGACGTCCTTCTGCAGCCGCCAGTAGGTCTTGCCAGGCGGCGGCAGGGGCGCGGTGAGTGCGTGCTTCAACTCCTCGAATCCCTCCTTTCTCGTGGCCACCATGGGTACCACCGGCACGCCGAGGATTTCCGAAAGCATCCGGGTGTCGATGACCAGGCCGGCCTTCTCCACCTCGTCCATCATATTAAGCGCCACGATCGTCGGCACGCCGAGGTCGATGATCTGCGAGGCGAGATAGAGGTTACGCTCCAGATTGGTCGCGTTGACGACACACAAGACGAGGTCGGGCGCGTCCTCCCCATCCAGCTGGTGCGTGATCGTGTCGTACGCGATCTGTTCGTCCAGCGATTTGGGGTTCAGGCTGTAGGTGCCGGGGAGGTCGAGCAATTCGACATGCTCGGCACCCAGCAACCGGCCCGATTTGCGCTCGACCGTCACACCGGGGTAATTGCCCACCCGCTGCCGCATGCCGGTCAACAGGTTAAAGACGGTCGATTTGCCGGCGTTCGGGTTGCCGGCGACCGCTATCCGGCGCGTACTCCTGGCCTCTAAGGTTGCGCTGTCGAGTGTTGGACGGCGTGAGGCCATGGGTGAGCCGGGTTCAACGAAAAAGAGGAGATTAGAGCGCGTCTATGGAAATACGCGTTGCGTCTGCCCGGCGAATGGCGATCTGGGAATCCTTGATCTTGAGGGCGATAGGGTCCCCGAACGGAGCTATGCGAACAACTTCGACAAGCGTTCCTGGCAGAATGCCCAGCTCCCAGAGACGGTCTGATAAGCCGTCGCACCAACAGGTAATACGGCCGCAGCAGCCTGGCTTCAGTTCGTTCAGTGTCATGGCACTATGTTCTCCGAGGGGCTAGATGGGATGTAATTTAGACTTATTCTAAATCGAATCGATTCCGTTCCCAAAGATACGGAGAAGATCGTGATTCCCATGTGCTGGGATGAAATTGCAGGGTTTGCCCTACAAAGGGTTTATGGTTCGAGGTTCAAGGTTTAAGGTTTAAGGGGAAGTACCTCGAACCTTAAACCCTTCAGGGAAGCGCAAGGTTAAACGTGCCGCCAACAACCATGAATCCGCGTCTCTCAAACAGCGTGCCCTCGGCAGCCCTGGCGCCCGGGCCAAACATATTCCATCCCATCCCCAGGGTCAATCGTTTGAAGAAAGTGATAGACGAGGTCATCCCGAAGTCTACTACACGACTTTCGTAGCCGATGAAGAGTCCGCCGATATTGATCCCGAGGTCGTCTTTTTCGTCTAGCGCGTAGGTGGCCCCGATGCCGACGCTGTTGAGCACCTGGACATCGCCATTAAACGCGACCCGAACGACGGAAGCGCCGGCGGTGACGTCCCACTTCTCGCGCGGGGCGCGGACGACGCGGACGAAGTTGAAGTTGGTCGAGTCCTGCGGCGTCGCGATGCCGATGCGAAGGATCTGCTCGGGCTCCACCTTGCCTTCGAGGTTGATCAGAACGGTTTCCGACGAGCCCCGCGTGACGCGGTACCGCTGGGTGTGGAGGACGGTATTGATGTTGTTGTTACGAACTTCGAGCCGGATATCCTGGGTCTCGGCATCCGCCGGCAACAGATCGCCGTTGATCGCAACTACGATCTGGCCGTTGGATGGCGTGGCGAGAAATCCGTTGGATTGTGACCAGTGGGGCATCTCACGCTTCGTCTTTTTATCGTAGCCCCATCGGATAAAGGTCGCCGGTTCGGCCCAGGGCACGATGCGCGCCGCGATGGTCTGAAACCGGATGTTGTCCCGTACCAGGTAGAGCTCGATCGGGCCGGGTACGGCGTCGGTACTGGCGCGGACGGTGAGTTCGAGCGTTTCGTCGGTGAGCGGGGCGCTGGCGCGAATCACGCCGGCGTCCGAAATTAGCGCGGCCTCGGTGAGGTAGCGGCCGGAGAGGGGGATCTTGCGTTGTTCTCCGGGGCGGATGACGATCGGTTTGCGGTCGGCGATCCGGGGCGGGAGGTAGATGTCCAGCACGCCGGACCACTCGCGGGCGCCGTCGGCAGAACGAATGGTGAACAGGCGTTCGAGACGCCCCGTGGCGTCGAACGCGCTGGCGTCCTCGGGGAGGTCGAGTTCGGCGTGGATCACGCCGGCGCTGCGTGGCTGGAGCGGAAGGGCGTCCATGCCTTCCACCTGCAGGACATATCGCTCCCGGAGGTCAAACGCCTCTTCACTCTCGGAGCGGAACTCGACCCGTTGTTTCTGGCCAAAATACAGTTTGCCCGATCGGTTGCGCACGGTAGCCTTCGCCGGCTGGAGATCCCGCGACACGCTGGCGGTCCGCTCGGCCGTCTGTCCGTCCATATTTTCCACGATCACCGTCAACTGCTCGGTGCCGATGGGGATGCGGGCGTCGAACTGGATCATGTCGGCCTGAACCGTCGATGGTCCGACTTCTTCTGGCGGCAATTCTTTAAAATAGGCTCGGGCGCCACCGGCGAAGCCTTCGCCGAGCAAGGTGATCCGCTCGCGGGTGTTGCCGGCCTGGAGTCGTGTTGGCTGCATGGTGGCTATACGCGGCGCGCGCGCACGCACCGGCAGTTCACGCTCGAAGACGCTGGGTGTGAAGGGATGGACTACATCGAAGCGCAGCGGCCGAGCGTGAGGCCCCGGGTTTTTCATGTGGATGTGCACGACCACACTGTCGGGCCGATCTTCCCAGGTGACGCGTTCCATGACAAACGCCGGATCCTCGAAAACGACCTGTGTGCCCCGGTAGAAGTGGCCGCCGGCAAGCATCAGGTCGAAGTCGGTCATGTCGGCCGTTCCGAGGTCGAGCGTGTCCTCCACGGCGTGGTTGGCCTGGACGTGTACACGCGCGACGGCCGGCCGCGCGCCGAGCACCGTGAGGCGACCCTCGCGAATCGGCTGATCCGGGGTACCCGAGAACACGAAAAAGGGATGGTGCCCGAGGGTGCGCAGATCCCCCGAGGCGACGACCGTGAACTGGATACGATCGGGCCCGAGCCGGCGCACGTCCTCGATCCGTAGCTCGGAGGAATCGGGCAGGAAGATCCGACTTTGTTCGGTGAGAGATGCGCGCACATCCAGCAGGGTCACCTCGAATAGGCAGGGCGCGCCCGGGGTGTGCGTGAGGGTTTCGGGGATGACGACGAGCTCGCGCCCGGTTTGTGCGCGCGCGGCAGTGATCGTCAGGAAAAACACCAGCAGCAGGGGTAACCGTATCAAAACGCTATGGCCGTGGGATGGAGGATGAGGATAAAAAAAAGATAATCTAAACGATTACGAACGTAAATTTACGAGCGTATGTCGGATGTAGAACGGGTTCCGCGCAGGGAATAGTGCACGGGTGTTCTGGTTTCGTGGTTCCGGAGTCCCGTTGCAGAAAACCCGTCGCCGGCTTTCGGGCTGGCGGCGAGTACACGCCTGAGGGGGGCGTGCCTGGCGCAGGCGCCGTCGCTTGAGAGGAAGCGGCGGCGCCGGCCGGGCAAACCGCCAGCAAATGCCGGACCCTGAACGCTTGAACCCGGAACGATCGTACCGCGCGGCGTACAAGCGGTTTTTGACGATCTTATCCCGGGCATGCGACTTCAACACAAAACAGCGCTCGTGACCGGTGGCGGCACCGGCATCGGTCGCGCCATCGCGGAACGTTTCGCCCGCGAGGGCGCGCGCGTGGCCATCGTGGGCCGGCGCGCGGATCGACTCGAGGAAACGCTCCATACCATCGTCGCGGCCGGAGGTCAAGCCGTAGGAATCGAAGGCGATGTCTCCGTCGAGGCGGATGCGGCCCGGATGGTGCAGGAGACGGTCGATCGCTGGGGAGGGCTCGATATCGTCGTGAACAACGCGGCCACCATCCTCAGCCGCACGGCGTTGCACGAGACACCCGTGGAAGCCTGGGATGGGATGACGGCCATCAACGTGCGCGGCGTATTCCTGGTCTGCCGCGCGGCGTTACCCGTGCTGATGGCCCGGGGCGGGGGCTCGATCGTGAACATCGCATCCGTCGCCGGCCATCGGGGGCAGCCGGCGAATTCGGCGTACAGCGCCACCAAAGGCGCCATCCTGAATCTTACCCGCTCGCTGGCGGTCGACTATGGCCCGCACGGGGTGCGGGCCAATTCCATCTCTCCGGCCCTGGTCGACACCGCCATGGCGCGCACGCGTCTGAAACCGGGCGAGGACTGGAACGAGCGCGCGGCGCGGGAGTGGATCCCGAACTACCCGTTGGGCCGGCTGGGTCGGCCGGAGGATATTGCCAGCGGAGCGCTCTTTCTGGCCTCCGACGAGGCCGCGTGGATCACGGGCATCGACCTGGCGATCGACGGCGGCTACCTGGCGAAGCTCTGAGAGCCGCATTCCCTATGACCCCAGAATCGCTGGTACTTCTTCATCAGGACGACGCGTTTGTGGCCATCGACAAGCCGTCGGGACTGCTGGTCCATCGAACGTATCTCGACCGGCACGAACATACGACCGCGATGCAGCTGCTCGCGGATCGGCTCGGCCGGCCGGTGTACCCGGCACACCGCCTCGATAAGTCGGCCTCCGGCGTCCTGTTGTTTGCCCTGAGCCCGGACGCCGCTCGGTTGTTGGGGGCCCAGTTCGCGGAGAAAACGGTCGGCAAGCGCTATATAGCCATCGTTCGCGGCCATCCCGAGGAGTCGGGTTGTATCGATTATCCGTTGAAGCAGATTCGCGACAAACGCTTCCAGGCGCCTCGCGAGGCATCGACCCCGCCCCAGCCGGCCGTCACGAGATACCGCACCCTGGCGCGGACCGAACAGCCGTTCGCCATCAGCCGGTACCCGACCTCCCGCTATGCGCTGGTAGAGGCCGAGACGGGGACCGGGCGCTACCACCAGGTGCGCCGGCATCTGGACCATATCCATCACCCGATCATCGGCGACAATAAACATGGCGACTATCGCCACAACCGGTACTTCCGGGAGCAGCTCGGGTGCGACCGGCTGTTGCTCCACGCCGCGTGGCTGTCGGTGGAGCAGCCGCTCACAGGCCAGCGCCTCACCCTGGAGGCAGCCTTGCCGGACGATTTTCGGGAAGTGCGGGAGCGCCTCGGGTTGAGCGAATAAAAAAGGGCGGACGCCACTGGCGCCCGCCCTTTAACGCATCAACGTCCAACGTTTCAACGTTATTTCAGCAGCGTCATGCGTTTGGTGACCGCGACGCTACCGGCTTTGATCGTGTAGAGGTAGATGCCCGCGCTGAGGTCGTTCGCGTTGAAGGCGACTTCATAACGGCCGGCGTCGTGGTAGCCGGAGGCCAGCGTGGCCACTTCCTGACCGAGCATGTTGAACACCTTCACCGTCACGTCCGTCGCTTCAGGCACCGCGTAGGCGATAATCGTCGTCGGGTTGAACGGGTTCGGGTAGTTCTGCGCGATGTCGAAGTCGACCGGCGTCTCCGAAGTCGCGTTGTTCGCGGCGAGGGAGGCGGATTCCGTCTGCGGCGCATCCGGCGCAACCGTACAGTCGAAAATCGGATCGACGTTGTTGGCCGGCGTGTAGGTCAACGAGGCATGCGTGATCGTGTTGACGCAGAACTTGCTCAGGTTGATGATGTTACGCCCACTGGAGCTGGTCGTCGACGTGAAGATCGCGTCGCCGCTGCTGTTGGTGACAACAGGCGCCGGCGTCTGGGCGAAGAGCCCGTAGTACTCGCCACTTACCGTAGCCGATCCGACGTTTACGCCGTTGTTGTCCACCACTTTCACGGTAGCGCGGGAGACGCGTCCGGAGACGCCCGGAGCCTTAACCGCCGTGATCGTGATACTGGCAATGTGCATCGTGCCGCCGCCCGGGCTGGTGACCGTGACGCTCTGCGAGGTCGTGCCCGTGCCGCCCGCGTTATCCGTAACCGTCAGGCCAACCGTGAAGGTGCCGGCCGTGGCGTACGTATGGCTCGGGTTCTGTAGCGTTGATGTGCCGCCGTCGCCGAAGGTCCAGGCCCGGGATGCGATTGTTCCATCGGCATCCGTGCTGGTATCGGTGAAGTTGCACACCAGGTTCGTGCAGGTCGACGTGAAGCTGGCGACCGGCGGGATGTTGCCGCCACCGCCACCGCCGAGGTCGAACTTAACGATACGCGTGTTGAAGTCGAAGCTCGCCGTCGACGCGTAGTATTCGGTCGTGTACCAGAACGACGTATCGTCCGTGGGATCGACCGACATCATGCTGTAGTCGCCCCAGCGGCTGGCGCCGCTCTGCGAGCCGCCGCCGGCGTGGAGGAGCGTCTCGGCGACGTTCATCACACCGGTGCCGCTCTGATCAGCCGTCTGGCCCGTCATGTAGATCGACGGGAACAGGGAGCTGCTGGAGCGGGAGTAGCCGAGGGCGATATCGCTGTTGGCGTTGATCGCGATGGAGCCCATCCAGCGGTCATCCGAGTTCGGGCTGTAGGTTCCGGACTGGTAGAGTGTCCAGTTGGCGCCCATATTGCGGAATTCGTACCAGCGGACGCCGATGACACCCGTGCTGACTTCCACCGAGTGGTTGGCCACCATCGACTTGTGCGTCCCGAAGTCCCGCACGTTGGCGCGGTGCATCGTGAAGTTGGACAGGTCGTCCAACACCTGGCCGTTCGGCTGGTTGGCCGAGGGCACGATGCCGTCGTACGTAGGGATGGTGACGCCGGTCAGTGCGGAGAAGGTCGCCGCGCCGGGGTTGTTCCAGTCGACGTTCAGCTGCCAGAGTTCGAACGTGGTGTCGCTATCATTGCCGTGCGCGGCAAACAGAGCCGGCCCGGTGACCGCGTTGTCGGCATCGGCCGGCAACGGACCGTCGCTGATCGACGCGAAGGCATTGGGGAAGCGAACCATCGTCGTCGGCTGGCCGGCGAGCATCGCGTCGCGGTCCATGGCCACGGCGCTGATACCCACGAACGAGCTGAAGTTAAAGAAGTCGCGCGTGGTCATCGTGTAGCTGTCGCCCCAGATGCCGAGCTTCGGGTAGTCCGGCCCGTCGTTGCCGAAGGGGAACGCATACTGGTGGTACGCGCCGGTCGGATCGCTCGTCTCCGAGATGGCGATACACATGAAATAGGGCGCCACGGACACGGCGAACTGGCTCACAAGCCAGCGGTCGGCCAGCTCGTCATAGAGCACGATCGGATCGCCGTTGTTGTCCGCCTCGCAGTCGCCGCCGAGGCCCTGGAAGTAGATGTTGCCGGCGACAGGACCGAGCAGGGTGTTGCCGTTTTTGTCGAATATCTCCGTGACGGAGTTGATCCACTGTACATAGTGGTTCGGCCCTACGTCGCCATCGGTATCCGGAGGAACAACACGGAAGCCGAGGACGGCGGAGTTGTCGTCATCCGATGAGCCGTCGAAGCTCAGGCCGACGGTCGGCGCGAACGCGCCGCTCTGCACCTGGTGGACGGGATCGATGAAGTTGCCGGCTTTGTCGACGCCTTCGGCCGGCAAGCCGAACTTGGTGAAACGGTTGGGTACTTCAAAGGGTGCATAACCGGTCTTAGACGCGGCCGGTGCTTGCATTTGACGTAGGGGAATCGAGGTGTTGTGACGTTCTGCTCGGACGACCTGAGGGCCTTCCTGAGCCAGGGCGTTCGAGCCTGGCACCAGGGAGGCCGCCAGGAGTACGCCCAGCGCTGCGGTAGAGAATCGATTCATATAGATCTCTTTAAAATGGGATTGAGGAAATCCTGGATACAGGACCGGCGACCATAGGAAAATACCATACCGCTTCCGGTACGACCAGGATGGAGGTATAGCGCCTGAATAACAAACGCGAGCGCGGGGGGCAGAAAGGATGGGAACGGCTGTGAAGGGACAGGGGCTACTTCGTTCCGGTCGTGATCCTCGCCGTAGTATTCTCAGCGGATGGGAGTGTAAAGAAAACTTTAAGGCTTGGCAATAGCCGGGTGCATATGGAAAAGCGCTTTTCTGTTGGCGTGAGTATAAAAGCGCTTTTCTTTTCCAAAGTTTGAGCCAGATAGGAAGGTCAAGATGCGCCGTTCGGCGCGGCGGCTCATTGTGATACAGCAATCGAGCCAGTCAATTGGACTCCCTTCCCCTGAATCAACTGGTTATATGCACCGGACGGTGGGGGGGTGAACCGCTCCCGCCGGCCATCGGGCCACACCGCTTCCACCTCGTCCACGACAGCCTCCGTCCCGAGTCCGACCAGCGCCCGCGGGTCGCTACTGGCCAGATAGCTGCCGGCGGGTTGGATGGCGCGCCAGTGGTCTCGTCCTGCGGTGCGGACCCGCAACCGGGCTCCTATGGCGAGTTGGCCATCGCTACGCCGCATGTCGAAGCCGATCCACGATGCGTGGGGATTGGCGCGGCTGCGCAGGAGGTGAACAGGTCCACCGTTGTTCACGACGGCAAGATCGACATCCCCATCGTTGTCGTAGTCCGCCATAGCTACTGCACGCGTGGTGGCCAGTAGCGGGGTCTCAGTCCCGCCGGTGGGAAGCACCTCTTCGAATCGGCCTTTCCCGAGGCCCCGGAACAGCTGGTTCGGCTCGGCAAAGGGGTCGGCCGCGTCGACGGCGCCTCCTACGCGGCCGTTGCCCACATAGGCATCCAGCATGCCGTCGCGGTCGAAGTCGGCCAGGGCGACGCCGAACCCCGTATAGGGCAGGCTGGGCGCGGCGAGGCCCGAAGCGACGGATGTATCCTCGAAATATCCCCCGTCATTGCGATACAGGGAGTTGGTCTCGTTGCGCAGGTGGGTGATGAAGAGATCGAGATCGCCATCGCCCTCGATATCCGCGGCGACGACCCCCATGCCAGCCTCGGCGATGCCCTGCCGGTTGACGGCGGCTCCACTTCGTACCGCGAGGTCGACGAACCGGCCGTCCCCCTGGTTGATCCACAACTGGTTCGGGTTGCCATCGTTGGCCACATAAAGATCGGTTCGACCGTCGTCGTTGAAGTCCCCGACGACAACACCCAGCCCGTTGGCGGCGACAGCGCCGATGCCCGCCTCGGCCGTGACATCTGTGAAGCGGCCATCGCCCAGGTTACGATATAACACGTCGGTCGCCGGCGCGCGGTAATTTTCGGGATGGCAGTAGTCGCGCCCGGCGGCGCCGCTGGCGCATTCCAGCTCCTGCGCCGGCGACCAGTGGATGTAATTCACTACGTAGAGGTCTAGCCGACCGTCGGCATCGATGTCCACAAACGCAGCGCTCGCTCCCCATCCGGCATGGCCGACGCCGGCAGCGGCCGTCACGTCGGTGAACCGGCTATCGCCTTCGTTGCGAAAGAGGACGTTCGGGCCGGCGTTTGTCACGTAGAGGTCGTCGTCACCGTCGCCGTCGTAGTCGCCCACGGCGGCGCCCATTCCATAGCCGGTATCGCCAACGCCGGCCACGTCGGTCACATCAGAAAAGTGGCCATCGCCGGTGTTACGGTACAACCGATTTCCGGGTCCGCGCGGCTGCGCGGGGTCGGGTTCGCCGCCCTGGACAAGGTAAAGATCCAGGTGGCCGTCGCGGTCGAAATCGATCCAGGCGGCGCCCCCCGACATGATTTCAGGGAATAGGAAGCGGGGAACCGGGGCGCGGACGTGGTCGAAGTCGATCCCACTTGCGTGTGCGACTTCCTCGAACCAGGGCTCTGGAACGGTGGGTGTCGGCGAGTCGGTCGCTGGCGCACAGGAGGCCCCGAATATAGCGCACAGCGTGAGGGCGAAGAACGGGTTCTGGCCCATGAGACGTTTACTGAACGTACCGGGCAGCGAGTTCGTTTGCCAGACGGTTATTTGGCGCCAGCCGGTGTGCCTCGGCGAGGGCCTGACGCGCTTCCGCCTTGAGCCCCAGGTTCCAGCGCGCCTGCGCAAGCCCGATCCAGACGGGAAAAAGGTTGGGCTGGAGTTCGGCGGCTCGTTCGAAGTGGGTACGCGCCTGTTCATAACGGCTGAGCTTCAGGTTGATATCGCCGGAAAGGCCGTGGTTCTGGGCAATGCCCGGCGCTAGTTCACGCGCGCGGTCGGCGCTTCGGAGCGCCTCCTCCAGGCGGCCGAGTTCGACCAGCGCCTGGGCGCGAGCGAGGTGGGTATTGTCCTGGTCGGGCCCCCGAGCCACAGCGGTTTCGGCGAACTGGAGCGCCTCGTCGGGCCGGCCGGCATAAAGAGCCCAGGTGTACAGATTCAAGGGAGTGGTGAAGGTACGCTCGTCGAGGGCCAGGGCGCGTTTCAGCACCCGTTCGGCGTCATCGAGCCGGCGGGTGCGCAGGTACCCGGAGGCAAGCGTGTTGAGCAGCGCGACGCTCGACGGGTAGTGGCGGGCCGTTTCCTCGAGGAGTCGGATGGCCTCGGTGGGGCTGCCGTTGTCCAGGTAGGCGCCGGCCAAGTCGATCCTGCCGCTGAGGTTCACCGTGTAGGCGGAGATCGTGGGCTGTAGTTCGTCGGGCTGACGGACGGGCGTGGCGCCCAGTCCACGCAGCCGCTCGCGTTCACCCTCGGCCTCGCGGCCTAGTCGTAGGTAGGCGGAACCCAACAGGTAGTGGGCGCGCTGGTAGCCCTCTTCGATCCGAAGCGCATGTTCGAGGACCTGGACGGCGTCTTCGACGCGGCCGCGCTGGAGGAGGGCATCGCCGAGGCCCACATAGCCGTACGGGAGGACCGGACTGATGGCGATGGTCTCGCGAAAGACGGTTTCAGCTCCTTCGAGGTCGCCGGCTTCGAGCAACGCCTCGCCCAGATGGTGCCTGGCCGGCGCGTACGCAGGCTCGTCCCGGCCAAGGTCCCGCAGGAGATCGAGGGCGCCCGAGGCATCGCCGGTCTGTCGGGTGGCGACGGCCAGGTGCAGGCGCCAGGCCGGCTCGGGTCGGAGCGCGACGGCGTGTTCGAAGCAGGCCAGGGCTTCCGGCCAGAGGCCATTGGCCTCATAGGCAAGGGCGAGGTCGGCACGCCGCTCCGCATTTCCCGGAGCGGCATCCGCGGCGGCTATTTTCGCCTCGATCAGGGCAGCGACAGGAGGTTCGAGAGGGCTCGTGGGTCGGACGACCTCCGGCACCGGTGCGAGAAATCGAGAGGCGAGGTACAGGCCGAAGACGGTAGCTGCGACCATGACCGACGCGGTGAGCCAACGCGCTGCCGCGGTTTTTCGAAGCCGCCCCGCTCCGGTTTTCCGGGCGGCTTTAGGGGCGGATGGTCTGGATCTGGCGGTGCTCACGGTAATTGGAATGGGGAAACAGGGCGAGGCTGTGGCAGCCGGAGGGGAGATCATCCGGGCCGGCGTTGCAGGGACGGCATCGTCTCGTTGCTTTGCAGCCGCTCTTTACGCAACGCTCGGTAATATATGAATCGGACATACATTCGCCTGATAGGCGCGTTTTACTCCGTTCTACTCGTTTCGGCCCCGCCGCGGCACGTAGACGCGCAATCACCCGCCGCCTCGTCCCTCCTCTCCCCGGCCGAGTTTCTCGGGTACGAACCGGGGGATCGGTTCACCCTGCATCACCGCATGGTGGCTTATTTCGAACACGTCGCCGCCCACTCGCCGAGGGTATGGGGGACACGATGTATCGTGTCCCTACTAGAACCACGTGGCGGCGAGGCCAATCTGGGCGAACCCCGGGTTCTGTGGACCGGTGACTATGGCGCCGGCGACACGCGTCTGCCCACCCTCCGCGATGACCGCCAACAGATTGGCGAAGGGGCTGAGCGCGAACCGTTTGCCCTGGCCGAGGCGGATGTCGTAGCCCAGGCCCAGCTGAACGCTTATGCCGCCGGTGTCGATGCGAACGGACTCACCTTCCAGCGCCAGGCCGCCGAGGCCGAGTCCTCCTTTCAGGAAAAAATCTGTCGTTGCGGTCGGATAAAACCGGATGATGGCCGAAAGCGAGCTGATGGCGGCAGAGCGGGGGTTGTCGTCGACGGAACGGCCCCAGTGGTTGAACTCGCCGCCGATCAATAGGCGGTCGTTCAGCGAGCCGCCCATGGCGATGGCCAGGCCGGCGCCGTTGCCGCCACGCCAGGGGTCGCCTTCGGGCAACAGGTCGCAGGCGCGGCAGGTCAGTTCGTTGCCAGCCGGACCAATCCCGGCGCTCACCCAGAAGCCCGACCGGTGGGCTGCGCTTCGTGGCGCGGGGATGGGGGCCGGGATGGGAGCCGGCTGAAGCTCGCTCCGCACCTCGGAAAACAGGTCCACAAATCCGGGTTTGAAGTTTTCCTCGGGCACCAGCTCGACGGAGGGGTCGTTTTTCAGCAGGTTGCGGAGCGAGTCGCGCGCCTGTTCAATCTGCAGATTGGCGTAATAAATCATACCCAGAAGCAGGTACGCCTGCCGGGCTTCTTCTTTCGAGAACTCTCCGCGTTCGAGGCAGACAGAGATACGCTGGCTGGAGCGCTCGAACAGGCCGGCGTCGAACTCGGTCTGCGCCATTTCCAGGGCGCGCGGGCAGGGGCTGCTATCCTGGGCACGAGCCGGCAGGATAGTGAGAGCGCCTGCCAGGAACAGGAGGGCGAAGAGGCGAGAAACGGACGAAGGGTTCATGGGATACGCTATAGCTAAATGACGTTCAGAGAGGGCGAACGACAGGTAATGCGCAGACGCCGGACAAAACTATCCCGGATCACCCCTCTTTTTTTAGATGGACCACCACGCGCGCCCGCTCCCCGAAGGCGTAGCGGTCGAGATTGACGGTGTCTCGGCCCAGACGCTGATAACAGCCGGCGGGGCTCTCGGGCTGGATATCTACCTGGCGGTACCCCGGCAGGCTGGCCTCGATCCGACGGACGCCTGGCGGCAATCGCAGGGTCTGTGGGGTGGTGTCCGGGGTATTTACGCCATCGATTGTGATGGCGGCGTTGGCAAGGGGCCGGCCCGTGTCCGCGTCTTCGGCGGCGACGATGACGAAGACGGGCGTCAAGAAGTCAACAGCGAGCGGGAGCGGCGTGTCGGGGGATAGGGTGATGGCACAACGCCATTCGCCGTACGCGGCGTTGACGACCCGGGCGGTGTAGTCGCCAGCTTCCACCGCGACATCCTCCATCGCCGCGCCGCTTGCGGTGGGGGTATCGTCCAAGAACAGGTCTCCCGATGGGCTGAAAGCCAGCCGGAGCAGGGATCGCGGCGCAATGGATACAGGCGCACCGGTGGTGTCAGCCACGGAAGCGGACGTATCGGGCGTGCCGGCCAGGTCGATGCCGGGCGTGGTGGGATCCAGCTCTGTCACCGGATGCGTGGCCGGCGGCTCAATTCCGCGGTCATCCGTCTGTGAATCCGTCGACACACTGGATGGATCCGGCAGGGAGATGGCCACGGCGCCATCGGATCGGCTGCCTGGTATGTTTGAAAGCGTCTCTAGCGGTGATTCGGGGGTCGGCAATTGCGTGGAATCGGCAGCGAGCAGCGACGAAGCCGGGATGTCCGAAAGGGCGGGCGGCCGATTCAGAACATAGATCAGGCCGCCGATCGCACCGATGGCCCCGATCGCGCCCCACAGGAGAGGTTTTTGACTGGATGGAGGCGGCGGAAGCGGTGGTTGAAGGGGCGGCGGAGGGGGCTCCCGTCGGGGCTGGTCAAGCGCCTGGATAGCGCGCAGCATCTCCTCGGCGGTGGCGAATCGGTCGTCCGGGCCTTTGGCCATGGCGCGTTCCACCACGGCGGAGAGAGCGACCGGAATCTCAAGTAGCCGGGGATAGAGTGGCTCGATGGGGCCTTCGACGATTTGCCGGCGAAGGGAGTATTCGTCGGAGCGGCGATCGTAGGGCAGCTCGCCGGCAAGCATCTCATACAGCATAACGCCCAGCGCGTAGAGATCGGCGCGGCCATCGATGTCGCGTGCGCCGCGGACTTGCTCCGGAGCCATGTACAGCAGGGTGCCGATGGCGCCGTGGGTCATCGTCTGCGCCGCGCCGCCGAGTTGTTTGGCAATGCCGAAGTCGAGCACCTTGACGAGAGGCCGGCCCTCGTCGTCGCGGGCGAGCATGACGTTCGCCGGCTTGAGGTCGCGATGGACGATGGCTAACCGGTGGGCCTTGCTCAGCGCCGTGAGCAGCTGGCGGGTGAGGAACAGCGCCTCTTTTGGCGAGAGCCGCCCGCGTCGGCGGAGGTATTCGGCCAGGGTCGGACCCTGGACGTATTCCATGACGATAAAGGTATCCGGCCCTTCATCCTGCAATGCATGAATACGCACCACATGGGGGTCCTCGAGCCGGGCGAGCGTCCGCGCCTCCTGTTCGAAGCGCTGGCGGACGGTGGGGTTGCGCGCCAGCTGAGGCGTCATGGTCTTCAGGGCGACCACCTTGTCGAGCCGCACGTCGCGCGCCTCGTAGACCACGCCCATCCCGCCGCGCGCGATCACCCGGACCACCTCGTACGGGCCGATCCGCCTGCCCTCGGGCAGGTCGTCATTCTCCGTCGCGGCCTCGGCGACAGCCGGCGACTCGAGGAAGGCCTCGTCGCGGTCCTGCTCGCGCAGCAACTGCAACACGCGGTCGCGCACGCCGGCGTCGTCCGGGCAGGCCGTGGCGAGGTACTGTACCCATTCGGATGGATCCAACTCGTTGGCCGCCCGAAAGAGATGTCTGATGCGTGTCCAGCTATCGGTCATGGCGCCGGTTTCCTACGGCCGTTTCGGTCGAATGCCTGCCGCGGCAAATCTACGGCATGCGCTCGATACCGATCGAGGGAAGTTTCGTTTCGCTTCTGCGCATTGGGAGATGTGAACAGGAATCGGGGTGCGACTCCGATTCGACTCGATCAACCACATCTTTATCGCTACGCCAATGAAAACCTATATCACTTCGTTCCGCTTCGCCCTTCTTGCTGCTTTACTCCTCTTCGTCGCGGCGTGCGACAGTGTGGAATCACAGCCGGAACCCGTCGCGCCCGCGGCCTTGCCCGAGGCAGCGTTTGGCATGGACATCAGCTTGTTCAACGCCGGCGCCTCCAAAGAAGGTAGCCAGGGCACGAACTTTCTCTCCGCCGCCATCCGGGTACTCATCGTCAATACCGGCATCTACAGTGCTTTGTATATCCCGGCGCAAGTGACGGCCGCCGCACAGGTTGTCGAGCCCATATGGGACGGAGAAGCCTTCATCTGGGCCGCCGATACCCTGGTGAACGGACAGAAAGAAGGCTTCCAACTGACCGCCCGGCCGGATGGGGACGCCATCCTCTGGGAAATGGAGGTTTCTGGGTACGACGATCGCAACGACGTTCGCTTCGAAGACTTTCTCCTCTACGAAGCCCGCACCGGGCTTACTTCCAACGAAGGCACGTTCAGCATCATCTATCCGACGGAACAGGGCCCTGTTCGACTGCTCGACGGGACCTACGCGATCATCGACGAGGCTTCGGACAGCACGGTGCGTTTCTCAGTGCCGGCGGACGTCCCGGAGATCGGCGGCATGAAGGCCACCTACCGGCAGGACGGTGTGTGGTTTACGCTGGACTTCACCGAGCCCGATCCCGCCAAACGCCATGTCATGCGCTGGAACACGGAAACCAACGAGGGCTCCGTCACGGCCTACGACTACAACACCGGGGAAGAAGCCTGCTGGGACGCGGCGCTTCAGAACGTGGAATGCCCTGTGGGCAGCTGAAGAATGGGCTCTGACCCCGGTCATGAGGTTTCTTCCGCCCGCGGTGGGGTGGCCTCTGGCCGGGGTCATGAAGCTCGCTTCACTCGCGGTCATTAGATTTTAGGAAACACCGGAGGCGGGCAGCCGTTGCGGATTCCTTCGGCCGTTGCGTCGTTTCACTGGACAAACCTGCCAACCTGCAATCCTTCGGGCGCGTCGGCTTCGCCGCCGTCCCTCAGGACAGGCCTGCCAACCTGTAACCTGCCAACCTGCAACCATTCCCATGGAAATCCGAATTGAAAGCCTCTTAGTTGGCGCGCGTCGCGCGGCGGGGGTTGTTGTGGTCATCGATGTGTTTCGCGCGTTCACCACGGCGTCCGTTGCGTTCACGCGGGGGGTGGATCGGATCGTGATGGTGGCCGAGCCGCCCGAGGCGCTGGCGCTTCGGGCGCGGGGGGTGGGATCGATCTGTGTAGGTGAGGTGGATGGCAAGATGCCGGCCGGCTTCGATTTTGGCAACTCGCCGCATGAGCTGTGGGACGCCGACATTGCGGGGAAGACGCTTATCCAGTCCACCCGCGCCGGCACTGTGGGTGTTACGACCGTGGCGGCCAACGCGGAGGCCATCTTTGCCGCCGCCCTGATCAACGCCCGCGCCACGGCCGAAGCGATCCGCGCGATGGCGCCGCCGCTCGTCACCCTGGTGGCGATGGGTTACCAGGGGCGGTTTCGCGCGGATGAGGACGAGCAGTGCGCGCTTTACCTGAGGGCATTGCTCGAGGGCCGGCAGCCCGACCGCGACGCCGTCCGCTCGCTGGTTCTATCGGGAAACGAAACCGACAAATTCCGCGACCCCTCGAAACCCTACCTGCACTGGGAAGATGTCGAACATGCTCTTCGCATCGACGAGGCGCCGGTGGTGATCCGGGTTCGGGAAGAGAGCGGCGTGCTTGTGGCAAGAAAGCTGTAGGATCAGATTTCCTTAAACCCTGCAACCGCGGAGCCGCAGTCATCCGTCGTCAGGGGGTGAAGGCGTAGTGCGGATACGTCTGCGCCAGGACCGAATCCACCAGCACACGGTGGAATTGGTCGGGCTTCTCGAACTCCGGCATATGAGCGGCGTCCTCGAACCAGATGATGTGTTTTCCTGCTGGCGCTTCGAGCTGTTCGTAGTATTTTTTGACCAGCTCGGACGGCGTGTTAAAATCATGCCGGCCTGCGATGAAATAGACGGGCACCTGGATGCGGGGCACGGTCTCGAACAGGTTGATCTGGCCGAGGTCGGTCCACAGGTTGCGCACAGCAAAGTTGGGATCAGCGCTGATTTCGAGGATCTCGAGCAGGGTATACTCCGGGCTAAGCAGCATTTTACCCATGAAGTCGGACAAAAAGCTGCCGGCGGCCTCTCGTTCTTCGTAGATCGTCCCGCCAAACCGACGCAGCCACTTGCGCTGCTTGTTCATCGTCAGGTAATTCCATGGCGGGGGGCCCATCTCGTTCAGTTCGCGCAACGCTTCCCTGTTATTGGTGTTGCGCGCCTCGCGGAGCGTAAACTCGTACGAGAGCGATTCGGCGCGGGCCGTGTTCACCAGCTGACCCGTTCCTATGACGGCATAAAACGATTCGGGATACCGCTCGGCTACCATCATACCCAGCGCCGAACCCCACGAATTGCCGGCGAGGTAGATTTTGGGCACATTAAATCGACGCTTCAGGACGTCCACCAGTTCTTTGGTGTCGCTGACAAACCGGTCGACATTCATCTCGTTGGGTGTCAGACCGGGGCGGTACGATTTGCCGGATCCGAGCTGATCCCAGTAGACGACGACAAAATCTTCCTCGAGCTTCAGCCCGAAATCGCGCGCACGCGGAATGACAAATGACCCCGGTCCCCCGTGCAGATACAGCAATACGGGATTGGTCTGCCTCTGGCCGCGGATCAATACCCACTGCTCCTCGCCGCCTAGCGGGACGTTGCCGAGCAGATCGATGCCCCCCGGTGTGGTGATCTTGGTCAGATCCACCACTCGGTTTTGCTCGTACATACGGTAGAGCAACCCTGTGGAAAGAAGCGCAACCAACGCCAGCAGCGACAGGAAAAAAAACTTCAGTACGGAAGTTATTGGATGTTCTTCCATGGCCTGCGCGCGAACTACCTGTGCGCTATTGGGGCTTGGGCTGTTGGGGGAATCGGGGAGCTCACCATGGCCGATGTTCGCTACGGGTGTGTTGCCGCTCTGAGAACGGACGTTATTTCATTTTTCGTGACAGAGCAGAAGGTAACGGACTGTCAACGGCCGATTAGGATCTACGCAGGACGCGTCGCCGGGAACGGTTTCAAGGGAGGCGCTACTTCCGCCTCTTGATAGTTAACCGCCTAAAATGTTCCTGATTACTTAAAAATGCACGGCGATCATGCACCAACAAACGTGCAAAAACAGTGCCTTGTTGCTGGTCTCGCGCCATGGCCGGCCTTTCTCGTATCGTCCACCTTATCCTCCGCCGTATCGGAGAATGCCGCATCGGAATCGTTCGATCGCTTCCGGCGTTGCAGCCCTTCACGACGCTATCACCCACCTCACTGAACGTCCACAGCCATGAACCGTTTGATTCGTCCCGCCCTTTTTGCACTCCTTCTGGTTGCGCCGGCCATGGCCCATGCGCAGCAAGCCCCGGCCCATTTTGCCGAGGCCTTTCTGCCCAAATTTACCTATTCGGCGGAGCGGCTCGTCGCGCTCGCCGAAGCCACGCCGGCCGAGCTGTTTTCATGGCGTCCCGGCGAGGGCACGATGACGATGGAGCACGTCTATATGCACATTGCCCATTACAATTACATGTACCCGGTCGAAAATATGGGCGCGGCGGCTCCGGCCGGTTTGGATATGAGCGCGATTGAGGCGATCACTGGGAAGGAAGCGGTGCTGGAGACGCTTCGCGCTTCGATTGCCTTCACGCAGGCGCTGGCCGAGTCGATGACTGCCGAAGAGCTGGCGGCTTCCACGACGCTGTATGGTCAATCCACCCAGAAATGGGACGTGCTTTTCCAGCTTCAATCCCACCTCAGCGAACACATGGGCCAGCTCATCGCCTACGCCCGGATGAACGACATCGTCCCGCCGTGGTCACGGTAATGATTCAAGCTTACCCGATTAAGGGGTACAAATTTTCACTTTTCACTCTTTCCACCTCATGCCCGGCTTCGCGAAGCGTGGCGACAGCAGCGTCTAGCCGGTCGGTGCGGACGAGCAGGTAGTCGGTGTCGAAGGTAGAGACTACAAAAACGGGGAGTCCGGCGGCGGCCAGGGGAGCCGTCAGGCCGGCGACGATCCCGGTCAGCTCAAAATCCAGGGGACCCCTTGCCTGGAGCATCCGCCAGCCGGTTTCGGTCTTCCAGCCGATCTGCGCCCGATCGGCGGGTAGGACGATCGAAAGCTCCTCCGGCGTCCGCGTGACGCTGCAAAACCCTGCGTCCAGAATGTCCGGCGGCAGAGCGGCATCCGCGGGGAGCCGGCAGACGGCCATGGGGTCTGGAAGGAGGGTGAGGTGCATAACGGCATCGTTTTTATCGGTTGATGGTGAATTCCCCGGGATTCCATTAACTTACACGTACGCGGGGTATAAAGAACCGCTTCCTGCCTCAGGGCACATTTCCACGAACGACATGAGTACGATCTCCATGAAATCCTGGATGACACTTTCCTGCCTGGCGGCGCTTGTCCTCGCCGGCTGCCAGCCGCAAGCCACCCCCGAGGCCGCCGACGCGGCGCCCATGACGACAGCTGCCGCGGGCGAATGGATCAGCCTGTTCGACGGCGCCACCCTCGAGGGCTGGACCTTCAACGAAGATACGGGCACGTTCCGGGTTGAGAATGGGGTCCTCATCGTCGATGGACCGCGTTCCCACCTGTTCTACACTGGCCCGGTGGGCGATCACAATTTCAAGAACTTCGAGTGGAAGGCGGACATCATGACGATGCCCGGCGCCAACTCGGGGATGTACATCCACACCGAGTTTCAGCCGGACGGCTGGCCCGCGAAGGGCTACGAGATCCAGGTGAACAACTCGCACAGCGACTGGCGCCGGAGCGCCGGCCTTTACGGGATCGACGACGTACGCGAGGCGCCGGCGAAGGATAACGAGTGGTTCACGCAGCACATTGTCGTAAACGGTAGCCAGATCGTTACGATGGTGAACGGCGATACGATGATCACCTACAACGAGCCGCCGAACGCCGAACGCCCGGAAGACATGGCCGGCCGCCGGCTCTCCAGCGGCACCATCGCCATCCAGGGCCACGACCCGGAGAGCGTGATCCACTATAAGAACATCATGGTCAGGCTACTGCCGGATTGAGGTTGTTCCCCCCTGGCCCCGAGCATCGTTAGTTGATCTTCAGGAGAGTACGCCGGGGGCGTTCTCTCCCGGAGAGCCTACACCGCCTGATCCGCTGGCCGTGCGCCCATCTCACGGTCGAGCAGGTAGAGATTGGCGCCGTCGTTCCCGATGAGCGTGAGGGTGTCGATGATCGAGCGCGCGTTATCCTCCTCCTCTACCTGCTCATTGATGAACCAGTGGAGGAGCATTTCGAGCGGGTAGTCCTTGTGTTCCCGGGCGACATCGTACAGGCTGTTGATGCGACCGGTGATATAGCGTTCGTGTTCGAGGACCTGTTCGAAGGCCTCGCCGGGCGTTTTGAACTTGCTTTTCGGCTTACCGATAGCGTCCAGAGTGATGTTGCCATTACGCTGCAAGACAAAGTCGAAAAACTTCATGGCATGCATCGTCTCTTCTTCCCACTGGAGGCGTAGCCAGTGCGCGAAGCCTTTCAGGTTCATCGATTCAAACTGAGCCGACATCTGGAGGTAGAGGTAGGCGGATTCAAACTCGGCCTGGATCTGCTCGTTGAGTGCTTTTTCGACGGCCGGCGCCATATGGTTTCGGCTGGAGGAGGCGGCTTTTGACATGGGTGTAGCCCTGGCGTGGTGATTGGGTTCGCGCAAATGGAACGTTCGGTTCTGGAACCGATTAACTTTCCCGCTCTTCTAGCCGGGAAGCGGAGGAGACGTTCCTCAACCATCTTCAGTTACGCGCTAGGCTATCCGGGTACCTATGCCAGCACCACATATTCTCTGGGCCGACGACGAGATCGATCTTCTCAGGCCGCATATCCTGTTCCTGGAGTCCAGGGGCTACCGGGTCTCGAGTGCCACAAATGGTGCCGATGCCGTGGAACGGGTTCGCCGGGAGCGATTCGAAGTCGTATTGCTGGACGAGCAGATGCCGGGCATGGGCGGTCTGGAAGCGCTGGCCGCGATCAAGCGGATCGCGCCGGATCTGCCGGTCGTGATCGTCACGAAGAGCGAGGAAGAAGATTTGATGGAGCAGGCGCTGGGCGACCAGATCAGCGACTATCTCACCAAGCCGGTGAATCCGAGCCAGATCCTGCTGACGATCAAGCGGCTGCTGGAGAGCTCCCGGCTGCTCAACGAGAAAGCGTCCCAGCAGTATCTACAATCGTTCGGTCAGATCAGTTCGATGCTGGCCGCACCGTTATCTCACTCGGAATGGGTCGACTTATATTTGCGGCTGATCGCCTACGACCTTTCCCTGGGCGACGACAACGGCGTGCGGCAGGTGCTCGAAGATCAGTATCAGGAAGCGAACCGGGAGTTCGGACGGTTCATCGAGGAGTCCTACCGGGCCTGGGTCGCCGGCCTGGATCGCCCGCCCGACGCCAGCCGGCCCCTGCTGTCGCACGAGGTGGTGCCGCGGGTCGTGCTCCCGGAAGTCGGCGATGGCCGGCCGGTGATCTTTTTTGTGATCGATTGCATGCGGCACGATCAGTGGCTCGAATTCGAGTCCATGCTCGCGCCCCTTTTCGCCATCGAAAAGTCGTTTTATTACTCTATCCTGCCTACCGCCACTCCGTACGCCCGGAATGCCATTTTTAGCGGACTGATGCCGAACGACCTCGAGCGTCGTTACCCCGCGCTGTGGTCCGAGGGGGAGGAGGACGAGCACAGCCGCAACCGCAACGAAGAGGCTTTCCTGGGCGACATGATCGCGCGCCAGAAGCCGGGGATCCGGATGCGGTACGAGAAACTCGTGACCACCCAACACGGCCGGGACTTCGCGCAGAATATTGTCGCGTTTACCCAGAGCGATCTCAGCGCCATCGTTGTCAACTTCGTCGACATCCTGGCGCACAGCCGGTCGGACTCCGCGGTGCTCAAGGAGCTGGCGCCGGACGTGCCGGCGTACCGCTCCCTCACGCGCACCTGGTTCCAGCATTCCTGGCTCTACCAGGCCTTTCAGACGCTGGCCGAAAAAGACTGCACGATTATCGTCACCAGCGACCACGGGGCCGTCCGCAGTCTCCGCCCGACGCGCGTCATCGGGGATCGCGAGACGTCCACGGCGCTGCGTTATAAGTACGGCCGTAACCTCAAGTGCGATAGCAAGCACGCGATATTCGTCAAGAACCCACAGGAGTTTGGCCTGCCGGGGCGGGGCATCCACACGAATTATATCATCGCGAAGGAAGATTATTACTTTGTCTACCCGACGAACTTCCACCACTACGTGAATCTCTACCGCGACACGATGCAGCACGGCGGCGCCTCGATGGAGGAGATGATCCTGCCGATCGTGAAGCTCAAGCCGCGGCGGCGGAACGATTAGCGATTAACCATTATAGATTGGTAAAGAGAACGTTTAACGTCGAAAACGTTGCTCGACCATGTCCCCCTCTTTATGTCCATGCTCCCTCCCGAGGTAGAATCGCCTTTTGACGGGCTTGATGCCATCGACACGATCGGCGAGTTGATGCTGGCGTCCCATTACGATCCCGAAGCGTTGTTGCAGGCGATCACCGATATCACCGTTCGCAAGATGGGCGTGAAGGGATGTGTATTGCGCATGCTGAACCCCGAGACGGGAGAACTCGGCATTCGATCCGTGACCGGTTTGAGTGAACGATTTCTGTTTTCAGCGCCCGTAATCGATGCAAAGAACCGATTTCAAACAGTGATCGAGGAGCAGGGCGTCTACCGATTGCTGGATGTGCGCGCCGGCCAGGAGTTACAGTTCTCCGCAGCCGCGCTGGAAGAAGGCATCGCCTCGTTGCTGGCGGTAGGGCTCTTCAAGGACAAGAAAGTCATCGGCAGCCTGTCGGTCTACACCGCGCATCCGGTGTCGTTTTCGCATTACCACGAGCGGACGTTGCGCGTGCTGGCCCGATATGCGGTGATGGCCATCGAACTCGCGCGTCTCTATCGACAGGAATTGCAGGCGAAGCTCCAATCCCGCGACCTCTCCATCGCCGCCGGCATCCAGCATCGCATGCTCCCCGCGGTGATCCCGACAATCGAGGGATTTGATCTGGCCGCACGCCTGAACCCCTGGTACGAAGTGGGCGGGGATTTCTACGACATCGCGCGTATGGATGAGGAGTTACTGGGACTGGCGATGGGCGACGTGGCCGGCAAGGGGATGCCGGCGGCCCTCCTGATGTCGGGCGCACTCATGGCGCTGCGATCCCAGATGGGCAACAGCCGCCGCCTGCCCGAGATCGTCTCAGCGGTCAACGAGTTGCTCACGCGCGATACCCGAGCCGAAGAATACGCCAGCCTTATTTGCTGCCGGCTGGATCTTGAAGAATATGTTCTCTGTTACGTGAACGCCGGTCACCCCCCGCCCCTGTTGTTGCGAAATGGACGATTTACCATCCTCGACACCGGTGGCATGCCGCTGGGCATCCGGACGGGCATGACGTTCGACGAAGGCGTTATTCCACTGGAATCGGGTGACCTGATCGTCTTCCGTACCGATGGCTGTACGACGGCGACCGATTCGCGTGGCCGTCTATTTGGTGAGCGGCGTTTCCGTAGTGCCATCCGTGCAAACGCAGGCGAACGTTCGTCCAGAATCGCCGACGCCATTCTGGCGGCGCTACGCCGGTTCGTGGGCGCCGCCGGCATGCGCGATGATCAAACCCTCATGGTCCTTCGTATAGAATAACCTCAGATATGACGACGGCTCTGTTTCTTGTTGGTGGACTCATTCTGCTCTATTTTGGCGCTGAAGCGCTCGTGCGTGGCGGCGCCGCGCTGGCGCTTCGTCTCGGGATCGCTCCTCTTATCGTCGGACTAACCGTGGTGGCGTTTGGCACCAGCGCCCCGGAGATGGTCGTAAGTGTGAGCGCGGCGACGACGGGGGCCGGCGGCATCGCCCTCGGCAACGTGATTGGATCGAACATTTGCAACATCGCGCTGATTCTGGGGCTGGCGGCGGTGATCCGCCCGATGAATGTGCAAGTCCAGCTGATCCGACTGGACATCCCGATCATGATCGGCGCGTCGGTGGCCCTTGTGGTGCTCCTGGCCGATGGAAGCCTCGGCCGGCTCGATGGCGCGTTGCTCGCCGGCACGATGGCGGTCTATCTCTGGTTCCTGATCGCAATGGCCCGACGCGACCGGAACGCGCTCGCCGGCGCCATGGAGGATACGGTCCACGCAACGTCGATTCCGACTGGGCGCGGGATCGTGATGGTCGTGGTCGGGCTCGCGCTGCTCATACTTGGCGGCATGTTCTTCGTCGACGGCGCCGTGGCGTTGGCGGAAGGCCTCGGGGTGAGCGAGCGGGTGATCGGCCTAACGGTAATCGCTATTGGCACCAGCTTGCCCGAACTTGCCACATCGGTGGTGGCGTCGATCAAAAACGAAGGCGACATGTCGATCGGCAACGTGATCGGCTCGAATATCTTCAACATTCTCGCCATTCTGGGCATCAGCGCCCTCGTTGCGCCGCTTACCGCGACGGCGTTTTCGCTGCTCGATTTTGGCGTCATGCTGGGCGTGGCCATCTGCCTGTTTCCATTGGTCCGCTCCGGATTCCGCATAAGCCGACTGGAAGGCGCGTTTTTGCTGGTGGTGTACGTCGTGTATGTCACCGTTGTCATCGTGCGCTGACCGTGCCGCGGGCCGATCATCCGTTAAATAAAGATGATCTGCGTGTTGGCGCCTTCGGCCAGGGCGTACATCTCACCCACGGTGATGATGTCCTCCAGTTCGTCGATGAAGTCTTCCCGTTTCAGCTTGAACATGTCGACGGCCAGCCGGCAGGCGTGGATCTTCCCACCGCTTTCCGAGATGATCTGCAGGAATTCGGAGACGGGCGGGATATCCAACTTCTCCATCTCCTTCTTCATCATCGTAGACACCAGCGCCTCGAAGCCCGGCAGGCCGGCGAGGATCGTGGGCATCTGTCGCATCATGGCCGGGTTACCGACGGTGGCGGTGTGCAGATGGTCCTGCGTGTCTTTCTTGATCGCCTCAAGCCCGAAAAACGTGAAGAAGAGTTCGGCCTGGATGCCCTCCATGAGGGCGCCGTTGGCCATGATGAGGCCGGCGTAGACATCCTCCAGCGTCCCCTTCGAGACGATGACGAGCACTTTCTTGACGGGGTGTTTTTCCGGCCGGGGCACCGTAGCCGTTCCGGCGAGTTCAGCGGTGGCTTCCATGAGCGTGTCCGTGTGTGGGAGTATGGGTGTGAAGCGAAACGTTCAACGCATCAACGTTCAAACACAACTCACCGGCTTCGGAATGCCGGCGATGCGGCTGGCTTTTTTGAGTGGACCGCCGGGGAAGAGGTCGTAGAACTCCTTGATCGTGGTCACGTCGGACTTTCCAACGCGGCGAATCGTTAGCTTTTCGCCGGCCGCGTCCTGCGCTCGGAGATAGTTGAGCACATCGAAGTGGCGATCGGTGAGCGCGATGCCTTCTTCGCGAGCGATTTCCTGGGCCAGATCGGGCGTCCATTCCGCGGGATCGGTGAAGTAGCCTTCGGCGTCGAGGTGGACCGGTGTGCCGGCGAGCAGGGTGCTTGTCATGGTCGTGTCAGGTTGATTTCAGGAGACGGCTTCTTCTTCGAGTTCCTTGCCGGCGATGGACATATGCGCCGGCACGGGGAGTTCTTTCCCGGTCAGTAGCATGTGCCAGTAGACCCAGCGGAAGAAGAGCTTGCCCATGTGGTTGATTCTGGATTCCTTCAGCAGACTCATCGGGCCGAGGTGCGGCAGCGGGAATTTGCCCGGCAGCGGCTCGGTGACGTAGTTGAAGTCGATGAGCGTCGCTTTCCCGAACCCGGTTTCGATGAAACAGTTGGCGTGGCCGTCGAAGGAGGCCGTGAGCGGTTCGCCGGCTATGTAGTGGAGCACGTTTTCGATGAGCGTTTCGCTCATGAAATGGGCCACGGAGCCGGCCTTGGACGTCGGGACATTGGTAGCATCCCCGATGACGAACATATTCGGGAATGCTTTCGACTGGAGCGTGTGTTTATCGGTCGGGATGTAGTTGAGGTCGTCGTCGTCGCTCAGGTCGCTGGCCTCGACGAAGTCTGCCCCCATGTTAACCGGCACGGAGACGAGCAGGTCGAACGGGACTTCCTTGCCGTCGTAGGAGACGAGCTTTTTCTCGGCCTCGTCGACACGTTCCAGGTAAAAGTCCGGCACGACGTTGATGCCCTTCTTCTCGAGCAGGCCGGAGAGCACTTCGGTGGCTTTGGGCTTGGTGAAGGCGCCGGCGAGGGGGGTGACGTAGAAGATATCCACCTTATCCCGCATGCCCTTCTCGGTGAAGTAGGCGTCGGCCAGGAAGGCGAATTCGAGGGGCGCGACGGGGCACTTGATGATGGTTTCGGCCAGGTTGATAACGAGCCGGCCGCCTTCCCAGTCCTCCAGCTTTCGCGCCAGACGGCTGGCGCCGTCGTGCGTGTAGAAGTCGAAGATGTCGGTATACCAGAGATCCCCTTTCAGGCCCGGGGTTTCTTCCGGCCGCGGCGAGGTGCCGGTGGCGACGATCAGCACATCGTACGAGAGCATGTCGCCGCTGGCGAGGCGGACCTGGCTGGTGTCGCCCAGCACTTCCTCCACCTCATCCCAGATTACGTTGACGCCCTCGGGGAAGAAGTCGGTCTTGGCGCGCATGACTTCCTCCGGTTGGTAGATGCCGAACGGGATGAAGAGGAAGCCTGGTTGGTAGTAGTGGACGCGCTCTTTATCGACAATGGTCAGCTGCCATGCCGAAAGGTCGAGCCGGCGGTGCAACTTGTTGAGCATCATCGTGCCGGCTGTGCCGGCGCCCAGGATCAGCAGCTTTTTCATACCCGTTACCTGTTAAAGAGAAGGCCAATCTGCCGTGAAACTGTCACCGGGCAAAATAGCTGATGGCGCCTCCCAGGATTGCCGGGCGTCAGTCAATGGACGGGTAGTGCATGCGCTGTAGGGGTTGACGGGGAATACACTACACCCTTGTGGGTGCGTAAAAACGGTTCAAGGTTCGAGGGTTAAGGTTCAAAGGACCGCGCATCCTTGAACATTAAACCCCGAACCTTGAACCTTAATCCTTGAACCTTAAACCTTAAACCGTTCTAGCGTGCCAGCGGGTCGGGGCGGAGCTGGAATTTCATCACCTTGCTGGGCGTCCCTTTGCCGCCTTCCATGTGAAACGGCGCGCGGGTGCTGATGGTGGTCCAGATACCGCGGCCTTTCCAGCCGGCGTCGGCGTCGTCGATACGGCCATCCATCCATTTTGTATAATACCCGAGCGGATAGGGTACGCGCATGACGACCCATTCACCGTCCTTGAGGGCGAGCAGGCCTTCGGAGGCGTTGCCCGTGTTGATGGGGACGTTTTCGCCGAGGCCGAGGGTATTAAACTGGTCGACCCACGTATAGTAGCTCGCTTCGGCGCTGCCGGCGTAGTCGACCCCGCCGATCTGCGGCAACGGTTCGGCAAAGAACTCCCAGCCTTCAGGGCAATGCTGGCCGGTAGCGGTGGGGCCGTTGAGCGCGCCGGTGCACTTGCGGCGGTCGAAGCTGGCGAGATGCCCACTGGCCAGCGCCACCCAGGCGACGCCGTTGCGGTCGACGTCCATCCCACGGGGCGACCATCCCACGACGGGCTCTCCGTTGTCATCCAGTGGCAGTTCAAAGCGTTCGGCCAGGGCCGTGTGCGTCGGGTCGGTGCCGGGGTTGAGGCGAACGACAGAGCCGGGGTAGCCCAGCGACGAGGCCCAGACGGAGCCGTCGGTGGCCGGCGAGACGGCGTAAAAGCCCGACGTGATCCGCATGTCCTTGTTCGGATCCACGGGCTGGTTGGGTTCTATCCAGGCATCCCGCTGTCCGTTGCCGTTGGTATCCAGGATGAGGGGTGTCCATCCCTGGGCGGCCATTTCGTCACCCGTTTCGTCGAACAACTTTCGGTTGAGCCAGCCCACGACCTGCCCTCCGCCGCTTGTCCACAACGTGTGGTTTTCGTCCTCGGCGAACATCAGGTGGTGGGTGCTGAAGCAGGTGCCCACGTGCGTGAGTTGCTCGGTGGCGGGGTCGTACACGGCCAGGTGCCGGCCGGCGCGATTCACCGGAAACACCTTCGCGGAGGGGTGATCCGAGCCCTCTTTGCAGACGTCCGGGTTATCGGGCGGGCGGACGGTGGCGGTGAGCCACACGCGGCCGCGTTCGTCGAGCATCGGGTTGTGGACGTTGGTCTTGCTGTCCCACAACACGTCATCTTCCCAATAGGGTGAGGGTTCGAGCATCTCCGGGCCGGAGGAAGGCATCGTGGCGGGGTCGCGGACGGTGAGGGGGATTCGGCTGGCCGCGTTGGTCATCGGGTCGACGACCGGGATATAATCCGAGCTCAACTCCAATGCGCCGTAGACCGGTCCGTTGGCGTTGACCGTCGGGTCCCGCCGGTCAGTGGAGACGACGTCGTGGAGGTAGTGCTTCGGGTCAGCCCAGTCCCACTGAGTAATAACGATGTTGCGTTCGACGCCCTCCGGGCGGGGCGGCGTCTCCGGGACATCGCCGGCGGCGATCCGGTCGGTCCAGTCGGCAAACATCTCCAACACTCGGTCGCTACCCAGGGAAGCGACGGTGCTCGTCATCTGGCCACCGGCCTGGCCGGACTTGAGCCGGCGTTCCCAGGCCTGTTCAGTCGTCGGGTGCTCCGGAAATGCAGGGTGGAAGGACCGCGTCCCGATGCTGCCCAGGGCGTGGCAGGCCGTGCAGGTGCCGGACTTGACGGTGCGCAGGAAGTCGGCCTGCGTTTTTAGATTCGGCGACAGGCCGTTACCCTCTGGCCCGGTGCCCGGGAAGTCGGTTCTGGGGGGTACTTCCAGCAACGAGAGCCAGTAGCCGGCCGGGTAATAGTGTGCGGCAGCGCGCTCGTCCGGCGCGGGCACCGCCTGGAGGTCGAGCGCCCGGCCCGGCTGCGCCTGGACCTTCGGGGAGTCGGTCAATCCGTAACCACGGACCCATACGTCGTACGTGGCGGCCGGCAGCTCGGGCAGCACGTACCGCCCCTCATCGTCCGTGACGACGATCTTGGCGAAGGTAGTAGCCAACTCCTCCGTTTCGGCGATCACCCATACGCCGGCTTCGGGACCGTTCGGCCCGGTGACGACGCCTTCGATCACGTCATCCGGATGCTCGGGCGCACAGCCGCCCAGAGCCAATAGGGTGAGAAGAAGGTAGGGGAGAAGCGGATGTGATCGGATCTGCATGGCGTTAAGGCGCACAAACGGGCCGAAGTAGGTGGATGGGAGGGGCGGAATCGCACGGATTTCGCGCGATGTTTGACAAAATGGACGATCCAGACTATACCTGAAGGTAGCCGCAGGGCGGATGAGTAACAAGCGTCTTCGCCCCGCCGGCTCGTCGATATCCTCGCCCATTCTATTTCCAAGTAATCGCTGTACCTGGCATGGCCCGTCCTACCATCTCTCCGCTCAACAAAGCCCGCGACTTCTTCTTCTCTGAACTTTTATTCTCGGTTACGGATAAACGCGGCATCATCGAGTTCGGCAACGATGTCTTCGCACGGATCGCCGGCTATTCGCTGAAGGAGATGGTGGGTGAGCCTCATAACATCATCCGTCATTCGGACATGCCACGGGCGGTGTTCAAGGTGTTATGGGACTACCTGGAGGCCGGCCAGACGATCGTCGCTCAATGCCGAGATCGCCTCCAACCACCTCGGTGAGCGGGGGCTAGCGCTGGCGGAGATTGCCGGCCAGATGAGCGCCCAGACCGCTGCCAGGATTGGTTTGATCGGCTCGCTCCACAGCTCGATTTTCGACCTCCAGGGGCCGCTGCTCCGGTTGGTGTTCGACGTGCTCGTCGCCACCCTCGACATTGAAATGGCCAACCTGTTCCTCGACGAAGTAACGGCCGTTGGAGACGGTGTGGAAGAAATCCTGGAGGAAGACGATCAGATGACGGGGTACATCACGATGCTCGTCCATCTATTTGATGTACGGGCGGAAACGCTTATCCCCAACCTGATCGATATCAGCGGCCGGCTGCAAACGATTCGCGACCTTCTCTCCCGCCTCCAGCGGTATATGCGGATGCTGAGCGTCGTCCAGATTTCGGGCCAGGTCGAGGCCGCGCGTATCCCGGATTCGTTAAACTTCTCCGCCATCTTCGAGGAAGTACTCAGCCAGCTCAACCAGGCCAACCGGCAGGTGAACGGCTTTGGTAAACTCGTGTCCGATCGGCTACGGGAGAATGCGGCCGTGCCGGAATCCGCCCAGGGGCTGGGAACGCTGCTCGTCCATACGCGCGAAACTACCGCGGCGCTAACACCGGCTCCGGCGTGAAGCCGTCCTACCCGGGCCTCAACGGCTCCACCGCTACCCGCCCAACGCACCCCTCCGCCCCGCCGCATGTCTCGGTCCCCTAGAGGTATTTTGAGTCGCCGGCAGACAATAACGTGTCTGCGCCGAACTTTGCTAAGTGATGTGGGTTGATAGGTCCGAGTTATACCAACAACACTTCGCTGGCACGACACATTAGGACCCCTCGTAAGGCTTACTTCAGGACTCTCTTGTTAAACGCGCTCAGTGACGAAACGAAACAAACACGACAATGGCAGACGGTAAAGTAAAGTGGTTCAACACCGAAAAAGGTTTCGGATTCATCGAACCGAGCGACGGGAGCAAGGACATCTTCGTTCACCGTAACAACGTGGAAGGCCTCGGCTGGGACGACGGCCTTCGCGATGGCGAAGAAGTAACCTACGAAGTGGAGCGCACGCCGAAAGGCCTCAGCGCAGCCAACGTAAAGCGTGTACGTTAACACGACCCGTTGGCGGGGTTAACGCCTCGCATTTCTGGTTTCCAAAAAAGCCTGGCCGATTCGGTCAGGCTTTTTTTGTGTGCATCCGGCAAAATCTGTATGAGGGTCGCCGCCATAGACCACCTACGCTGTTACCCGAAACGGCAGAGATCGGCGCGGCACGCAGGACATACTCATCCGGGATAGGCCGGTAAAAGAATTTGTCGACGCCCTCGTAAAAGCCGGCCAACGGGTGCAGTACGTGCAGGTGGGCGGCGGCGGCCATGCTTTTTTCGATTGGAAGCTGGACCAGCGAACGAAGGATACCTTCCACCAGTACGGCGTTTACTACGCGGCGGGGATGAAGGCGTTTTTTGCGTCGGTGCTGCTGTAGCTGCAGGAGTAGTTCCGAAAGCACGTATCAGACGCAAAAACCCTCCAGATGATCGTCTGCCATCGGCATGACCCTATGTGTCGGGCGTACTGGCTTGGTTTGGGTCCGTACGGACACGCCATGGCGTGTCCCTTCCACGCTCCGAAGCATTGTCATGACCGATAGGAATGCCTCAAAAGCCTGTCATGGTGAGCCTTCGATCGATATCGATCGAAGTGTCGAACCACCTCAAGGAGCGACCGCGCTTCGATCCATTCGTGGTGCTGCCGCGTCAGTAAGTCTCCCCGCCTCCGAGGGGGCAGATTTTCGATAACTTGCGATTGCCATCCAGTAGAGACGCTCCTGTGGAGCGTATCAGCGAGGTTTACGCATTCCAGAACGGGTTCCGGTAACCTTCAGTAGACGCTCCACAGGAGCGTCTCTACGACCTTTATATTAACAGACGCCCCACTGGGGGCGTCTACATGTATCCTGTGGCGACCGCCCAGAGTAGACGCTTCACCCTTCTACCTTGCGAAGGCGTTTTGCCGTCAGTCGCGTCGCAGCAGGAACAGCCGGAATTCGGATTCCGGTAGCACTTGCTGCTGGATGGCGCCCACCGTTCCATACGAGTCGTACAGACCGGCTTCATCCGTGAAGGCCCTCCCGATGATTTCCATGATGCCTGGAAACGTCGTACCGTCCGTTCGCCAGACCACCGTGCGTTGCGCGATCAGGCCAGGGAAGATGGAGGCGTCGATAAGGTCACCATTCATCTGGATGATGAGGCCCGGCGTCTCGGGCAACAGGTCGAAATCGGCGCCATGTCGGACAAGCTGCTCATCCAGGGAGATGGTGTGTTGGGAGGGGTCGAGGACAAAGCGGGCTGCAGTGTCGTCTACACTGAAATCGACGACGATTTCCTCCGGGTAAGTGAGTTCCTGGCGCTGGACTATGATGGCGTACACCGTGAGGTTTACGCTGTCCTCGGGCGTGCTTGAGTGCTTTTCAGCTGTTGGCCGCAGAAAGGGATTGGGGCTACCCAGTGATGGCCAATAGGGCGATTCTGGAACCTGCAGGAGGTAAACCGTGGCCGTTAAGTCCTCGTCCACGAGCTGTTCGGTCGACGAACCATACCCTTTGGCTGAAATCCTGAATCGTTGGGATGGAAATCGACTCAGTGGAACGGCCAATTCCTGGTCGATGCTCAGGCGAGCGAACGGCGTGGGGGCTGCCGTAGAATCAAGGAGCACCGCCTCGTCGTAGGGACTGAGCGAGACGACGACTTGGGCCGGCGGTTTGTCAATGGCCGTGTCGCAGGAGGTCAAGACGAGCACCAGGCACGCGAGCAAACAAAATGATTTCATGATGTTGACCGGTTTATGGAGGAGTTTCAGAAACCCGTATCAACGATCATGGAAAATGTGTAAAGTTAATGGGATATGCTGGCCGATAACACAGGGAGTTTCAACGTTGTTTCCGGACGCGTCATCGCAGAGACTCTCGGCCAATACCCTGGGTGGCGCAGTGTGCGTAGGGTTCAGATAACGTACGGTAGGAAGAAAACAGAGCCATGAAAGAAGGGAACCTTAAGGAGCATGCTGTATATGCATTGTACGCACAAAGAAACGCACATGTACGATGAGCAAGACCAGCACCATTTCAGCCCGAATCAATACGGACGACAAGCAGCGGGCAGAGGCCATATTCAGCCAACTCGGAATTTCGGCTTCACAGGCTATTGCCATGTTCTACAAGCAAGTACATCTTCGAAATGGCATCCCTTTTCCTGTTGAGATTCCGAACAAGAAGACAAAGAAGGGGATTGCTGATGCGAAAACGGGCAAAGGGGATGTTTTTGATTCGACGGAAGCGTTGTTCGACGATCTGGGCTTGTAGATGAAATCGATTTGTCGCACCAATCAGTTTAAGAAAGACGTCCGTAAAGCCGAACGACGCGGCAAGAATTTGGAGAAGCTTAAAGAGGTTATTGTGCGGCTGTCTCAGGACGAGGGATTGCCGATAGCCTGGCGCGACCACGAATTGACCGGCGAATGTAAAAGGAGTCCGCGACCTCCATATCGAGCCGGACTGGCTGGTGTTGTATGAAAATTCCTCAGAAGAATTGGTCTTGATCAGAACGGGGAGCCACGCAGATCTATTCGAATAGCTCGGATGGCAAAGATTGTGGTGTAAGGGGGGATATGCTCTCGTAGGACAATGGCTTCAATCCAAAAAAATGCCCTCCGAAAACATCGGAAGGCATTTTGAACCGGGTACCGCGTACGGGATTCGAACCCGTGTTACCAGCGTGAGAGGCTAGCGTCCTGGACCCCTAGACGAACGCGGCAAGTACTCCCCCACAACGCCGGCCCCGTCGCCATGTTTCGCGGGCCTCAGGGTATCGCGAGGGGTTCGAAAAACGCGACCACGCGGTCGAAGCTGCCAGTCATCTCCAGCGGATTGTGGCCCGCCCCGGGATAGATGTAGGACTCAAACGCCGGCGCCGTCCGCCCCAGCGCGGCCATCGCGTCGATCAGCGCCACGGCCTGGCTCACGTTGACCGTCACGTCCGCATCGCCGTGGTGGAGTTGGAGGCGGGGGAGGCGCTCGGCGAAGAGGACGGCAGAGCGACGAACCAGCTCGGGGCGCACGTCGGCGATGGTTATCTGTCCGTCCTTCAGCGGCTGGATGTAGGTCTCGTTGAGATAGTCGAATCCCGGCAGATCGCGCGGGATGTCGAGCAGGGCGTCCGCCACGATCTCCTGCACGTACGGCCCGAAGAAGTCGGTCGGCCCGAAAAACGCCACGATGCCGTCCAACCCGGGCCGGCGCGCGCCTAATAACAGCGCCACGCCGGCGCCTCGACTCAGGCCAAGAACGTTGATCTGACTGGTGTCGGCCAGTGGCGTGATGGCAGGCAGCGCCTCCAGCAGCGCCAGCGTGTCGTCCACGTCGCGATCGAGTGGGCTTGGCGGAGCGGTGGACAGGTACGTCACGCCGTTGACGCCAAGTGGCTCGCTCCGGAACGACGGGGCGACGAACACGAACCGGTTGACCACCTGGTCGACCCCCACGGTCAGCAGTGCCAGCGTTTCGTCGATGTCCACGCCGCCGTCCCCGGGATGGGTGTATAGGAAGACGGGCAGCGGACCTGTCGCGCCCAGGGGGACGGCTACGGCCGAATAGTGGATGCCCTGGTCGACCGTCTGGGCTACTACGTACAGGACGCTGAACGTGAACGGGGCCACCAGTACGGTGTCCTGCCGGACGATGGTCGCCTCTCCCGAAGAAACCGTTCTCCCGGCCCATTCCACTGATACCGCATCGATCTCCGCGCGTGTGGGCGGAGCAAAGAGTACATCCAGGTCCACCCCCTCGATCACGCGCTCGTCGCCCGGCGACATGGAGTCGCAGCCGGCCCAGATCAGAACAAGAAGAACGAGGCCGATTCGAAGGATCATGGGCGTTGAAAATGGCAGGCGATGACGATGGATCCTGTTCAATGGCCTTCCGACCGTCCCGTTCCGCGAAGACGAACACGGTACTCTTAACGATTATTTCGCGATTCGGCACTCCATAGGGCTGGACATCTGGCTTTTGTTTATTTAGATTCGGTCTAAGTAAGCATAGCATATCCAAATCAATGACGCCGATGGTTCTCCGCTTTCTACGCCGGCCTGGAGCCGTGCTCGGTATACTCCTTATGTTTCCCTTCGCCGCACATGCGCAGCGTGCCGGTCTTGGCGGGGTTATCGTGTCGCACGAAACCGGAGCGCCACTGCCCGGGATCAACGTATACCTGGACGGCGCTGGCGTGGGCGACATCAGCGGTCGAAATGGGGCCTATGCCATCGACGGGGCGCTGGCAGGCCGGTACCTGCTGGTGGCTCACGGCTTGGGATTCGAGACCTTTCGCGACTCGATCTCACTGTCGCCAGGCGAAACCCGGGTGCAGGACATCCGGTTGGCGGAGCGACCGGTGGACCTCGATGAGATTGTCGTCGAGCGTCTGAGCATGACGGGTGGATATGGTGGCGTGCTGGACATCCCGGGCGCGGCGCATTACATCGGGCCACGCGAGTTGGAGACCTTTTCGTTTAACGACATCCACCGCATCCTGCGCCAGGTGCCAGGGGTGCACGTGCAGGATGAAGACGGGTTCGGGCTCCGGCCGAACATCGGCATGCGGGGAACGGGGTCCGAGCGGAGTTCTAAAATCACCGTCATGGAGGATGGCATCCTGATGGCGCCGGCGCCCTACGCCGCGCCGGCCGCCTACTACTTCCCCACCGCCGGCCGCATGGAGGGCGTGGAAGTGCGCAAAGGGTCGAGCCAGATCAAATACGGCCCCTATACCACCGGCGGCGCGATCAATTTGATTTCGACCCAGATCCCCGACCGGTTCGTTGGCCGGCTCGATGCCCTCGCCGGCACCCGCGACGACCGGACGCTCCACGCGACGATCGGGCACACGATAGGCCGTGTCGGCTTCCTGGTGGAGACCTACCAGGCGCAGTCGGACGGCTTCAAATCCCTCGAAACGGGTGGCTCGACAGGATTCGACAAGAAGGACCTTATCGCGAAGCTCCGCTTCACCTCCGCGCCCCGGGCGCGGGTCTACCAGTCCCTTACCCTGAAAGCCGGCCTGACCGACGAGCGGTCCGACGAGACCTACCTCGGCCTTACCGAAGCCGACTTCGCGCAGCAGCCGTATCTGCGCTACGCCGGGTCGCAGGAGGATGTGATGGATGCCGCGCATTCGCACTTCACGGCGCGCCACGTGATCCGACCTACCGACAAGATCGACCTCACGACCACGCTGTACCGCACAAACTTCGAGCGTAACTGGTACAAGCTGGATCGTGTACAGACGGCGGCAGACGGGTTCGTGTCGATCACGGATGTGCTGGATACCCCGGAGGCGTATGGCGATGCCTACAACGCCCTGCGCGGCACGCCGGCCGCCGACGATCATCTGCTCGAGGTCAAAAACAACAATCGGACGTATTACGGCCAGGGCGTGCAGAGCATCCTGGGCATAACCCTCCCGGGCGGGCGGGCGTTGCACGAAGTGGAAGTCGGACTTCGGTTTCACCAGGACGAAGAGGATCGCTTCCAGTGGTCGGATCTGTATCGGATGGAGGCCGGCGTGGCCGGCGGCCCCGGGCAGATGGTGCTTACGGAGGCTGGCACACCCGGCACTGAAAGCAACCGAATCAGCCAGGCGCGGGCACTGGCGGCGCACGTTCAATACCGGCTCAGCGCCGGCCGGCTCACCGTGACGCCAGGCGCTCGGCTCGAGCACATCGAGCTCTCGCGGGACGACTACGGCCGGGCAGATCCCCAGAGGACAGGTTCCGCGCTCACCGCCCGCACGAACCGGGTCGACGCCTTTATGCCAGGAATTGGCATCGACAGGCAGATCGGCGTCAATGGCCATCTGTTCGCGGGCATCCACAAAGGGTTTGCGCCGCCGGATTCGCGCGAGGGCACCCGGCCAGAGCAGAGCGTCAACTACGAGTTCGGCGGCCGCTATCGCCGCGGCGTTACCGGAGCCGAGGCGGTGGTGTACTTCAGCGACTATAGTAACCTGTTGGGGGTAGATCTGGCGGCGGCCGGCGGGCAGGGCACGATCGATCAATTCAATGGCGGCGAAGTGAATGCCTACGGACTGGAGGTGTCGGCGGAGCATCCGATTGCCCCGGAGGGATCGGTGGTGCATTTCCCCATCCGGATCAGCTATACCCTCAGCCGGGCGGTTTTCCAGAACAGCTTTGACAGCGACTTCGAGGCCTGGGGGGGAGTGGCCAAAGGCGATGAATTGCCCTACCTCCCGCGTCACCGCGTGTCGTTGATCGTGGCGGCCTCCATGGACCGGGCCACGGTGAGTCTGGGGGCGGCCTATGCCGATCGAATGCGGACCCGCGCCGGCCAGAGCGCCTTTATCGACCGCGAAAGCACCGATGCGCACCTGGTGCTGGATGTGTCGGGCGAGTTTACCGTGAGCCCGAATTTGCGCTTGTTCGCCTCTGTGCGGAACGTGACAGATCAGGCGTACATCGTGGCGCGCCGGCCGGCTGGCATCCGTCCGGGGTTGCCGCGAACGGCGATCGTGGGGTTAAAAACAACCTTCTGACCGGTTGTTATCCGGGTGCGGGTGCGGCGGCGGCGGATGTGTCCGTGGGCTCCGGAAGATAAAAATGGACGATGGCGGCCATGGCCAGCATCGCGACCGAAGCCATGATCGTGTTACTCGCGTAGCCGTAGTTCGTGTAGGCCGCGCCGGCCAGGCCGCTACCGAGGCCCATACCGATCTGGCCGATGGCGATCGTGAGGCTCATGAGACTGCCGCGGCGTTCCGCCGGCACCAGCGCCGTGATGAGCGACTGGAACGGGCTGATACGCATTGCGATCATGATCATCGAGAACGCAAAAAAAGCGAACGCCATCCAGCGGCCCGAGACGAGGAACGTCGTCAGCAGCATGACGAGCCCCAGCCCGATGCACGACGACACGATGAGCGGTTTACGTCCAATCCGATCCGAAAGCTGGCCGGCCATCGGCCCCGTCGCCACGTTCATGATCCCCCCGATAAAAAAGAGGAGCACGATGTCGTTGTTCTGGAGCCCGATATAGTGTTCGAGCCACGTGGGGAGGTAGACGAGGTACATGCCGACGCTGGCGAACATGAGCACGTAGGCGAGCGTGGCGGCCGAGATTTTCGGGTCGCGGAGAAGGATTCCGTAGTTGGTGATGGCGCGGCCGATCGTCAGGCGATCCGTATTCCGGGCGACATTCGGCTGGGGGACAAATCGCCACACCAGCGCCACCGCGACCACCATCGTGAGGCCGAACACGACAAACGGCCAGCGAAAGCTATACAGGCCGGCAATGAACTTCCCGAGCGGGATGCCGGCGATCTGGCCGGCCGCCACCGCGCTCATCACCCAGCCGTTGGCCCACCCTCGCTTCTCATAGGGAAAGTAGTCGCCCACATACGACACCGCCGCTCCGCTGAGCATCCCGCCGGCGATGCCCGAGAGTCCGCGAACGGTCAGGAGCGCGAAGAAGGTGTTGGCCGCGGCGTGAAGCAGGAGCGTGATCGACATCGCGCTGCATCCGATGAGCAGGATGCGCCGCCGGCCGACCTTATCCGAAATCGGCCCGATCACCAGGGCGAATATGCCCAGCATCGCCGCGTAGATCGTTACCAGCCATCCCAGGTTGGCTTCGGGGATACCCAGTTCGCGACTGATGTTGGGTAAGATGGGGGAGACAATGATCACCTGGCTGCTGGCGGAGAACATCATGAGCCACAATGCGGCGAGCACAACACGAGGACTGGAGGATGAAGCGTCTCGCATAACTACAGATCAAGAGGGCGGCGGCAGGAGTGCATGGCCGGCATAATAAGAAGTGAGCGGGTAGCGGCGAAACGCATCACGTGCCGCGGATGTTGCGGGCGCGCCATCATTCTGCCATGTCAATGGTACGAGCCCGGGCGCTCCAGGGCCGGGGCGCCATGTTACGGAGGCTTAATACTGGGATAACATAATGGTAACACATGGAGGCTACACTGGCGTCCAAACCCACCGTTGGTTCTCCCGGTATCGATAGCAACGCTCTGAACATAATGAAATCGCGCCCATCCGGACGACTTTTCCTGTTGATTTTTGGAAGTCTGCTGTTCTTCTCCACGCCCCTTTTCGCTCAAAAAGGCGCCATCACCGGCGTCGTCGTCGATGCCGAGACGGGCGAAACCCTTATTGGGGCAAACGTGCTGATTGAAGGCACGGCGACGGGTACCACAACCGATTTCGACGGCCGCTACGCCATTCACGCGCTCGATGCCGGCATGTATTCGGTCGTGTTCTCGTATATCGGCTATAACTCGGTCACTGTCTCCGGCGTAGAGGTCGTCGCGGATGAGACCGTTCGCGTGGACATCACACTAAGCGCCGAGGCCATCGGGCTGGGCGAGGTGATCGTCGAGGCGCGTGCCGTGCAAAACACGGAGGCTTCGCTGCTCCGCGAACGCCAGAAATCGATTTCCGTCAGCGACGCCATCAGCGCCGAGGCCATCTCCCGCTCCGGCAGCGGCGACGCCGCCGGCGCGATGACCAAAGTGACAGGCGCCTCGGTGGTCGGGGGCAAATACGTCTACATCCGCGGCCTCGGCGAGCGGTACTCGAGCACCCAGCTCAATGGCGCCACGCTTCCGAGCGCCGACCCGGACAAGCAGGCGTTCCAGCTGGACCTCTTCCCGACGAGCCTGCTCGACAACATCGTCACGACCAAGACCTTCACGCCGGACAAGCCGGGTTCGTTCACGGGCGGCCTCGTCAACGTCGGCACGAAGAACTTCCCGGATACGTTCACACTCCAGTTTACCACGTCCTCCTCGTACAACGACCAGTCCAGCCTCTCAAATAGCTTCCTGAGCTACGACCTTGGCGACCTCGACTGGCTCGGCTACGACGACGGCAACCGGGACATCCCGGCGATCTTCCAGGATCCGAATCTCCAGATCCCCACCGAGGTCGAGGCCCGTTTCGATCCCACCAAGGCCCAACTGCTCGACAACGTCTCCCGCGCCTTCCGGCCGGAGATGGAGCCCACCGTGGCCCGCGCGCCGGTCAATAGCGGCTTCTCTATGGCGTTCGGCAATCAGATTCCTTTCCTCGGCCGGCCGCTCGGCGTCATCGCCAGCCTGACGTATAATCGCGCGACATCGTTCTACGACAACGGCGCCGCTGGCCGCTACGAACTCGTCGGTGGCACCGTCCAGCAGATCGACCAGTTGACTCCGCTGCGCAACCTGGTCGATACCCGCGGATCCCAGGAAGCCAACTGGGGTGGCGTGGCCACGCTGTCCTATAAGCCGCACCCGAATCACGAACTGTCCACGACATTTCTGCGGACCCAGAACGGCACTTCGGATACCCGCTACCTCGAAGGGTTCTGGCAGGACCTGTCGGGTAATTCGACCTTTCAGACCCGCGTACTGGGCTACCAGGAACGCAGCCTGAATTCGCTGCAGTTTAAAGGCGAACATGCCGTGCGGACCGTGACAGCCGAGTGGCGCGCCTCGTTTGCGACCAGCGTGCAGGACGAGCCTGATCTTCGCTACTTCTCGAACCACTTCACCCTTGTTGACGCCGATACGGTATACCAGAAGCCGGCCTCGCTCTACCCCTCGCCGGCGCGGTTCTTCCGCAACCTGGAGGAGCAGAACCAGGAGTATGGATTGGACCTCTCGGTGCCGTTTAAACTCGCCGGCAAAAGCAGCAAGGTCATGTTCGGCGGCAATTATATCGACGTACATCGCGACTTTAACGAGCGCCGGTTCGAGTACCGCCAGGGCGCAGGGTTCTCCTACAGCGCCTTCGGCGGCGACAACGACGCGTTTTTTGCTTCCACCGGCATCATCGGCACCGGCACGGCCGGCCGGCCGACCTTCGGCAACTACATCATCGACGCGTCGTCCCTCAAGAGCAACTACACAGGCGACCAGACGATCTCGGCCGGCTATGCCATGGCCGACTTACTCCTCACACGGAAGCTGCGCCTCATTGGCGGCGTGCGCCTCGAAGCGACCCGCATGACCACCCAGAGCGCCGACAGCGCCCTCGTCGCCGGCCGGCTGGAGAACGACGATTATCTGCCCTCTGTCAACCTGGTCTATGCACTCACCGACAACATGAACCTGCGCGCCGCGGCCACGCAGACGCTGGCTCGCCCCACGTTCCGCGAGCTGGCGCCCTACGCAACGTTCGACTTCGTGGGCGACTTCGTTTTCTCGGGTAGCTCGAACCTCAAGCGGACGCTCGTCACGAACTACGACCTTCGGTGGGAGTGGTTTGTGCGCCCCGGTGAGATCCTCGCCGTCAGCGGATTCTACAAGGGCTTCGAAAACCCGATCGAGCGCGTGATCCAGACCAGCGTCGGCAACAACACGATGTCGATCCAGAACGTGGCGACCGGTCGGGTCGTCGGGGCCGAGTTCGAGTTCCGCCGCCGGCTCGACGCCTTCGCGTCGATCCTGGAGAATTTCGATGTCGGCGGCAACCTCGCCCTGGTGCATTCCGAGGTGGACATCCCCGAGGAAGAACTCATGGTCATCCGCTCGGCGGATGCCGAGGCGGCCACGAGCCGTCCGCTCGAAGGCCAGTCGCCCTTCGTCGTCAACTTCGACCTCACCTACCAGAAGCCCGAATGGGGCTCGATAGCCAGCATCTACTACAACGCCTTCGGCGATCGCCTCCGCGTGGTGTCCGAAGGCGCTGCGCCGGACATCTACGAGCGCGCCCGCGGGACGGTGGATATCATCTACTCCCAGCGGATCTGGCGTAGCGTGAGCCTCAAGTTCGCCGTCAAGAACATCACGGACAGCGATGCGACGCTGAGCCAGTCGTTTAAAGACATCGACTACGTCTACCAGCAGTTCGAAGCGGGCAGAACGTACTCGCTCAGCTTTACCTACAAAGTTGAATAGCGGCGAACGCGGCTTGATGGCCTGTTCCAGCGAACAGCGCGCGGGGTGGCTCAGATGAGCCACCCCGACGTGTTTCTGGGAGGTGTTAAGCCATCGTTACCGAATCGTTGCGGTACTATGACCAACTCGTCTGCCGCCGCACTCAAACCCACCACGGCTATACTCACCAACACATAAGAGCATCATGCAACGGCTACTACTTCTTGCGTTTACGATTATCGCGCTGCCTATGGCCGCGTTTGCACAACCGGAGATCCGCGTGACGGACGCGGACATTGCTCCAGGTTCGGTGACGACGTGGACGTCGGCGAACACGTACATCCTGGACGGTGTGGTGTTCGTGGAAGACGGCGCGACGCTGATCATCGAGCCGGGTACGGTGATCAAGGCGGAATCGGGCCAGGGCAACGAGGCCTCGGCGCTGGTTGTGACGAAGGACGCGACGATCCTGGCGGAAGGGACGGCTTCGACCCCGATCGTGTTCACGTCGGTGCTGGACAACGGGAGCCTGACGTTCCAGGACCGCGGCCTGTGGGGCGGCGTGGTGATCCTGGGCCAGGCCTCGACAAACAACCCGACGGACGGCGGCGTGAAGGAGGTAGAGGGAATCAATGAGATCGTGGCCGAGGGAGACGACCGGGCAGAGTACGGTGGCACGGACGACGCGCACAACTCGGGCATCTTCCGGTACGTTTCGATCCGCCACTCGGGAATCGCGGTGGGCGACCAGGCCGGCAACGAGATCCAGGGCCTGACCCTCGGCGGCGTGGGCTCGGGCACGGTGATCGAATACGTGGAGTCGTTCGCAAGCGCGGACGACGGGTTCGAGTGGTTCGGGGGTACGGTGAACACGAAGTACCTGGTGTCGGCGTTCAACGAAGACGACGCGTTCGACTGGGACGAAGGGTACCGCGGCAAGGGCCAGTTCTGGTTCGCGATCCAGGGGAACGACGTGGGTGGCCGTACGGCGGAGCAGGACGGCGCGCTGGGGAACGAGTTTTTCGAGCCGTATTCGATCCCTCAGCTCTCGAACGTGACGTACATCGGCCCGGACGCCGGCACGGCGGAAGGGGACGGCGCGGAGATGCTGATCTTCCGTGACAACAGCGGCGGCAAGTACTGGAATTCGATCTTCACGGAGTACAGCGCATTGACCGGCGGGAACGGGATTCTGGTGGAAGTGGTGGCGGGCGATGCGAACAAGCCGGCGGACAGCGAGGACCGGATGGCGAACGGCGATCTGGTGCTGGCGAACAACCTGTGGTGGGGCTTCGGGGACAACTCGATCGGAGCGATCGCGCCGCAGGACTTTGTTCAGACCCACCTGCTGGCGAACGCAAACCGGATCGCGAACCCGCAGCTTCGGGGGGTGAGTCGTGAGGCGGACGGCGGCCTGGACCCTCGGCCGGCGGTGGGCAGCCCGGCACTCGACGCCACCCAGGTGGCCGACCCGGGCGATGCGTTTTTTACGACGGTCCCCTACGTGGGGGCCTTTGGCGATGAAAATTGGTTGGTGGGATGGACCGCTCTGGGCGCACTAGGCTTCACGACCGGCGTCGCCATCGAGCCGATCTCCAGCGAAGTGCCGTCGTTCTTCGCGCTGAAGCAGAACTACCCGAATCCGTTTAACCCGACGACGACGATCGAATTCCAGCTGGTCAGCGCCGGCGCGATCCGCCTCGCGGTGTACGACGTGCTGGGCCGCGAAGTGGCCCTGCTCGCCGACGGCGTCCAGCCTGCCGGCACGTACAGCGTCCGCTTCGACGCGCGGGACATGGCTTCGGGTCTTTACTTCTACACGCTGGAGGGTAACGGGGTTAACAGCACCCGCAAGATGCTGCTGATCAAGTAAAGACGCTATAGCATCGGTTTCGGGGGGACGCTGGCGATCGCCGGCGTCCCCCCTTTTTGTATCCACCAGGACGGCACCATAATTTGCTAATCCGGCGATCATCATCCGGTAATCCCGTTCTCGTATCCTCTCCTATCAGGACACACGCCCGATCTGGGCTCATTCTGGCTAGAACACGGCTTACGGGCTATGGGGAACGGCGGACCCAATCGATACCGTACGATCTGGATCTCGGATTTTCACCTCGGCACCCGCCACATGAAGGCGGAGGCCCTGCTCGACTTTCTCCGCTGCAATGAATCGGAATACCTCTACCTCGTCGGCGATATCTTCGACGGCTGGGCACTCGGGAAAGCCTGGTACTGGCCGCAGGCTCACAACGATATCATCCAGAAGATTCTTCGAAAGGCCCGAAAAGGCACGCGGGTGACCTACATCCCCGGCAATCATGACGAGTTTGCGCGCGGCTTCGTGGATCAGCAATTCGGGGGGATCGTAACACGGTTGAATGCCATGCACACCACCTGTGACGGCAGGCAATTCATCGTCTTGCATGGCGACGAGTTTGACGGGGTCGTCCAGTACGCGCAGTGGCTGTCGGTCCTCGGCGCGCGCGCCTATCAGTTGACACTCAGCGCCAATTACTGGTACAACCGGCTACGAAAACGCCTGAACCTGCCGTACTGGTCGCTTTCCGCGTATGTGAAGTATAAGACGAAGCGGGCGGTGCAGCACATCGCTCATTTTGAACGGTTTGTAGCGCAAGAAGCCCGCAAATACGAAGTGGATGGGGTGATCTGTGGCCACATCCACCACGCGGAGATGCGAACGATCGATGGCGTGCAGTATGGCAACTCCGGCGATTGGGTGGAGAGTTGCACGGCGCTCGTCGAACACGTGGACGGTACGCTCGAGATCATTCGCTGGGACGGTTCTACCGATGCCGGTGAAAATTCGGGCAATGAATCGGGCCACGATGAACTAGAGCTTCCCCTGCGATTCGCCATGAACGGCTTACATCCTCACTGAACTGGTGCGATCTCGGTTGTTTCGCCGGCGTACCGAGCTCGTATGCCCATGACTCCACTGAACTGCCTGTTTATCGTCCAGGGTGAAGGGCGCGGTCACATGACCCAGGCCCTCGCCCTCAAGGCTATCCTCGAAGACGCCGGCCACCGAGTCGCCGGCGTGCTGATGGGAAAAAGCAGCGGCCGGCGGGTGCCCACGTTTTTTACCGAGAAAATTGGCACACCGGTCACCTATTTCGATAGCCCCAACTTCGCGTTGGACGCCACGCAGAAATCGGTCGATATGGGCGCCACTATCGTCCAGAACGTACGCATGGGCGGCGCCTTTCGAGCGAGCATCGACACGATCCACACCGCGATCGAAGCCACGCGACCAGACGTCATTGTCAACTTCTTCGAGCCGCTGTTTGGGGCGTATGTGCTGCTGTACCGGCCGACGGCGCCGGTGGTGTGCATCGGGCATCAGTACATGTACCACCACCCCGTCTATCCTTTTCCGCCGGGCATGTGGGCCCAGCGGTTCGGCGCCAAAAATTTCACCCGGCTCTCATCGTTTGGGGCGTCGCGCCGGCTGGCGCTCTCCTATTACCCCGCGCCGTCGCGTCCGCGCCTCGCTGTCCTCCCCCCGCTCCTGCGCCCCGAAGTGTTCGAGCAGCCCCTGGATGCCACGATAGAAGAGCCGTTTTATCTGATGTACCTGCTCAACCAGGGGTACGCCGACGAAGTCATCGCCTGGCACCGGCATCATCCGGAGCGCCGGTTGCACTGCTTCTGGGACAACCCGCAGACTCCCGAGCCGTGGGATTATTCGCCGACCCTCACGTTTCATCCGCTGAGCGATCGGAAATTTCTGGAGATGATGGCCCGATGCAGCGGGCTTGTCTGCACGGCCGGCTTCGAATCCACCTGCGAAGCCATGTACTATGGCAAGACGATCCTCGCCGTGCCGGTCCGCGGACACGCGGAGCAATACTGGAACGCGCTCGACCTCGCCGGCTTCGGCGGCGGCGTCTATGCCGCGTCGTTTGAGATCGAGCGTCTGGAAGAAGCCCGCAACGTCCTCCTGCCTCCCACGCAGATCTTCCGCGCCTGGGTGGACCAGGCCCCCGAACGGTATCTCCGCGAAATCGAAGGGGTCGTTGCCAGCAGAAACCTCTCGATTCGATGAAAAAAGCCCGACTCCTTACGGGGAGCCGGGCTCTTGCTTCGAATGCTACGCATCAGCATCCCTAACCGATGGTCAAGGTACGACCGCCCTGCCGGCCTCGCTGAAAGGAACTGTTAAGAAACGAGTGTAAGGGTTTCGCCGACGTCTCGACTAGCCAGTAGCCTGTGAAAAGACGCGTAGCGGGATGCCGTACTTGCCGGGGAAGCCATCAGGGGCACCCGTCACGGCAATCCACAGAGATGACGTCATGAGATCCTCCTTTCTGAATGAATCGTCCCAGCCTGGCCACGCGACCGGGCACCCGTCGAATCCCCCGCCCGTCCGCTGGGCGCCCAGGCACGCCGTCAATGAGCTGAGTAAGCGATTCGCGCAACGCGTGGATCGGTTCACGGCGTGCGACCTCAGCTATGGCCTGGCGTTGCCCGCCGGCCTGGTGCTGGCGCTGGGGGTCGTCGTTCTGGCATTCCACATCCCCGTTTCGAGCCACTCGGACTACACGATCGTGGAGGTGCGGCAGGAGTTGGTGACGCTCGAGGAGATCCTTCAAACGCGCCAGGAGTTGCCGCCGCCGGCACCACCCCGCCCGCCGGTGCCCATCGAAGTACCGAACGACCAGGTGCTCGACGAAAGCGTCGAACTGCAATTCGATGCCTCCCTTGATCTGGATGAAGCCCTTGTGGACGTAAAACCTCCTCCTCCTCCGCCGACGGTGGAAGAAGAGGAGGAAGTGTCGAACGAAATCTTCGTGGCCGTCGAAGACATGCCTGTCCTGATCGGTGGGTTGTCCAGCCTTACATCGGCCATCGAATACCCGGAGATGGCGCGTAAGGCCGGGGTCGAGGGAAGGGTGATCGTGCAGATCATCATTGACGAACAGGGGATTCCGCGAGACCCCATCATCGTCCGCTCGGTGAGCGGTCTCTTGGACGAAGAGGCCATGCGGGCCGTGATGTTACAGCGGTTCACGCCGGGCCGGCAACGCGGACGCGCCGTGAAAGTAAAGCTGGCCATTCCCGTGATGTTCAGGCTGCGTAACGTCAGTGCCAACTAAATCGGCAACGAAACGCTTGAAATGGGTATACACGGCAGGCCCCAAACGTCTAGGTAAATAAGAGCGGCTCGAGGAGCCAGGCGCGCCGTTTCATCCCGAGACGGCGCGCCGTATCTTCGCCGACCCCTATGACGTCTTTGCACCCCGTTTCTGCATGAAATACCGCTGGGTCCTGCGCCCCTACGAAAAGCCGGAGATCACCGCCCGGCTTCAGTGCGACCTCAACAACCTGCCGGAAGCCCTGGTGCGCGCTCTGGTGCTCCGTGGCATCGAGGACTTCGACCAGGCGAAGCACTATTTCCGGCCATCCCTCGCGCATCTCCATGATCCCTTTTTGATGAAGGATATGGACGTCGCGGCCGACCGCATCGTTCGGGCCATCGAGGCCGGCGAGTCCATCCTGGTGTTTGGCGACTACGACGTGGACGGTACGACGGCCGCCGCCCTCATGACCCGCTTCCTCCGTGAACAGGGCGCCGATGCCCAGTTTTTTATCCCGGACCGGATCGAGCACGGGTATGGGCTCAACACCACCGCCATCGACCGCGCCGCCGACGCCGGCCGCTCGCTGATGATCGCGCTCGACTGCGGCATCACGGCTCATGCCGAGGCTTCGCACGCCCGCGCTCGCGGCGTCGACCTCGTGATCTGCGACCATCACAAGGCGCTCGACACCGTGCCGGACGCCGTCGCCGTGCTGGACCCCAAACGCAACGACTGCAGCTACCCGTTCAAAGAGCTCTCCGGCTGCGGTATCGGCTTCAAGGTGATCCAGGCCGTTCTCGCGCGCCGCGGCCAGCCTGCCGAGGACGCCTTTGCTTACCTCGACCTCGTTGCGATCTCGACGGCCAGCGACATCGTCCCCCTGGAGGGCGAAAACCGGGTGTTGATGATCGAAGGGTTGAAGCGGCTACAAGAAAAACCGAGCCTCGGCGTCCGGGTGCTCGCCCGAACGGCCGGCGTGGACCTGGCGGCCTGCACGACCTCCGACATCGTGTTCGGCCTCGGGCCCCGCATCAACGCGGCCGGCCGGCTCGGCGACGCCAGCCGGGCCGTCGAACTCCTCCTGGCGGAGGATGAGGACGTGGCCAGCTCGCTGGCCGAGGCGCTCGAGAAGGTCAACCTGGAACGGCGCACGCTCGATCAGGAAACGGTGCGCGAGGCGACGGTGCTCGCCGAGCGTCAGCTGGGGAGCCGGTATCCCCACGCCGTCGTCGTCCACCGCGACACGTGGCACCCCGGCGTGATCGGCATCGTCGCGAGCCGGCTCGTCGAGCGGTTTTATCGCCCCACCGTCATGCTGGCCACCGTCAACAACCAGATCAAAGGCTCGGCGCGCTCGATCAGCGGTATCAATATCTACGACGCCCTGAAGGGGTGTTCGGATCTGCTCAAAACCTTTGGAGGGCACGATTTTGCCGCAGGCCTCGCGCTCGAGCGCTCCAACCTCGAAGCATTCCAGGCGCGGTTCAACGAGGTCGTGGGGTCCATGATCACGGCCGACATGCTCAGTCCGTCCATCTCCGTCGACTCCACCGTGGACCTCGCCCAGGTCGACGGCATCCAGGGGCGGTTCTGGAAAGTGCTCAAGCAGTTCGCTCCGTTCGGGCCGGCGAATCACAAGCCCGTGTTCCATGCCCGCGACGTCGTCCTCGCCGGCGATCCCCGCCTCATCGGGAAGGACGGCAGCCACATCAAGTTCAGCGTCCGCGGGCAGGGTGCGGCCGCGTTGCCGCTGGACGCCATCGGGTTTGATATGAAGGACCACTTCGACGCCCTCCTGGCGAGCCGCCGGCAGGGCCGGCCTATCGAACTGTTGTTTTCGATCGAAGAAAATACCTGGAACGGATCGACCACCCTCCAGCTCAAAACGCGTGATCTCCGGTTACAGGGCGAGGCCCCCACGTTCGGCGAATCGGCGGCCGCTTAACCCGCTCCTCCGGCCGGCCGATACCCTCACCTCACCGGCCGCATACGCCCCATCGCCCCACGATCTCCGGCCGATTTCGAAAACGCTTACGCAGCCGCCCGTGGCCGCGTGCCCGCGCAACGACGTACTAGATGACGTCTGATCGCGCACGGCATGCCTCCAGAGCGGCGCCCCCGGCCGGCCCGGGCATGCGGCTTTCGCCACCAGACATCCCCCTCTCGATGGCGGTTCGCCCCCTCCCGCTGTACCCTCCTCCATTTACGACGACAGGACCAGCCATGGCTACTCCGATCGCTACGATCCGTGGGCGGCGGTGTGTGTGTTGGATCCGGGACCACGCCGCCGGCGTGACGCTGCCCGGGATCGTTTTGTTAGGTGTCCTCATCACCTGGCCCGCCAGCGGCCAGGTGGCTCCTTCCTTCGAAAAAAGGACAGTGGATGCCGATTTCGACGGGATGCACGCCGTCGAAGCCGCCGATATGGACGGCGACGGCGACATCGATCTGCTCGGCGCCGCGATGAACGCCAGCGACATCGTCTGGTGGGAAAACGGCGATGGAGCCGGCGGCGCATGGACCAAGCACATCGTCGCGGACGCCTTTGCTAGCGCCCGCTATGTCGTCGCCGCCGACCTCGACGGCGACGGCGACCATGACCTCGTCGGCGCGGCGGCGGTCGCCGACGCGATCGTCTGGTGGGAAAACGCCGACGGAGCGGCCGGCGCCTGGAATGCCCATACCGTCACCGATTCGTTCGACTTCGCCATGCACGTCCGCGTGGCCGACCTCGACGGAGACGGCGACCCGGACCTCGTAGGCGCTGCCCTCAAGGCCGACGCCATTCTCTGGTGGGAAAACGCCGACGGAGCGGCTGGCGCCTGGACGGAACACACCGTCGACGCCGCCTTCGACGGCGCCCGGCAGGTGGCGCTGGTCGACCTCGATGGGGATGGCGACACCGATATCCTCGGCGCCGCGGATGTGGGCGACGAGATGGCCTGGTGGGAAAATGCCAACGCGGCTTCCGCATGGACGAAACACCCGATCGACCCCAATTTCGACGGTGCCAACTCCGTACATGCGATCGACCTCGACGGCGACGGCGACCTCGACGTGCTCGGCTCCGCCGACGCGGCCGATCAGGTGGCCTGGTGGCAGAACGATGGCACGGCCCTGAACTGGACGCGTCGGGCCGTCGACGCCTCATTCGACGGCGCCTTCTCCACGTTTCCGTCTGATCTCGATGGCGACGGCGATCTGGATGTTGTTGCCGCGGCCGCCGAAGGAGACCTCGTCGCCTGGTGGGAAAACGTACAGGGCGATGGCGTGACCTGGCGCGAGCATCCAGTAGAGGATTTCTTCGAATTCGCGACCCATGTCTGCGCCGCGGATGTAGATGGGGATGGGGATCAGGACCTGATTGGCGGACGCTTCGGCGGAGAAGTAGCGTGGTGGGAAAACACGCCCGACCATCCCGTGCTACCCGTCGACCTGGTGACGTTCGATCTGATGGCATCCGGCGGCGAAGTGACGCTCCGGTGGGAGACCGCCTCCGAGACCAACAACGCCGGCTTCGAGGTGCAGCGCGCCGTGGAGGGCCGCTTTTATCCGCTCGCGTTTGTGACGGGGGCCGGCACGACGGCCTCCCCGCAGAGCTATCGGTTCACCGTGAGCGGCATCGGCGCGGGTCGGCAGCTGTTTCGGCTCAAGCAGGTCGACTTCGACGGGCGCTTTTCCTACAGCCCGGAGCGCACTGTCGCCGTACCCATGGCCGGAACCCACGAACAGACAACCGTCTACCCAAACCCGTTTAACCCGCGAGCGCAGTTCACCCTTACGCTCGGGGCGTCGCAACAGGTGCGGCTGGAAGTGTTTGATATGATGGGCCGCCGCGTGGCCGTGTTGCACGATGGGGCGCTGGAGGCCGAGCGGCCGTATGGGTTTATGTTCGACGCCGGCGGGCTTCCAGGAGGGCTTTACCTGTTCCAGGCGACGGGGGACCTCTTCACCACTACCGAATCCGCTCTACTGGTCAAGTAACTGTCGTTCAGGCAGCCGTCAGGAGACCGGCACGATGAAGCAGCGGCAGAGGAGGATGTTCTCGAACGAGCCCTTCGGGTCGCCAGGGTAATCGATTTTTTCGTCGGAGACGAGGAACGAGTCGTAAAGCCCCACTTCCTGGCGTTCGACGAGTTGGTGGGCGCGGCGGACTTTTTCGTCGCGCTGCGTGATCCAGCATTTGCGGTCGACCTTACCTGTGCTCTTGAAGTTTTCCACGCGCGTTTTATTCTCGGCCGTGTGGAGGAACGTGTCCGTCACGAGCCAGGCGAGCACGAACGCCTCGAGCCGGCTGTAGCCACGGCACGTGGAGGCGATGCCGTCGGTGATGCGGTCGATCGTCGGGCCGTAGTCCAGCATCCGGGTCTGGGCGTAGGGGCCGAGGTGGGCGGGGTCGATTTTAGGCGGGCGGTTCAGAAAGCGCGTGGTGCGTTTGAGGAACCCGAGCGAGTCTTCGTCTTCTCCTTCGTTTTCCTCGTTGGGGTCGTAGTCCAGCGGCAGGCAACGCGCGAGCACGCGGTGTACGTCCATCTTCACGATCAGCTTGAACTTTTCGAGCAGCTGACGCAGCGCTTCTTCATTGCCGCGGTTGATGACGATCTTGACGTTGTAAACCTCCGTGTAAATGCTATAGTCGAACGCACCGGTCTCCATGCCGTTAAGCAAAAACGCGCTGATCTGGGGGTCGATTTTATCGCCCAGGCCACGTAGCAACAGAGAGAGTTCGTGACGCATAGGCGTCTGTTTAGCGGGCTATTAGACAGTGGTACCGGATAGCGACGTGGCCGGCGAGATGTGGGTCAGTATGAAGCAGCGTCGTCAATCGTGTAGCGCACGGGTTGTGCGCAGGATTTGCCGAGAGTGGCGAAAGGTAATGTATCGCCAGGAATGCATAAACGGTAAGGACATACTTTATCGTAATCTTTACGAAATACAGGCGTCACGGACGAATTTTTACGGCCTGAATGTAATTAGTAGGTATAGGCTGTCTTGCAGAGCCCCTGCTGTCCCCACCGGAGCGGTTGGGCGCGTTGCTTATCGCCAAAATAATTTGTAAATCAGGGGAGTTTTTCGCGACCGCCTCGTCTGGACCGCCCGCTTCCCTCCGGAACACGGGTGGCTTAACGACGGAGGGCGTGCTTCCACTCGCTGTGTCTGGCAGGCTCTGACCGTAATGAACGTAGTCTTCACCTGGCTCGATTGGTTCTGGGTCGTCATGTTTCTGGTGCTGATGATCGGTAGCGGGGTATTGTTTTACCGATTGGGTAAGCGGTCGGAGTCCGACTTCTTCCTTGCCGGCCGCGGCCTGCCGTGGTGGCTGCCGGCGTCATCCGTCTATGCCACCCACACTGCCACCGACACCCCCATGTGGATCACGGGCGTGATCTATAAATACGGGATGGTCGGGATCTGGTACACGTTTTTCTCCGCCTGGGCCGCCATCAGCGCGTTTGTCTCCACGCGGATTTTCAGGCGTTCGCTGGCCTACACGCAGGCGGAGTGGAACGTGATCCGGTTTACCGGGCTCGGGGCGGAAATGATGCGGGGGTGGATGGCCGGCTGGCAGGTGTTCATGAACATGTTCATCCTGGGCTGGGTGGGCATCGCGATGGGGAAGGTGTGCCAGTTCTTGTTCGGGTGGGACCTGTGGATCGGGCTCGTCGTGTTTTCGGCTGTGTGCGCCATCTATGTGCTGGCGGCCGGCTACTGGGGCGTCGTCATGGCCGATTTCCAGCAGGGCATCATCGCGTTCCTGGTGATCATGATCGTGTCGATATGGGGCATCGTGGAAGCCGGGGGTCCGCTGGGCATCGTCGAGAAGCTGACAGCGATGGGCGAGGCGGATCGGCTGAGCCCGTTTGCGTTCACGGGGTGGTTCAGCGGGGAAATGCCGGTAGCCTGGGTCGGTACGATGTTTTTTATCGCCGTCCTCGGCGGGTTCGGGATGGGGACGTCGATCGACTGGTACAGCGAGGCGCAGCGCATCCAGTCCGCCGCCACCGTCCGCGACGCCAGTTATACGATCTGGTGGGGCACGATCATAGGGCTCCTGCGCAACTCGGTCTGGGCCGTGGCCATCCTGGCCTTCTATGTGTTGTTTCCGGGTATCACGGAGGTGGCCGACTACGAGATGGGCTGGTTCCGGCTCGGGTTCGACTACCTGCCGGCCGGCATGATGGGGTTTTTCTTCGCCGCCATCATCGCCATCCATATTTCAACCATCTCCACCCACCTCAACCTCGGGGCGCTCTACGCGACGCGCGACCTCTACCACCACTACTACAAGCCCGAGGCCACCGAGAGTGAACTCGTCTGGGTCGGACGATGGTCGACCCTCCTCCTCCTGCTGGGCTCGTTTTTCTTCGGGTTGATGATGGAGGATATCACCTCCTGGTTGATCTTCGCCATCTGGATCATGGCAGCCGGCATCTGGCTGCCCAACATCCTCCAGGTGGTCTGGTGGCGGTTTAACGCCTGGGGGTATCTCTCGGCCTGGATGGCCAATCTGCTCTTCAGCTGGTTAGTCGTCTGGATCCTCCCCGAGTTCGGGGTGTTGCCCGCCCTCCCCGATTATCAGCAGTTCTGGCTCCTGATGGTGCTCGGCGCGCTGGTGTATCTGCCAGTGACGTTCATGACGCCACCGGAGGATATGGACCACCTCGTCAAATACTACGTTCAGGCCCGCCCGATCGGCTTCTGGGGGCCCGTGCGGCGCGAAGCCCGGCGCCGCGGACTGATCTGAGCCCGCTCTCCCGATCCCACACGGAACCGACAACCGCCATGCCTTTTATCCGCCGCAACTGGTCCGACGCCGATGCCGACGAATGGACCCGCGAAGACTGGATTACGATCCTCATTTCGCCTATCGTGTACGCCCTGAGCATGGTCGGCCTCGCGATGGCCTGCCTCTTTCAATGGGAAGGATTTGTCATGCTCGCCGTAAGCATCATCCTCGGCGTCCTGATGCACTGGATCATCGATCCGAAGCTGAAAGCCGTCTCCGCGGAGTACGAAAAAAAGCAAAAGGGCTACCTGGACGACCTCGAAGCCAGCGCGCGCTGGCGGGAGTGAAATGGTTGCAGGTTGGCAGGTTACAGGTTACATGTTCCTGTGTCTGAAGGCCTTCCAACCTGCAACCTGCCAACCTGCAATCTTTCAACCTGCAACCAAACATGGACCAGGGACTCGCTATCGTCATCGGGATGAGTATCGCCTACTTTTTTTCCCTGCTGGGTATGGGGCTGGCGTATCGATCCTACCGCAGGCACCATGCCGGCGATAAATCCTGACCCTTTCCGCTCACCAACGGCCTCACATCCCATGGAAATTTCCCTGTGGGGGGTTCTCGTCCCCGCGTTTGTGTTTCTGGTTTCGTTTGTAACCACGTATCTGCTGTACCGCCACTTCGCGAAGGACATGAAGTAACCCCCCCGACCCCCCGTATGCCCCCCTTTCTGTTTGCACGC
>Ga0163150_10000714_pt1 | contig 60115 bp, 81 predicted proteins | sample OliLakLV19P2IB_FD_148628 | JGI IMG/M metagenome (GOLD analysis project Ga0163150, IMG submission 148628) | Freshwater microbial mat bacterial communities from Lake Vanda, McMurdo Dry Valleys, Antarctica - Oligotrophic Lake LV.19.P2.IB | ecosystem: Environmental > Aquatic > Freshwater > Lake >...
ACGCCGTCCACCGGCACTTTCTCGCCCGGACGCACACGCAGGCTGTCGCCGACGTGTACGTGGGTGAGCGGCACATCCTCCTCGTCGCCGCCGGCATTGATGCGGCGCGCGGTCTTGGGCGACAAGCCGAGCAGCGACTTGATGGCGGCGGAGGTTTTCGAGCGCGCCTTGAGCTCGAGGATCTGCCCCAGCAGGGTGAGCGAAATGATGACTGCCGCCGCCTCGAAGTACACACCGATGCGGCCCATCGACAGGAACGACTCCGGGAATGCGCCGGGCGCCACCGTGGCCGCCACGCTGTATACGAATGCTGCGCTCGTGCCCAGGCCGATCAGCGTCCACATGTTGGGGCTGCGGTTGACGATCGACTGCACCCCGCGCACGAAGAAGGGCCAGCCAGCCCAGAGCACGATCGGCGCGGACAGCACCAGCTCGATCCAGCTTTGCGCGCTTGGGCTGAACCAGTTCAGGCGGTGGCCCAGCATTGCAAGGATCGTCACTGCAACGGTCAGCGGCAGGGTCCACCAGAAGCGCCGCCGGAAATCGGTGAGCTCGGGGCTCTCCTCGTCGTCCAGGCTCGGCATCTCCGGTTCCAGCGCCATGCCGCACTTGGGGCAGGTGCCCGGGTGGTCCTGGCGGATTTCGGGATGCATCGGGCACGTGTAGAGCGTGCCGGGGACTGCTGCTTCGGGTGCCCGCGCTTCCGGGGGCGTCGAATACTTCGCGGGGTCGGCGGCGAATTTGGCTTTGCACCCCGCGCTGCAAAAATAGACCGGCTTGCCTTCGTGCTGCAGGCTGTGCGGCGATTGGGGAGTCACGCTCATGCCGCAAACCGGATCTTTCAAGCCGGGCTCCACGGCGGTCGCGGGAGCGGTGTTGTGCGCGGGATGTGAGCCGCAGCTATGTTTGTGGTCGTTCATGAATGCTCCAGAGTCTTTGAGTTTGCTACTTGTACGCGCTCGTTTCTGTTCGACGGCGCACATAGGCTAAACTCTGTACCCAACCCCAGAGTCAAGGACTTTCTCGATGGACGACCAAACCGCCCGGCTCACGATTGGAAAATTGGCCCGCGCCGCCGGTGTGGGGATCGAAACCATTCGGTATTACCAGCAGCGCGATCTGCTTCCCGTTCCGCCCGCGAGCGGGGCGTTCCGCCACTATCCGATGACACTCGTGGCCCGCATCCGGTTTATCAAGCGGGCCCAGGAACTCGGTTTCTCGCTGGACGAGATTTCGGAACTGCTGCGCCTCGAGGACGGCACGGATCGATCCTCCATCCGGCGCATCACGTCGGACCGCCTGGGCCAGATCGAATCCAAATTGAAAGATCTGAAGCGCATGCAGAAGGCATTGCAGCATCTCGTGGCCGAGTGCGAACACACGCGCGCCGAATTGCCCTGCCCGATCATCGGGACACTGGCGAGGATGCAATGAAAAGGCTCTGGCTGCTGATCGCCCAGTTGGTAACCGTGGGTGTGGTCGTATTCGTGCTCGCAACGCTGATCGCGCCCGAAAGCCTTCCATGGCGGGCGCGCGTGCAGGAGGGTTCGCGCACGGTGGTGCTCGGCGACCGCGCGGCGCCCACTGCGTTCGAGCGCCGCGAGGGGATTGCGAGCTACGGCGCGGCCGCGCTGAAGGCCGGGCCCTCGGTGGTCAACGTCTATGCGACCAAGTCGCCGCCTCGAGGTGGATTTGGCGGATTCGGCTTTCCAGGTCCGGCCGGCCCGGGCGACGAAGCAGGACAAGGCGGCGGACTCGGCTCCGGCGTGGTGATCAGCGCCGATGGCTACGTGCTGACCAACAACCACGTCGTCGAGGGGGCGGGGTCGATCGGCGTGGCGCTGGGCGGCGGCAAGCCCGCGCCCGCCAAAGTCGTCGGCACCGACCCGGAGACCGACCTCGCGGTGCTCAAGATCGACGCGCAAGGGCTGATGCCGATCGTGCTCGGCGATTCGGACGCGGTCCAGATCGGCGATGTCGTGCTCGCCATAGGCAACCCTTTCGGCGTCGGGCAGACCGTGACGCAGGGCATTGTGAGCGCCACCGGACGCAACCGCGTCGGCATCAACACGTTCGAGAACTTCATCCAGACCGACGCGGCGATCAACCCGGGCAATTCCGGCGGAGCGCTGGTGGATAGCGCAGGGCGGCTGATCGGCATCAACACCGCGATCCTCTCGCCAAGCGGCGGGTCGCTGGGCATCGGCTTCGCCATCCCCGTGCGCACCGCCACCGACGTGATGGAGCAGCTCATCAAGGAAGGGCACGTTGCGCGCGGTTACATCGGCGTCGAAGCGCAGGACCTCGACCCCCAGGTCGCGCAGTCGCTGGGTGTGCGCCCGGGACCCGGAGCCGTCCTGATGCGGCTGTTGCGCGGGGGGCCGGCCGATCGTGCCGGCTTGAAGCCGGGCGACATCGTCACCGCGCTCGCGGGCAAGCCGGTCATCGATACGCGCGACCTGATCGAGCGCATTACTGCAATCAAGCCCGGGGGGCAGGGGGAGTTCACCGTTCAGCGCGCTGGGCAGGAGCTCAAGGTGCGCGTCGAAGCCGGCAAGCGTCCCCCGATCCGCGCGGAGCAGAACCGGCGCTGATTGGCAGCATATTGGCTTGCAGCCCAATAGGGGCAAGGGCCAGGAGACAAAAATGGCAGTATTTAAGCAACCCCGGCCTGGGAAAAAAGCTCACGCAGCCTGGGTAGCGCCGCGAGCCCCGCCCGCTCGCCCGCGCGGGTATGCCTATTTCCTGCCGGCTTTTGTCTCGGCCAGTTCACGCTCGAGCGTCTCGATGCGGTTTTGCATCGATGCCACCCGGCCGTTGAGCAGGCCGACATTGAAGAACGTGACGTTGTTTGCGGGCGCATCGAGGGTATTGCCGTAGCCGAGCCACGAGGCGTCGTACACTTTCACTTTCTTGAAGCCGAGTTGCTGTAACACGCCCGCAGTCTGGGACGCGCGCGCGCCGCTCTGGCAATAGACGATGGTTTCCTTGTCCGGATCGAGTTTGGCATAGAGGGCCTTCAATTGCTCGACCGGTCTGAGCGACATGCCGGATGAGTCGCGCACCTCGCGCCGAGCGAGCTTTTGCGGCGTGGCCGGATCGACCCAGTTCTGCTCATAGGGAATGTTCACCGCTCCCGGAATGTGGCCGCCCCGGATCGCGCGGATGTCCTCGCCCGCGTACTCTTTGGGGGTGCGCGCATCGATGATCTGGACGCCAGCCTGGTTCAGCCGCGCGACGACCTCGCGCGTGGAAACGCTTGCCGCGGGATTGACTTGAAGCTTGAGCGCAATCGGCGCGGGTTTCGCGTCTTCGCGGGAAACGGGCAGCCCGGCCGCGACCCAGTCGTCGATGCCGTCGTGATAAACGCGCGCCTGTCCGCCGCTGAAATGCTGCGCCGTGTACTGGCCGAAGTACGGGTTCCAGGCTCCCCTCTGGCCGTAGAGGACGATCTCACGCGTGGGATCGATGCCGGCGGCGCCGAGTATTTTCTCGATCCTGTCGGTCGCAACGAAATCCTCCGTGTTGTCGTCGCGCAGCACGCGCGCGATGTCGCCGATGTTGATCGCGCCGGGGATATGCCCCTTTCTGTACTCGTCGGCGCTACGCACGTCCCAGATGAGCGCATTGCGCTTTGCCGCGTCCTGCACATAGGCGCGGTCGACAATCAGCCGGTCCTGGGCACAGGCAGTGCCGGTGGTCGCAAGCAGAAGCAGCAGGGCAATGAAGGTTTTCATAAGAATCTCCGATGCGACGAAAGTGGGCCAGCATAGCTCAGGCCGTAGCGGTTCATCTCCGCGCTGCAACACGAACGCGCCACAAACCAGCAGCGCCAGCAAAATGACCGGGGCATTGCTCCAGCGCACGTAGGGCGGGCTGCCAGGCTCCAGGACGGTCCCGGTTCCTCAATGGCTGCCGCCGACAAGGCCCGATGCGGCGAGCGTGAGCACGCAAATTTCAGCCAGCACGATCAGCGCGCAAGCCGTATCGCCCCGACGCACCAGAGTGACCGCGAGGCGCATGTAGCAACCGATCGTGACTAGCGACAGGAAAGCAATGCCGATGAAATTCAGCATGTCGCTGCTGCCTATCAGGGGAATCCAACCCCAGCCCGAAGGCAGCCCGGTCGCTGCGAGGTAGCGGTCCACTGGCAGCACCCAGACGAGCGGCAGCTCGGAAAACGGGATGTGCGGGGGAAGGACCCCTGCTGCATATACTGCAAATGTCGCCAGGAGCAGTACGAGGCCGATCTTTATCCCCGCGTCGAGCCAGTCGGCGTAGCGCAACTGCTCCTCGGACACGTGTTCGGGTTTCAGGTCCACAGACCGAGCCCTTTCAACAGTGCGCGGGAGCCCGCAAAGGCGAGCAAAACGATTACGATTCTGCGGATCAAGACCGTGGGCGCGACGCGAAGCAGCCTTGCACCGATGCGCGCGCCCAGCATGATCCCCACGCACGAAGGCACGACCAGGATCGGCAGCATTGCCCCGCGGTTGAGGTATATCCATGCAGCGGAAGTGTCGATGACCGAAAGCAGGAAGCTGCTGGTTCCGGCCGCGAGCTTCAGCGGTACGCCCATGAGCAGGTTGAGCGCGGGCACATTCGCCCATCCGGCGCCGAGGCCGAACATGCCCGCAAGCACGCCGATCAGCGCGAAAGTCGCGAGTCCGGCGACAGTGTTGCGTGCCTGCCATTCAACGTCCCTGCCCAGGGCGGGGTCGTGGTAGACGCCATGCAATCGCAGCGCGGCTGAAAGCGTGTCCGGTGAAGATGTCTCGGGCGTTTCACGTCCGCGTATCCGGAGCATCAGGATGACAATCGCGAGGATCACTGCGCCCAGCGCCGTCTGCACCACGTTGGCGGGTAACGCCAGCCCGAGGAGTGCGCCGAAGATCGATGTGATCGACCCGACCAGGGCGAGCGGCAGCGAGAGGCGCATGCTCGCCATCCCGCTCCTCAATAATGCAGGGCCGGCGGCAAGCGCACCGCAAAGCGCAAGCAACAGTCCCGCGCCGCGCACGAAATCCAGGTGAAACGGAAAGAAACCGCTCACGATAGGCACGAACAGCACGCCGCCGCCAACGCCGCCGAGGACCGCGACCACCCCCAGCACGAAGGTCACTGCGAACAGTACGATCGGCCAGACCCACCATGCCACCCCGGCGCCGCCAGCAGCGTCGGCCGCGAATGCGGCGCGCGGTGCGATCAGCAATAGCGCGGCCAGGGCGGCGGGCGCAGACCAGCATGGGGGGGAAGGCTTCAAAGCGGCCCCGGTTCGTGTGGCACTACGAGGCTCGACCGCTGAGGGATTTATCGCTTGGCCCAGGGGGTGGCGCCAGCGAGCAATTACGGTTCGGGTTCAGGCCGAACGATCGATATACATCGAGATTTCTTCAAGAAGGTGGAACGTACTTGGCCGGGCGGGAAGTGGTGTCGCCCGGAACCTCGCCGACCAGCAACAGGAAGCTCTCGAACGGCCCCATGTTTCCCATCGCTTCGCCCATCGGGCCGTCGAAGTACAGGCGCCGGAAGAACATCGCACTCATCGGGTCGTACTCGCCCTTGCCATCATCATTCCGATTCCCAGAAACGCGTATTTGCTCATCTTCCCTCCCCCAAAAGCTTTTCACGGCGGGCGAGTTCTTCGGCCAGTGTCTCGTCCCAGTCGTTTGGATCGATCAGATAGCCTTCGTAGTCGAATCTTGCCATTTAGCGAGTTTGGATTCGTCGCCCCACAAGCAAAAGCCGGCCACGAAATTTCCGCGAAACGCCGTTCGGGTCACGGCCTGATATAGGCATAGCCCTTGTGCTGCTTTTCGATCAACTCCACCACGCCGGCTTTTACATAGCCGATATCGCCGAGCGTGTCGCCCTTGGACAGTTTTTGATTGGTCATGGTGTTTTCGCAGGCCACGACGCTTACTCCGCTGGCGATGGTGGCCGCAAGCGCGCCGAAAAGCGATCGTTGGATCATTTTTTTCCTTGGGTTTGGTAAGGACCAGGACCGCGAACGCAAGAGCCGCTCACGGCTTGAGGTAGCCGTATCCCTCGCGCTGTTGAAGCTTGGTGATTTCAGCCACGCCCGAGGGCACGAAACTCACCTCGGGAATGAACTGGCTCTTCTGCAGTTTGCGGTTGCGCAAGGTGATTTCGCAAACGTCGAATTGCACGCCCTGGGACTTGAGATCCTCCACGATCGCGTTGTAGGGATTGCCGTTCTTGTCCTTTGCGCCCTCCATGAGGTAATCGACCCCTAGCGCGTGTGCGACCACCACGATTTTCGCTTTGGGATTGACCTCGAGGTGGTTGCGGATATTGCGCAACCCGTTGCTCGCTTGTGCGGGGCCCTCGCTGAGGTGATAGACAACCTTGTCCGGCCCTCCGCCTGCCCCGCCGGGATTCGTCGCGCAACCCGTGGCCATGCTTAACGTCAGTACGCAAATTACCGAGATCAGCTTTTTCATGAATTCCTCCGTTTGGGCAGACCTGCCTGCTGTCGAGGACATCCTACGCGTCCGATTCCGGGGATTCAATGTATTGCGCCAGGATTTCTCCCCCGGTGATAGCGGGCCCTGATGCCCCCATAGCGGCGGCAAATTGGGCTGTCTCGAACGGCAGTCTTCTCAGGTTTGGCGCAGCATGCGCCAATATTGTCATTTCATGGTCAGAGCGGAACCGGCGATGATGGAGAAACGCCCGGGCGCAGATACACCACCCCCGTCCGGGGTTAAACTCCTATTCTCGACTTGGGCCGGCGGTGATCGAGAGCCGATCGAGTGTCGGGTTTGTCACGCCACGAGCGAAACGCCTCTCTGATTGTGCAACTGGTAGTCTTCGAGTGAGTGGGAGCAAACCGCGATGGCCACAGAGTTGAATTCCCTGATTGAGTCTTTGCGCCAGTTTTCCAGGGACCGGGACTGGGATCAGTTTCATTCCCCGAAAAATCTTGCGTGCGCGCTGTCGGTCGAGGCGGCCGAACTGCTGGAGAAGTTCCAGTGGCTTTCAGGGGAACAGAGCCGAGCCCTTTCAGCGGAAAAGCGAGCGGAAGCCGGAGAAGAAATTGCGGATATCTTCCTGTACCTGCTGCAATTGTCCGACAAGCTCGAAATCGATCTGATCGGTTCGGCCAGGCGCAAGCTGCTGGTTAATGCGGAAAAATACCCCATCGACAAGTCGCGGGGCACAAGCATGAAGTACACGAAGCTTTGACCTCCCGGGGTCGGCCGCAATAGCATGGCGTTTCGCTTATGGGGCGATTGAATTTCTCGTTATGGACACGGCTACGGGTGTCATCTAGGATGCATCCATTCGCCGCACCCTCACGGCAGCCGCACTCTCACCGAGGTGGCTGCTGGATATACTGAACGCGAAGGTTTCAGTTCCATAAATGGAGATGGAATCATGCCGAAGAATCGCAGAACGTTTCTCAAGCTGACGGGCGGAGCCGGAGCGCTGATCGCCGCTGTCGCAGCGGGACTGATTCCGAGCCGCAGCGCCTGGTCCGCATGGAACAAGCCGGGTTTCGAATCGAAAGCGCTCGCTGATGCGCTGAAGTCGCTGGGGGCGGCCAACGCCACGGTGTCCAAGGAAATCGCGATCACCGCTCCCGATATCGCCGAAAACGGCTCCGTGGTGCCCGTGGCGGTGACGAGCAAAATCCCCAATACCGAAAGCATTTCGATCCTGGCCGAGAAAAATCCCTTCCCGCTCGCGGCGAGTTTCGACGTTTCGAACGGCGGCGAGCCGTATGTCTCGACACGCCTCAAGATGGGCCAGACCTCCGACGTGTGGGCCGTCGTGAAAGCGGACGGAAAATACTTCACCGCGAAGAAGGAAGTGAAGATCACCATCGGCGGCTGTGGTTAACGCTGCAGTTCAACATTTTGCGAGGAGGCCACCCCCATGTCCGAGCCCATGCGAATCCGCGCCACGCTGCAAGGCGACGTGGCCGATGTGCGCATACTGATGCGCCACCCGATGGAAACCGGGCAGAGGAAGGATTCCAAAGGGGAGATCATTCCGGTCCATTTCATCCAGAGCGTCATTGTCTCGCACAACGGCAAGCAGGTGCTCGACGCGCAATGGAGCCAGGCGGTGTCGCGCGATCCGTTTCTCGGGCTGCGCGTGAAAGGCGCAAAAGCTGGCGATAAGATCAGCGTGACCTGGACCGACAACAAGGGCGATAAACGCACCGACGAAGCGACGGTCGCAGCGGCTTCGTAGACACGACACGCGCGACGACCGCGCGGTCGATAACGAGAGGAGGAGCAATGATGCTCATCGTTCGCAGCGCCGTGCCAGCGCTCGCTTTGCTGTGTCTCACCGCGGCCCCGATCGCAGCGCAGAACAAGGATGACGGCCTCGCCATCGGCCGCAAGATGCTCGCCGACGACAATCCGGGCGAGCTGTGGGTCGAGCGCGGCAAGCGTCTGTTCTTCGAAAAACGCGGTCCGAAGAAGGCCTCGCTCGAGCAGTGCGATCTGGGCGTGGGGCCCGGCAGGGCCGAAGGCGCGTTCGCGCGGCTTCCCAGGTATTTTCCCGATACCGGCAAAGTCCAGGACCTCGAATCGCGGCTGCTCACCTGCATGGTGGAATTGCAGGGTTTCAAGCGCGAAGACATCGTCAAGAGCCGCTTCGGCACGCTCGACCGCGATTCCGACATGGAAGCGCTGGTGAGCTATGTCGGATCGAAGTCGAACGGGATGAAGATGAACATGCCGCTGGCCGACCCGAAGGAGCGCGATTTCTACAAGGCGGGCGAGTATCTTTTCTTCCGGCGCAGCGGGCCGCTGGATTTTTCCTGCGCGACCTGCCATACCGAAGACGGGAAGCGGGTGCGGCTGCAGGAATTGCCCAACATGACGGATCCGAAGCAGATGCAGATGGTAGTGAGCACGGGCTGGCCCGCATACCGCGGCACGCAGGCGAGCGTGCGCACCATGCAGCACCGGCTCTACGACTGCAACTGGCAGATGCGCCAGGCCGATCTGGGCTACGCGTCCGACCTGTCGGTCGCGCTGACGAGCTACCTCAACCATCACGCGAACGGCGGCGTAGTCCAGCTTCCCGGCGTGCGCCGCTAAGGGAGTCAGCATGAAAACCATCAAACGCGCGTTGGTCCTTGCTCCCGTGGTCATTGCCGTCGGCTGCGTTTCGTTCCCGGACGCGGAAACGGCCCGCTCCATCGGTGAACAGATGGTGAGCGAAGCGTATCCCGGCATGCCGGAAGCGCTCACCCGGCGCGCCGCGCAGGACCCGGCGCAGCGGATCTGCAGCAAGGTCGGGGATGCGAAGCTCACCCCGGAAGAGGCCGCGCAGGTCGTGCAGGCTTCGAGCGCGGCGTTCAAGTACCCCGCTTCGAATAAGCTCGCCGGCGACTGGAAAGTCGGCGCGAAGCTCTCCGCGGACGGCGGCGGTATGCGCATCCGCGATGGGCAAGTCGAGAAAAGCAAGGAAAACGGCGCGTTGTGCGTCAACTGCCATGCGCTCGATCCGAAAGACGTGAATGTCGGCAATGTGGGGCCGAGCCTGACCGGTTATGGCACGCAGCGCGGTAACTCCGAAGCTGTCGTCAAGTACACGTACGAGAAGATCTACAACGCATGGGCGTACTTCCCGTGCTCGAACATGCCGCGCCTGGGGCACAACGGCTTTCTCACGCCCGAGCAGATTACGCACGTGGTGGCGTATCTGATCGATCCGCAGTCGCCGGTCAACAAAAGATAAGCCGGTACCGGAAGACGTGGGCAATCGAGCCTTGTCCGGCTTTCTCTCCGGACTGGACATGCGACGCACCGGCTGGCTTTTGGTCGCCGCACTGAGTGCGCCTCCGGGCTCTTCACTTCTTGCTGCGCCGAGTGACGTAATAAGAAAATATCCCGTCGACAAAGTCGCGCCCAACGTCTACGTCATGACGGGCCCGCTTGGCGAGCCCTCGGTTCCCAATCAAGGTTTCATGAATAATCCGGCGTGGATAGTGACCCGCGACGGGGTGGCGGTGATCGACCCGGCTTCGAGCGTGCAGGCCGGGCGCAGGGTAGTGAAGGAAATAAAAAAAGTTACCGGCAAACCCGTCACGCATGTTTTTATTACCCACATTCACGGCGACCATTGGCTCGGCAACCAGGCCATCCTCGAAGCCTGGCCGCGGGCGAAGCTCATCGCGCACCCCGACATGATCGCCCAGGCCCACGCGGGTGAAGCGCAACGATGGGTCGCGCTCATGTCGCGGCTCACGGAGGGCTACACCGACGGCACCGATGCTCGGATTCCGACCGTCGCCGCCGCCGATGGTCAGGTGTTCAAGTTAGGCGAGCGCCGCTTCAAAGTGCACTCGGTCAACGACGCGCACAGCAAAACCGATCTGATGATCGAGGTCGACGGCGGCCTTTTGTTCACCGGCGATATCGTTCTCAACCGCCGCATTGCGCGGATGGATGACGGGCTCTTTCAGGGCAGCATCCGTGCGATCGATCGCGCGCTTTCGGCGCCTGTAAAAATCATTGTGCCGGGACACGGCAAGACCGGCGGGCGTGATTTGCTGGTGGCCCAAAAAGAGTACTTCCAGACTTTGTTCGATGCGGTCAGGACCGAATACGATGCGGGTAAAGCGGACTTCGAGATGAAGCCTACGATTGTGGAAAAACTCGCAAAGTTCAAGAAGTGGCATGGCTTTGACGCGGCTGTCGGCAGGCATATCAGCTTGGCGGTGCTCGAAATCGAGCGGCAGTAAATATATCCGGTCTCCGATTTCGATTGAAAAAAGGCCCTCCCCCGGACCGAACATGAGACTTGCCGGAGCACCAATCGCTTTATGTCGATGACACGCCGGGAATTTCTCGAAGTGCTCGCGGTCGGTGTCGCGAGCGGCATGTCGCTCACAACCGAGGGCCGGGCGGCCGCTGAAAGTCTGTACTCGCTGCCGCCTTTTCCGGGCAAGGTGAGCCTGCTCCATTTCACCGATTGCCACGCTCAGCTCCTGCCGGCTTACTTCCGCGAGCCGGACATGAATATCGGCGTGGGAGCGGCGCGGGGCGAACCGCCGCATCTCGTCGGTGCAGCGTTGCTCGAGCGGTTTCGCATCCCGCGAGCGACCCCGCTCGCGCACGCCTACACCCACCTCGACTTCGAGCGCGCCGCGAGGATCTACGGCAAGGTCGGTGGATTCGCGCACCTCGCGACACTCGTAAAGAATGTCCGCGCGCAGCGTCCGGGCGCGTTGCTCCTCGACGGCGGCGACAACTGGCAGGGCTCGGCGACCGCGCTGTGGACGCGCGGCCAGGACATGATCGAGGCCTCCAAGCTCCTGGGCGTGGACATGATGACCGGGCATTGGGAGTTCACGTACGGCGCCGCGCGCGTGCAGGAAGTCGTCGCCAAAGACCTGGCGGGCAGGATCGAGTTTCTCGCCCAGAACGTGCTTACCGTCGATTTCGACGACCCTGTGTTCAAGCCGTATGTGATGCGCGAGGTGAACGGCGTGCCGGTGGCGATCATCGGCCAGGCCTTTCCCTATACGCCGATCGCCAATCCGCGCCACTTCGTTTCCGAGTGGACTTTCGGCATCCAGGAACAACGCCTGCAAAAAGTCATCGACACGGTGCGCGCAGAGGGCGCCTGGGCGGTCGTACTGCTCTCCCACAACGGCATGGATGTGGATCTGAAGCTCGCCTCCCGCGTGAGGGGGCTCGACGCGATCCTGGGCGGCCACACGCACGACGCGGTCCCGCAGCCGGTCGAGGTGAAGAATGCGGGCGGCGTAACGGTCGTCACCAACGCGGGCTCTAACGGCAAGTTCCTCGCCGTGCTCGACCTGGACGCCCGGAAAAGCGGAGTCAAGGGCTATCAATACCGCCTGCTCCCGGTATTCGCGAACCTGCTGCCTGCCGACCCCGGCATGGCCGCGCTCATCCGCAAGCACCGCGCGCCGTATGAAAAGCAACTCGCGGAGCCGCTCGCGGTAAGCGAAGGGCTGCTGTATCGACGCGGCAACTTCAACGGCACGCTCGACCAGGTGATCCTCGATGCGCTGCTCGAGGCGAAGGGGGCGGAAATCGCTTTTTCACCGGGCTTCCGATGGGGCGCGAGCGTGCTGCCCAACACGCCGATCACCGTCGAGGACGTGATGAACGCCACCGCCATCACCTATCCCTATGTGACCGTCACCGAGATGACGGGCACCGCCATCAAGTCGATACTCGAAGACGTCTGCGACAACCTCTTCAACCCCGATCCGTATTATCAGCAGGGCGGCGACATGGTGCGCGTGGGCGGGATGCAGTACACGTGCGACCCGACACAGAAGATCGGAAACCGCATCAGCAACCTGATGGTGCGGGGCAGGCCGCTCCATGCCTCGAAAACGTACAAGCTCGCGAGCTGGGCGCCCGTCGCCGAAGGCGCATCCGGTGAGCCGGTGTGGGATGTCGTGATGAAATACTTGCGCGACACGAAAGTGCTGCGACCGCCCCGCCTCAACCGGCCCAGGCTGGTCGGCGTCGCAGGCAATCCCGGTATCGCGGAAAACGCGCGGACGTAAGAAGGAAACCTTGTGGCGGATGCCGGGCGGAGCGGCTGCGTATGAAGAACCCATGCTCGATCGGGCGATGATTGCGCTCGCCGCTCCCCGATTCTTGGTTGCGCTGGCGTTGTGGTGTGTTGGTGCTGCCGTGCACGGACAGCCAGCCGCGCCCGAGCCCCAGGACATCCCGGCCTGGTTTTCCGAAACCTTTCTCGATTTTCGCGAGGACCTGCGCGACGCGGCGGCCAGGGGCAAGCGCCTGATGGTTTACTTCGGCCAGGACGGCTGCCCTTATTGCCGCGAGCTGATGCAGAACAATTTCAGCCAGAAGGACATCGCCGACAAGACGCGCCGGCATTTCGATGCCATCGCGCTCAACATCTACGGCGACCGCGAGGTGACCTGGGTCGACGCCAAGGTGCGCCCTGAAAAGGAATTCGCCGCGCAGATCAAGGTGCAGTTCACGCCCACGCTGCTCTTTCTCGACGAGCGCGGCAACGTTCTGCTGCGCCTGAACGGCTATTACCCGCCGCACCGGTTCCGCGCTGCCCTGGATTGGGTGACCGATCGATCGCCGGCCCGCGCGCCGTTTGCCGAGTACCTGCGCAAGGCGGCGCCCGAGGCGGCCAATCCCGGGTTGAACGAGCAGCCCTTTTTCGCCAAACCGCCCTACCGCCTCAAGCGCGCGGCGAACGCCAAACCCCTCGCGGTACTGTTCGAGCACGCCAATTGCGCCAACTGCGACGAGATGCACGCGAAGGGTTTCGCCGATCCCGCGGTGAAGGCGTTGCTGCGCCGCTTCGAAGTGGTGCGGCTGCCCTTGTTCGGCCGCGACGCGGTGCTCACGCCGCAGGGCAAGGCGAGCACGGCGGCCGAATGGGCGCGCGAGCTGGGCGTTGCCTACAGCCCGTCCCTGGTTTTTTTCGATGCCGGGGGCAGGGAGGTGTTCCGCGTGGAGGCCTATGTGCGGCCCTTTCACCTCGCCTCGAGCCTGGACTACGTGGCGAGCGGCGCCTACCGCACCCAGCCCAGCTTCCAGCGCTTCGTACGCGAGCGCGCCGACGCCTTGCGCGAAAAGGGCGGGAGCGTCGAGCTCTGGCGCTAGGCAAGATCGCCACATGCGCATGACCGGCGTGCCTTCGACGGCCAGCACGTTCAGCAAGCCGCAAACGCAGCGCGAGGGGTCGTCAAGGCGCGCTTCGAGGCATTCGGCTGCGCCGGACACGCGGATCGCATCAGGCCCGTGCCTCTTGATGCGATGGCAAGACGTTACAGTTGAGCGCGCGGCCGTCAGGAAAACGCAAAGCAGGCATTTGCAACTAGGGCCCGCGCAAGGTTGCGCGCAACCTTGCGGGCCTAGTGCATCATCCGCCAGTACTGCCACTTCATCGTCGCCGCGGAGCCCGCGATGATCGCTGCAAACGTGACGATCGAGCCCAGTGCGAGGGTGGAGAAGCCGGTGATTCCCTGGCCAACGGTGCAGCCGAGCGCTGTCACCCCGCCGAAGCCCATGAGTATCCCGCCGATCATGTGATTGGCCGTGTCCTCGGCATCGCGGAAGCTTTCCCAGCGGAATGTGCGCGTGGCGAGCGCATACGCCGCCGAACCGGCCACCACGCCGGCCGCTGAGGCGATGCCGAAGGTCACGATCCGCGAGGTATCGGTCCAGAACATCAGGTATTCAAGCGTGAATGCCATGGGGGCAACGAACGAGAACGACTCCATGCGCCCCGAGCTGGTGGCCACGAACACCTCTTCCAGCGTCTTGGGGTCTTCCGCGACATAGCCGATCTTTCCGCTGACGTACCAGCCGGCCACGATCACCAGCCCGACAACCACCCCGCCCAGCGTGAAGTCGAAATTCTGGCGCACTTCCTTGGAGGCATAGACGAACGCGATCAGTCCGCCGCCGAAGAGCAGGCTCACGGCGATGATCCAGGTCTTCAACTCGCCGCCCAGGAGCCGGGCGAAGATCGCAGGCAGGTCCTGGTTGCCGGCCAGCGAGATGGATGCGCCCTCCAGCACGCCGGCGCGGAAGGCGCCAAACAGGCCTTTCAGCGTCATGTAGGCCGCGACGCCGAGAAACATGAAGACGACCACCGACTTCAGGTTGCCACCGCCGATTCGGATCAATGTCTTCGAGCCGCAACCCGAACCGAGCGTCATGCCGATGCCAAACAGGCCGCCGCCGACCAGATACGAAAGCCACGTGAAGCGCGGCGCCTGGTAGATCGATTTCGACAGGTCCACGACGCCGGCAAGATGGAGCGCATTGGCGCCCAGAATCGCGATTGCAATGGCGAGCAGCCACATGCGCAGACGGCTCGTGTCGCCCATGTTCACCCAGTCCGCCACGGCGCCCATGGTGCAAAAGTTTGTCTTCGCGCCGACCGCGCCGAACACAAACGCAAGGACAAATGCCCCGCCTGATACGTAGGCCGCAAGCTGCGTCGGACTGACCTCGCTCATGGACCTATTTCCGTTTCATCAGTACTACGAATTCCTTGTTTTCCTCCGTCTGCGAGAGCAGCTCGTTGCCGGTCTGCTTGCAGAATGCCTGGAAATCCTTGACCGAACCCGGATCGGTCGCGGTGATGCGCAGGATCTGGCCCGATTGCATGTCGTTGAGCGCCTTCTTCGCGCGGAGGATGGGAAGCGGGCAGTTCAGACCGCGTGCATCGAGGTCTTTGTCGAAATTCATGTCGTATCGCCTTGTGGTGGAGTAAGCAAAAATAAACCCGGCAGCCGAAAAAGTCGCTCAGGCGTAACGCGCGAGGAGTTCTGCGACATGTTCCGCGCTTGCCTGCCGCTCGTCGCTACGCTGAGCCCCGCCCGCCTTGATCATGCAGGCGACCATCTCGTAGAACGCGCGATCCAGCGCCTTGCGTGCGGCTGAAAGCTGCTGCGCGATATCTTCGCACTCTTCGTCTGCGTCGATCATTCTGCGCACTGCACGCACCTGACCTTCGATGCGCGCCAGCCGCGCAAGCATCGCCCGCTTTGCCTGCGGATCGTGCATTTGGGCATTGGCCATTCTTTGGTCTCCTATACCCCGGATGGTATCGACGGTATCGCCGATGTGCAAGTTGGAGTGAAAAATTTGGTCTTGTATATCAATTATTTATGCTGCCGTGCAGCGAACTAATGCCCATGTGCGGTAGTTGTTGCGAATACTCTTGGGGGGTATTAGTCTGGCTCGACTTTTACCGCGAAGGAGGGCTGCCAAATGGCCGCGCAACTGGATACCGCCACGCTCGATCGCCTGATCAACGAACGCCTCGATGCCCTGCTGCCCGCGAAACTGGCTGCGATCGAGGCGGCAAAGACGCCTTCGATGACCATCATCGCAACCAAGGGCACGCTCGACTGGGCCTATCCGCCGTTCATTCTTGCTTCGACCGCAGCAGCCCTCGGCTGGGAGGTCTCGATCTTCTTCACTTTCTACGGGCTCACGCTGCTGAAGAAAGATCTCGACCTGAACATCAGCCCGCTCGGCAATCCGGCGATGCCGATGAAGATGCCGTTCGGCCCGGACTGGTTCAAGAGCGTCGAGTGGAATATCCCCAACGCCGTCCAATCCATCATCCCGGGATTCGAAAGCATGGCCACGGGCCTGATGAAGCAGACCATGAAGAACAAGGGCGTGGCGACGGTCGCCGAACTGCGCCAGGCCTGCGTGGAATCCGACGTGAACCTGCTCGGCTGCCAGATGACGGTGGACCTGTTCGGGTTTACCCAGGACGATTTCATACCGGAAGTAAAGGAGTACTGCGGAGCCGCCTCGTTTCTGGGGAGAGCACAAAAGGCGGACGTCAATCTGTTCATCTAAGGGGGGACCAATCGTGAAGGGGAGACCAATCGTGAAAAGAAATCTTCTGGCGGTCGCAGTTGCCGCTGCGTTGCTGCCTTTGTCTGCGGGCGCCACCACCGGCTACTTTTCGCATGGCTACGGCATCATGTCCAAAGGCATGGGCGGCGTGGGCATTGCGCTGCCACAGGACTCGCTCGCGGCGGCCACCAACCCGGCTGGCATGGCATGGGTCGGGAATCGCGTCGACGGGGGGCTTGACTGGTTCGCGCCCAACCGCAGCGCGGAGATTGTCGGCAACGGCGCCGGTTTGAACGGGACTTACGATGGCAACGGCCGCAAGAGCTTCCTGGTGCCGGAATTCGGATTCAATCGCATGGTGAGCCCGAACCTCGCGCTGGGTGTCTCGGTGTTCGGTAATGGCGGGATGAACACGTATTACAACAGCAGCCCGTTCCGCGCCTTTGGCGGCAGCAGTCCGGCCGGTGTGGACCTGATGCAGTTGTTTATTTCGCCGACCGCCGCCTACAAGGTCGGCAACCATTCGTTCGGCGCATCGCTCAACGTCGCTTATCAGCAGTTCGGCGCGCAGGGCCTGGAGCCGTTCAGCAATGCCCCCACGACATCGAGCCCGGGTAACGTAACCAACCGCGGTCGTGACAGTTCGAGCGGCTTGGGCATGCGGTTCGGCTGGACGGGCCAGATCACGCCGGGCCTCACGCTGGGGGCGACCTACCAGACGAAGACCAAGATGGGCAAGCTGGACAAGTACAAGGGCCTGTTCGCCGAACAGGGCGGCTTCGACATACCTGAGAACTACGGCGTGGGCGTCGCGTTCAAGCCGACCCCGGCGCTTACGCTCGCGGCCGATGTCGAGCGGATCAACTACGGCAACGTGGCTTCCGTGGGCAATACGGTCAACTGCCTGTTCGTCGGCGCCTGCCAACTGGGGGCTTCGAACGGCGCGGGCTTCGGCTGGCGCAACAGCACTGTTTACAAGATTGGCCTCGCCTACGAGGTCAGCCCGACGCTGACACTGCGCACCGGTTACGCGACGTTGCGCCAGCCGATCCCGTCCAGCCAGACGTTCTTCAACGTCCTTGCCCCCGGAGTGGTCGAAGATCACATCACTTTTGGTGCGACCTGGAAGATGTCGAAGCAGGGAGAACTGAGCTTCAGCTACATGCATGCGTTCGAGAAAACCGTGAAGGGCTCGGGATCGATCGCGGCCGTGTTCGGTGGTGGCGAGGCGAATCTGCGCATGAAGCAGAACGCGCTTGGCGTGGGCTTCGGCTGGAAGTACTGAGTGCGCGGCCCTGGCGGTCCGGACCACAGACCGGGCCGCCACAGGCCGTTCAGCCTTTGCGGATATGAAACTGGTATTCGCCGGGCGAAATTTCCCGGGCATCGAGCAGTTCGTGACCGGTCGCCTTTGCCCAGCTGCGCAGGTCGGACCGGATGCCGGAGCAGTCGCTGAGCAGGCGCAGCACTTCTCCCTTGTGCATGCCGCCGAGCAGCTTCTTGGCTTCGACAATCGGGCCGGGGCAGGTCGAACCGCGCATATCGAGCACGGCGTTCGGCGAGACGAGCCGGGTCTTGCCTTTGCGGATGTAGTAGCCGGTGCCGCCACGCGGCCGTTTCGTGGACTTCAGGATTTCGACGTCCGTGTACTTGGGCCAGGAGAGCAGGTCGTCATGGGTCGCCGGGCAGTCGGACACGAGCAGCATGACTTCGCCCGCAAGCAGTTCGTCGAGAACCCGCTTGGCGCCGAGCAGCGGTCCCGGACATGCAAGGCCCGTCAGGTCGAGTGTGACGTGCGGCTTGGGCAGGGAGGTCTTGCGAGCCAACTTGGATGGCGGCTTGGACGGCATGGGCTTGTTAATCGACCGAGTGAATCCACTATACACAACTGATGCGTGATCTTCCCCTTCTCGCAAGCGCAGTTCAACGCAACTGCGACATCTCGGATGCGCGGCATGCGGGGGATTACGGCTTGTGCACGTACCTGCTCAAGATGCGGGAGTTCTATCGCTGGGAGAACAAGCTGCCGTTTTCCCGCAAGCTGCCGAAAGACCAGCTCGGTGAGTGGCTGACGGATCGCGAGCGGCTCTGGGACGGGCTCGAGGAAGATGAATTTCGCAGCCTTCCTCTGGAGGCTGCGGAGGTCCACCCGTTCGAGGCCGAGGTCGCCAACCAGGCGCTGCTGCCGCGCGGTCTTGTATACAGCGCAGGCTATGGACGACTGCGAAAGCCGATGTTCTTCCTCGCTGACCTGCAGCGAGTGGAAGAGCGTTCCGGGTTCACGGTGCTCGTGTCCGCTTGCGAACACGCGCGCGAGATGTCCGCGCCCCCGGCGATGCTGCAGGGACGGACGATTTTCCTGCGCCAGGAGTCGCTGCGCCGCTACCTGTGGGAGAAGGTGGAGGAGTGGCAATGGCGCAAGCTGGACAACCCGATGGGCCGCGCACTCGCAAACTACGGGTTCGCCGCGGACCCCGATGCGGCGCTTGCGCGCATGGCTGAAAACGAAGCCGAAACGATGATCCTGCACGAGGTCGGCGAAGCGAGGGCCGGAGAAATGCTCGGCGAGGCCTGGTCCGGCTGGTTCGCCTCCAGCGTGCCCGCGCGCAGCGAGCCTTTCGTGCGTGCGGTGCGCGACCTGCTTGCCGACTGCCTGTCCACGTTGCCCGGGCTGCTGTCCGAGCCCAACGTGCCCGCGTTGCATTTCTACTTTGCGACCTTCGACGCGCCGCGCCGCCAGCTTTTTCCCCAGGCCATGGAGGCGTACGAGCATTTCGTCCGCACTGGCATGAACGATCGGCTGGTCCGGGTTGCACAGGAAGGTGCGGAGCGATGGCTCGCCGCGGCCCGCAGCCTCATCGGGCTGGAAGCGGACGTCCTGGAAGCCGCGCTGCGATGCCTCCTCGTCGAAACCGCCGCGCCAGGCGTCGTCTCACGGCTTTAAATTATTCAGATTTTTGCGCAATGCCGGAGACTTCGGCAATCGCCTTGTCGAGCAGCTTCCTGACAAGGATCACCATTGCCGGCGCCTCGATATCCAGCATCTGCTCGATCACCCATTTGTTGTCGCCGCGGGCAGACGGGTCGGACACCATCGCTTCCGACACTCTGGTGGCGAAAAAGGCGAGGCAGGAATAGTCCGGTTCCGCGCCGACGTAAGGGAACCCCGCATAGTCTGAAAAGCGCTCGTTGAGCAATGCGATGAATGGACCCCGGTAGTCTCCCGGCCCGAGAAGGTCGAGCTGGTTGTTCTCCATGGTCGCGGCCAGGTGGCGGGTCAGCTCGCCGATCAGCGTGGCGCGGTCGGCATCACTCAGCTTCCCGCTCAATTGCACGTACACCGATCGATCGACGAGCTGGACAAGAAACGCGATGAACTCGGTGAGTACGGTCGTGACCATCTTGTCCGAGCCGAAACGGAAGCCTTCCTTCTCCATATGCCGGAAGATCTCGAGAGAAATTTTCCAGACGTTCGCGCCGATGATGCCGGCGACTTCGGCGAGCGTGCGCACGCCCTTCTTGCGCCAGCGCGTCTTGACGAGCGCAATCGAGGGGTGGGTGCTGATGATGGGCATGATTTGATTTCGGTAATGGAGCCATAAGGATACTCGCAACCGAAAAAACGACGCGCACCACACCGTCTGGCAGAGCCAATGGCCGTCCAACTCGCTAGAATATGGGACGCAAGCACGACCTGTTTTCGGTGCGGGCTACGCCGGCAGGATCTTTCTGAATGCCCGGTTTTTCGCGGGAGCGAACGATGTCTGGATTGGATATGGAATTGGCCAGCGGGATTGCCGCTTTCGAGGCCAAGGAGTTTGCCCGTGCGATGCAGCTTCTGCAGCCGCTTGCCGAAAATGGCAACCCGCAGGCGCAGTACCGGGTCGCCATCATGGCGCAGGTCGGCCTGGGCATGGTGAAAAACTGTGCGACCGCGGTCAAATGGATGCAGGCGGCCGCCGAACAGGGTTTCGCGCTCGCGCAGCACGGCCTGGGGTTCATGTATTTTCAGGGCGAGTGCACCAAGGCGGATGCCATCGAGGCTGCAAAATGGTTCACGCTCGCAGCCGAACAGGGCATGGCCGGTTCCCAGTCCACCCTGGCGATGATGTATGAGAAGGGCGTGGGCGTGGAGCGCGACGCCGCCGCGGCCGCGAAATGGCGCGAGCTGTCCGAAAAGCAATCCTGAGCATGCGCTTCAAGGTGATCGTCGGTGAGCAGGTCTATGCGGTCGACGTTCCGGAGGATTTAATGCTGGAGGCCGGCGAGTTCCACGCGAAACTGGATAGCGACATGGACCGGGGCTGGCAGATGAGCCGCGTATTCGTCGCCAGGCCGGACAAGCTGCAGCGCTGCCAGATCGTCGCCGAGAAACTGCTCACCAGTCTGAACAACGGCAACGAGGCCAGTGCCATGCTGATGGCGGGTTACATCGCCGTGCGCATGCCGGGTGCCATCGGGGTCGATGTCGATGACGCGGGTGAAATGCAGAACACCGAACTCCTTTTTCCCGAGGAGGGGGTACGGGGGAACCTGGGTTCCCCTGTTCCCAGACGGTGAGCTTTGCGGGTGGCAGGCTGCGCGAAATCACGCCCCTCGGTTTCATCTACGAGGTGGTCGAAGCCCTGCCGGCCGACGTGTGCCGGGAAGCGATCCGGCGCTTCGAGTCGCAGACCGAACAGCAGTATGCAGGGCGCATCGGCGAGGGCGGGCAGGAGGCGCCGGCGGTCAAGCGCTCCACGGACCTGCGCATCAGCGGTCGGAAAGACTGGCGCGATATTGATCAGGCGCTGGCGCGCCATCTGGTGTCCTCCGTCACCGCGCTGGCGGGCGAGGTTCCGTTTTTCGGCGCGAACGCCTTCAAGGATGTCGGCTATAACCTGCAGCGCACGCTGCCGGGTGAGTTTTACCACTGGCATGTGGACGCCGGGCCGGGCGAGTTCAGCCAGCGCCAGCTGGTTGCGATCTGGTATCTGAACGACGTCCCGGGCCCGGGCGGGGAAACCGAATTCCCGCTGCAGCGGGTCGCGATCAAACCGGCGCAGGGAAAGCTGATCCTGTTTCCGCCCTTCTGGACGCATGTCCATCGCGGGGTCACGCTGCAGGCAGGCGTGAAGTACATTGTCACCACATGGGTCAGCTTCGCCTGAACCGGCGCGCGCATGCTTCTTGCCATTCCAAATGTCCTGAAACCCGACGAGCTGCAGCTGGTCCGCGAGTGGCTGGCGGGCGCGCCGTTTGTGGATGGGCGCCTGTCGGCCGGTGCTTCGGCGCGGCGCGTCAAGAGCAACCAGGAAGTCGAGCAGGGCGCACCGGACCTGGAGCGACTCAACCGCCTGGTCATGGGCAACCTCGTGCGCCACCCCGTGTATCGCGCCGGCGCCCTGCCTTTGCATGTGGCGAGTCCGTTCTATGCCCGCTACCGGCCCGGAATGACCTATGGGGATCACCTGGACGATCCGATCATGGGTACCGAAGGCGTGATGTACCGCTCGGACATTGCTGTCACGGTATTTCTGAACGATCCTGCGGAGTACGAAGGCGGCGAACTGGTCATCCGTGCTACGGGGGGCGATCAGGCGATCAAGTCAGCCGCGGGCGACGCGGTGCTTTACCCCGCCAGCAGCGTCCACCGGGTCAGCCCAGTGACGCGCGGGGAGCGTCTGGTGGCCGTCACCTGGCTGCAGAGCCTGGTGCGTGACCCGGCGAGGCGTGAGCTGCTTTTCGGCCTCAACGCGGCGCGTGAGCGGCTGCTGCAAAGCGCGCCGGATGCCCCGGAGACCGTACAGGTGAACGCCGCGTATATGAACCTGATCCGCATGTGGTCGGACATCTGAGGGGTTGCCATGGCCGATACCGGACTTTCCGTCGAAGCGCGCATCCTGCAGGCAGTAAGATTGACGCTTGCGAGCGTCATTAAGGACACGGCGACGCCGCACGGGATGCGTCATCCCTTGTCCGATGCCACGATCGAAGACATGCGCCAGTGCCTTGCCCTCATCAGCGCACGCGAGCGCGAACTCGCGCACAGTGCGGGCGGAGCAGCCGCTGCGCGGCCGCAGTTCAGCGACGAGCCGGCGCGTGGCGACACGGTGATCCGTTTTCACAAGAAAAAGCCTTCGGATGATCCGCAGGGCTAGACAGGCAGAGGCCACCAATGGACCAGAACAGCTGCAGCGCGCTTGAACCCTATGCCCTGCGCGTGCTGGGCGACAGTATGGAACCGGAATTCGCCGATGGCTGCGTGGTCATCGTCGATCCCGGCTATGCGCCGCGGGACGGAGGATTCGTGATCGTCGAATTTGCCGGGGACGTCTTCTTCCGCCAGCTCGTCTTTGACGGCGAGCGGCGCTTTCTCAAGCCCCTCAACCCGAAATACGGAAGTTTTGAGCTAACCCCGCCCTATACGATCCGCGGCGGGGTGGTGCAACAGGCAGGCAGGCGGCGGGCGCAGCGAAAGCACTACGCGTAAACGCAGGTCAATAACCGCCTTTGCGCATGCTCTCCTGGAGTCCGGCGATTTTTCCCGCCTGCTTGGAGGGGTTGCCGGGAAACAGGTCGAACAGCGTCTTGTTGTCCACCTTCCGGTCGGGCCATTTTTCCTGCATGGCCTTCAGCATGGCGCGGTTGTTCGGCTGCTCACCGTTGTGGTTGATGTAGGCGTCGCGCAGGTACTCGATCACATCCCAGTGGTCCTCGGTGAGTGCCAGGCCCTCTGTCGCAGCGATTGCTTCACCGACCTCGCGATCCCATTCGTCGTGCGACTCAAGGTAGCCGTTTTCTGTCGTTTCCAGAACTTTGCCGCTTACTTGGTATGCCATGGTCGCCTCGTCTTCGATTAATCCGGCCTGGAGTGCAGGTCGTCGATACTCTTGTGGGGAATGAACAGTCCGAAGCCCAGTTTGCGCTCGTGGCCCAGGCCGCGCTGCTGCAGCGACAGGGATTGCGCGCGTGTGAGGCTTGCGAGCATCAGGCTGCGCGCGAGATGGGCCCGTTCGGGCGTCGCCACCAATGTGCTGCGACCGCATACCAGCTTGGCCTCGCGTATGCCAAGCGCGCCGAGCTCCTCCGCAGCGACGCAAAGGAATCCGGTTTCGCCCCCGGTCGAGGGCAAAATCACGCCGCGCGAGAACAGGGTGGTGATGCGGGAAAGCGGTCTCACCGTGAGAGCGCCGATGCGCAGAGGCCAGCCGGCCACCTGCAGGGTGCGGTCGATCAGGCTCGCCGCATCGTCAAGACGATGCCTGGGCACGCGCAGCGTGAGCTTTACCCTGTGCGAGAGCTGCAGCAGTTCGTCGGGCAATTCAGGCCGCATCCAGCCGCTCCCGGAGCCGGCGCCGTGAATCAGGTGGAGGCCGGCGTACGGCTCCTCTGCAAACCAGGGCAGCTCATCCTGGATCGCGTGAGACAGCGCATGCGCATGGTCGACTGGCAGGCAGGGGCACGAAATCGCGAACACGGCATCGACGATATCGCCGGGCACGGCTTCCTGCGCTATGCGTTCTGCCGTCGACATGCTGATCAGTCCACAGGCAGGGCGGCCTGCAGAGCGTCCCGGTCGAACCACCAGTCGTCCTGCACCAGCACGTCCACGACGTTGCGCAGTCGCGGCAGGAAGAGCGACGGGTCGTTCAGCTCCATGCGCCCGATCCAGCGGTCGAAGTCTTCCTGACCCGCCACGCCGCTATGGCGCCGGGCGACCGTGGCGAGCACCTGGCTCGCATAGATGAGCAGATGCTCGCGCTGCGGTTCCCGGGCGCGCATGTCCACGAGGTAGTACGCCGCGACCGCGGCCACAGCGGCACCATCGGCTTGCGGCGGCGTTTCGTCGACCACATGCTGGAGCAGCGCGACACTCAGTTCGGGGTCGATGGGATAGGTCACCGCAAGCCAGAGTCCCTGGCCGAGCGCAGCCAGGGACTCTGGCTGGTCGGACAGAAACAGGATGTCGCAGCACTGCGCGGCGCCTTCCCATGCCTGTTCGGCGAGATACAGATCCACCGCCTCGCGTGCCATCGCCCAGGCTTCGGCCCCAAGTTCGAGCCTGACAAGCGCGCGGCCAAGCTGCAGCAGAAGGTCCGCGCGGCGCAGCGGCTCTGCACCAGTCGATAGCCCGGCAAGCTGCTCGCGCAGCTCCGCCACCAGGCGCTTGAGCATCCCGGTCGATTCTTTCGCGTCCTCGCTGTCGTCTGAATTGCCGACCGCGCGATCTTCCTTGATGTACTTGAGGGGGATGTATTTCATGGATGTGGGGCGTTCCGTATTCGAGGGAGCGTGTCAGGGCGCGGCGATCCGTTGAAAGTAACGGGCCCGATAGACAAGCCGCGCCCGGCCGGGCGCGGGGTGATCGGTGAATGCCGTGCGGTTGTGCAACACGTTGTTGCACACCAGACCCTGGCCGGCCTCCAGGCGCAGTGCAAATACGTGGGATGAGTCCGTGTCGAGGATCTGATTCAGAAGCGCCACCGCGGCCCGCGTGGTGTCGTCGTCGCGCCATGCGATGCTGCGGCTGCGCGCCGTGTAACGCATGTGCAGCGCGCCGCGTTGGACGGAAAAGACCGGGCCGGTGCAGGCGGCCCGGATCTCGGCGCCATCCACGATGTTGGCCGGGATGGTCATCGCATCCGGCGCCGCGAGTGCGGCCACGTACCCGGGGTTGGCGTCGCGCAGCAGGATGTAGGCGATTTCGGGATCGAGCAGGCGGTTCGCCCCGTTCTCGGCAGCGGGCCGGACACAGTGCAGGATAAAGGCGTGAATGCGCTCCTGCGGGCTGTTGTAGTACCCGTCGGTGTGCCAGAGCAGGCGCTGGTTGGAATAAGGAATGTATCCGGCGGCGGATTTTCCCGGCGCTGCCTGCAGCGAGCTGATGCCATCTTCATCAGCGAGCAGGTTGGCATGCAGCCGCGTCAGGCCCAGCCGCTCGCCCAAGCGGCGCGGGATGTCCTTGTCGGGCACGGCTGCAAGCGGGCTTGCGTAGACGGCCATGTTGGCCGCCGCGCAGACCCGGCGGAGTTCGCCGATCTCCGCATCGGTCGGGTTGCGCGGGTCGCGCACCTCGACCACCAGATCCTTCGCACGGCGCGGAAAGTGCGCCAGCTTGCGCTCGCGCCAACGCAAGTAGGACTGCGTTGCGTCGAGCGAAAACGGGTGTTCGATGGTGCGAGGGAGCGGAGCGTTCAAGTTGCGTCGTCGTGCGTCGTCGTCGTTAAGGCAATGGTGGGGAAAACCGGGCTGCACAACATACCGCATAGGCGCGGCGAGGCGCGTGCCGCGCGCTCTTTGGGTCGTCCAAGACGCGGCCCGGAGGAGGGGCTGCAGGCTGAAAAAAATGCAGTTAAAAACAATTGCCTAAATCACTGTGGAACGACGACATACCTCTTAAGGGATATCTTTTGTGCAGTGCAGGCCCCTCCCAAAGACTCGTTCGCCCGGGGGGGGCCTCGTTAGACTCCACTGGTCCGTTTTCGCACCGCGTGGAGGTGTTCCTTGTCCGATCAGCAACAGCAGCCTAAAAATCCCGAGCGGCACAGCACCTACATCCCGATCGAGAAGAAATCGACCAAGCCGTTCCACCCGACGCCCATGCTCGACCAGCTCGAGAGCGGGCCCTGGCCGAGCTTCGTCACCGGGCTGAAGCGTCTGGCGCATGACAACAACATGATGGTCGACCTGCTCGGCCAGCTGGAGCACTCCTACAAGACGCGTCTGGGATACTGGAAGGGTGGCACGGTCTCGGTGTTCGGCTACGGCGGCGGCATCATCCCGCGCTTTTCCGAAGTCGCCAGCATGTTCCCCGAGTCGAAGGAGTTCCATACGCTGCGCGTGCAGCCCCCTGCGGGAAATCACTACACCACCAAGCTGCTGCGCCAGCTGTCCGACTCGTGGAACAAATGGGGCTCGGGACTGATCGCCTTCCACGGGCAGACCGGAAACATCATGTTCATCGGCACGACGACCGAGAACACCCAGCACTTTTTCGACGAGATCAACGAATACGGCTTCGACCTCGGGGGTGCCGGCCCCTGTGTGCGCACCGCGATGTCCTGCGTGGGCGCTGCGCGCTGCGAACAGTCGTGCACCAACGAGCACCGCATCCACCGCACCCTGGTGAACAACTTCATCGACGACATGCACCGCCCGGCGCTGCCCTACAAGTTCAAGTTCAAGGTTTCGGGCTGCCCCAACGACTGCATGAACTCGATCCAGCGCGCCGATTTTGCGGTGATCGGAACCTGGCGCAATGACATGCAGGTCGACCAGCAGGAAGTAAAGGCTTACGTGGCCGGGCACGGCCGAAAGTACACGATCGACAATGTGATCGCGCGCTGCCCGACCAAGGCGCTGTCGCTCAATGATGACGATACGCTCGAAGTCGACAACCGCAGCTGCGTGCGCTGCATGCACTGCATCAACGTCATGACCAAGGCGCTCAAGCCCGGCACTGACCGCGGCATCACCCTCCTGATCGGCGGCAAGCGCACCCTCAAGATCGGCGACACCATGGGGACCGTGATCATTCCGTTCATGAAGATGGATACGGACGAGGACTACGAAAAGCTGCGCGAACTCGCCGCCACGGTGGTGGACTTCTGGGCCGAGAACGGCCTGGAGCACGAGCGCTGCGGGGAAATGATCGAGCGCATCGGCCTGGCGAACTTTCTCGAGGGCATCGGCGTGGACGTCGATCCCAACATGATCAGCCATCCGCGCACCAGTTCATACGTGCGTCTGGACGACTGGGACGCGGAAGCGGACAAGTGGATCGCTCGCCAGAAGATCGCGAAGCCCGGCGAAAAAGCGGCGCTGAGCTAAAAAGTACGGGAGGAGTCAGGAATGGCACAGCAGATCGCTTCGGCGACCGTAAAAAAGAAAATGCGCCCGCCGATCGAGAGCGGATGTCCCGATGGGGTGCAGTATATGCACCCGCTGATGGTGAAGAACTTCAGCAAGTGGAAGTACCACGACCGGCCCCGACCGGGCGTGCTGCACCACGTGGCCTATTCGGGAGACGAGATCTGGACGGTGCGCGTCGGCACGCAGCGCCAGCTCGGACCCTACGAGATCAACCTCCTGTGCGACATCGTCGACAAGTACGCCGAAGGCCACGTGCGCTTCACCATCCGCTCGAACCTCGAGGTGATGGTCTCCTCGTGGGAGAAGGTCGGTCCACTGATCCAGGCATTCAACGACGCGGGCTATCCGGTGGGCGGCACCGGAAACTCGGTGACGATGATCTCCCACACCCAGGGCTGGCTGCACTGCGACATTCCCGGCACCGACGCCTCGGGCGTGGTGAAGTCGCTGATGGACGAACTTTATGAAGAGTTCATCAAGGAGGAAATGCCGAACCGCGTGCACATCACGACTTCGTGCTGCCAGATCAACTGCGGCGGGCAGGGCGACATCGCGATCAACGTGCAGCACACCAAGCCGCCGAAAATCAACCATGACCTGGTCGCTAATGTATGCGAGCGCCCTTCGGTCGTGGCACGCTGCCCGGTGGCCGCGATCCGGCCGGCAATCGTGAATGGCAAGCCGTCGCTTGAAGTCGACGAGAAGAAATGCATCTGCTGCGGTGCCTGCTACCCCCCGTGCCCGCCGATGCAGATCAACGACCCGGAGCACTCCAAGCTCGCCATCTGGGTGGGTGGAAAGAACTCAAACGCCCGCTCCAAGCCGATGTTCCAGAAGCTGGTTGCGGCCGGCCTGCCGAACAATCCGCCGCGCTGGCCCGAAGTCGCCGCCGTGGTGAAAAACATCCTGTACACCTACAAGAAGGATGCGCGCCACTTCGAGCGAGTCGGGGACTGGGTGGAGCGGATCGGCTGGCCGCGCTTTTTCGAGCTGACCGGGCTGCCGTTCACGAAGTTCCACATCGATAACTGGCGCGGGGCGCGTAACAGCCTGAACGCCTCGGCGCACATCCGCTTCTAGGCATGTGCGCTCACGCGGTCAATGAGGGCGGGGGCAGGATATGAAGCTCGGGATTCTGGTCAACGAGGGGCCGTACACGCATGCCGCGTCCGACTCGGCCTACCAGTTCGTCAAGGCCGCGCTGGCGAAGGGGCACGAGATCTATCGCGTGTTTTTCTATCACGACGGCGTGAACAACGGGACACGGCTGACCGTGCCGCCGCAGGACGACCGCAACATCGTGAAGCGCTGGAGCGAGCTGGCGGCGCAGCACAAGCTGGACCTCGTGCTGTGCATCGCGGCCGCGCAGCGGCGCGGCCTGATGGATCCGTCCGAAGCGAAGCGCAACGGCAAGGACGCAGACAACATCGCACCCGGATTTCGCATCTCGGGTCTGGGGCAATTGATCGAAGCAGGCATCCAGGCCGACCGCCTGGTTGTCTTTGGCGGCTGAGGAAAACGCGGATGGAAGAGCAGAGCGGAGGCGGCGTCGCGAAACGGTTTCTTTATGTGAACCGCAAGGCCCCTTACGGAACCATCTATGCGCTCGAGTCCCTCGAAGTGGTGCTGATCGGTGCAGCCTTCGAGCAGGACGTGAGCCTCGCATTCCTGGGTGACGGGGTGTATCAGCTGGTCAAAGGGCAGGACACGAAAGGGGTCGAGATGAAGAATTTCTCGCCCACGTTCCGCGCGCTCGAGGACTACGACGTGACCAAGCTGTACGTCGAGCGGGAGGCGCTGCAGGCGCGCGGCCTCACCGAAGCCGATCTCGTGGTTCCGGTGGAGGCGGTCGACGCTGAGCGTATGGCCGAGATCATGGAAAACCAGGACGTGATCCTGAGTTTCTAGGGAATCGAACATGCTGCATACCGTCAACAAATCTCCATTCGACAACAAGACCCTGGAAACCTGCCTCAAGTTCGCGAGGCAGGGAAGTGCGATCCTTCTGATCGAAGATGGCGTCTATGCGGCGGCCCGGGATACGGCTGTCGCAACACAGGTGCAGGATGCCCTGAAGCGCGTGACCATCTACGCGCTCAAGCCCGACGTCGAGGCGCGGGGCATGCAAAACCGGGTGATGGACGGTGTTCGCCTGGTTGATTACGGGGGATTCGTCGATCTCGTGACCGAAAACAACGCCGTGCAAAGCTGGATTTGACCTTTAAGGAAGATTACGACATGCCAATCGAACTGAATGGCCAGAGCATCGAAACCGACGAGGAAGGCTATCTCGCGAACCGCGCAGACTGGACCGAGGAAGTGGGAAAGGAGATGGCCAATATCGACGGCTGTGACCTGACCGACAGCCACTGGGAAGTGATCAATTTCCTGCGCGAATACTACGAGGAGTACCAGATCGCGCCGGCGGTCCGGGTGCTGACCAAGGCGATCGGCAAGAAGCTCGGCGCGGACAAGGGAAACAGCAAGTATCTGTACGAGCTTTTCCCCTACGGCCCTGCCAAGCAGGCCTGCAAGTATGCGGGACTGCCCAAGCCGACCGGCTGCGTGTAGACGAACAGGGAAACCCAGGTTTCCCCGTTACCCCTTCCTGAATTGAATCCAGCCGGATCCAGGAGCGAGCCTTGTCGGCGCTGACGGTAGCCTACGCGCTGCTCTTTTATTTCGCGACCGCCATGCTCGTCGGCGGTGTGGGCTACAAGTGCTGGGTCTACGCGCGCACACCGCAGCCGCTCAAGATCCCGATTCCCCCCGCACCGACCACGCGCGGCGGGGTCGTCCTGCGGATGCTGATCGAAGTCACCCTGTTCCGCGCGCTGTTCCGCGCCAACAAGTGGATCTGGCTCTTCGGCTGGCTGTTTCATGTTGCGCTGCTGGCCGTGTTGCTGCGCCATCTGCGCTATTTCACCGAGCCGGTGTGGGGATGGGTTGCGCTGATGCAGCCTCTGGGCCTCTACGCGGGTTTCGCGATGCTGGTCGGCCTGGCGGGTCTCTGGGCACGGCGCTTCCTGGTCGACCGCGTACGCTACATCAGCAGCCCGTCTGATCACCTGATGCTGGCCCTGCTGGTGGCCATTGCCGCGAGCGGACTGGTGATGAAGTATGTGGCGCATACAGATATCGTCGCGCTCAAGGCCTTCTTTCTCGGACTGGCGCGCTTCGACTGGCAGCCGCTGCCTGCGGATCCCGCGCTGCTCGTCCATCTTGCGCTGGTCGCGACATTGATGATCATTTTTCCGCTGAGCAAGCTGCTGCACGCGCCGGGCGTGTTTTTCAGCCCAACGCTGAACCAGATGGATGACGCCCGCGAAAGGCGCCACACCGCGGGCTGGTCGGCGCAAATCGTTCACGTCAACCGGGCACGGGGAGGCTGAATGGCCGCTTTCGAAACACCACCGCTGGGCGAGTATCCGGTGATCCCGCTGGTGCGTGAAGGCGCGATGGCGCACAGCAAGCCGTTCGTGGCCAAGCCGGATATCCAGACGGGGATCGGTTTCCCGGGGGAACTCGTGCCCGACTGGGAAAAGGTCGCGGTTACCAAGCTCGGCCAGCTCGTCTCGCAATCGCGCGGGCTGCAGGTGTTTCTCGATTCCTGCGTCAAATGCGGCGCCTGCACGGACAAGTGCCATTACTTCCTCGGCACCTCCGACCCGAAGAACATGCCGGTCGCGCGTCAGGACCTGCTGCGTTCGGTGTATCGACGGTACTACACGTTTGCGGGCAAGCATTTCCCGAAGCTAGTCGGTGCGCGGGACATGACCAAGGACGTGCTCGACGAGTGGTACAGCTATTTTCACCAGTGTTCGCAGTGCCGGCGCTGCGCGGTCTTCTGCCCCTACGGTATCGATACGGCTGAGGTCTCGATGGCGGCGCGCGAAATCATGGACACCGTCGGCGTTGGCCAGAAGTACTCCAACGAGATCATCGGCAAGCTCCACAAGATCGGGAACAACCTTGGACTGCCGGAGCCGGCCTTGCGCAATACGCTGGACGGTCTCGAGGAGGACGTGCTCGAGGAGACGGGGGTGGAGGTCAAGTTTCCCCTGGACGTGAAGGGCGCCGAAGTGCTGCTCATCACGCCCAGCGCAGATTTCTTTGCCGAGCCGCACATTGACGGCCTGATAGGCTACGCGAAGGTGTTTCACGCGGCGGGGATCTCGTGGACGCTCTCGTCGCATGCGTCCGAAGCGGCGAATTTCTCGCTCTTCATCGGCAATCACGACAACCTGCAGAAGGTGGCCGAGCGCATCCGCGATGCGGCGCTGGATCTTGGCGTTAAGCGGATCGTGGTGGGCGAATGTGGCCATGCATGGCGAGTCGCATACAGCTTCTGGAACACGCTGATCGGGCCGTTCGACTTCCTCGACCCCCGCTATCCGGCACCGCAGCATATCTGCGAACTGACATACGACCTGATCCAGCAGGGTGCCCTCACGTTCGACAAGAGCGCAAATGACGACAAGGTGGTGACCTTTCACGATTCGTGCAACGTTTCGCGCGGCTCGCGTATGGGCGATGGTCCGGGAGGGCAGTTCCACATTCCGCGCGAAATCATCCGCGCCTGTGTCAACAATTTCGTCGACATGGCCCCGGAGACGATCGGCGAGACCACCTTCTGCTGCGGCGGAGGTGGCGGCCTGCTGACCGACGACCTGGTCGAATTGCGTGTCAAAGGGGCGCTCCCCCGCATGCAGGCGCTCCAGCAGGTTGTGGAGGAGCACGGAGTGAACTACATGGCCGCGATCTGCGCCATCTGCAAAAGCCAGTTCACGAAGGTTCTGCCCTACTACAAGCACCCCATGGACATGATAGGCAGCGTGCACGGACTCGTGAGCAAGGCGATTGTTCTCGGACCCAGGAATTGAGCCGGTCTAACCGGAATCAGCGGAGATAACCATGTCAGCGCCAGCGAGCAAGCCCGAAGCCAAGAGCGAGCACACGTTCCGCAAGTTCAAGGACGGAGATCACAAATGGGATTCGTTCCAGGAGCAGATCTTTTCCGCGGATACGACCGACAAGTGCCCAACCTACGTTCACAAGACGCCGCCCTGCCAGGCGAGTTGCCCCTCCGGCGAAGACATACGCGGCTGGCTCAACATCGTGCGCGGCGTGGAAAAGCCGCCCAAGGGCACGACCATGCAGGAATACGCATTCCGCCGGTCGACGGCCGGAAACCCGTTTCCCTCGATGATGGGGCGCGTCTGCCCGGCACCCTGCCAGACGGGCTGCAACCGCAACAGCGTCGAGGATTATGTCGGCATCAACGCGGTCGAGCAGTACATCGGCGACTACGCGCTGGAGCAGAACTTCACCTTTCAGGCCGGGCCGGACTCCGACAAGCGGGTAGCGATCGTCGGCGGCGGTCCGGCGGGGTTGTCGGCCGCCTATCAATTGCGCCGCAAGGGGCATGGCGTGACCCTGTTCGACGACCACGCCGAACTGGGCGGCATGGCGAAGTACGGCGTGCCGGGTTACCGCCTGCCGCGCAAGCACCTGGACGGAGAAATCAACCGCATCACCGCAATGGGCGTGGAAGTGCGCCTCAATACCCGCGTCGGAAGGGAGGTGCAGTTGGAGGATCTCGAGCGCGATTTCGACGCCGTGCTGATCACGATCGGTTGCAAGGCGGGGCGCGCGCTTCCCGTGCCAGGGGCCGATGCGCCCAACTGCATCAGCGGCGTGGCTTTCCTCGAGGCGTTCAACCAGGGGCGCCTGAAGTCCGTCGCGGGCCGCGTGGTGGTCGTCGGCGGCGGCGATACTTCGGTCGACGTGGTCTCGGTGGCGCGCCGGCTCGGCTACGTGACCGACCTGCAGGAATCCGATCGCCCGGAGTTCGTTGTCATGGGCCACACGGCGCACGACGTATCGGCGATGGCCGCGCGCAAGGGTGCAGACGCGACGCTGATTTCCATGCAGCCGGTGGAGAAAATGAACGCGGCGAAGCACGAGATCGAGGATGCGCAGCGCGAAGGGGTGAAGATTCGTGGCAGCCTGATGCCGGTCAAGGTGATTCTGGACGAGAAGACCGGGCGCGCAACGGCGTTGCGCGTCATAGAGCTCGACTACTCGAGCGGCAAGCCGGTCGAGAAACCGGGCACGGAGTTCGATCTGGAGGCCGATCTGATCGTGTCTGCGATTGGACAGTCCGGAGACCTGCAGGGCATGGAGTCGCTGGATAACGGCAAGGGCCTGATCGCAGCGGACAAGTTCTACCAGGTGCCGAAACGCCAAGGCCTGTTCGCTTGCGGTGACATCATCCGCCCCCACCTGCTCACGACCGTGATCGGGCAGGGGTCGATTGCCGCTGACAGCATCGACCGGTTTCTCGGCGAGAAGGAAATGGCGAAGCGTCCGAAAGTCGACGTGCATCACTTCAACCTGCTCGACAAGCTGCGCGAAGTAAATCTTGAACCCAAGCCCTTTCAGCCGGTTGCCGAGCCGGATCTGCGCGAGATCGACAGGGGCGTACGCGGGACCGCGTTGGAGGGCAAAGGCGTGGGCGGGTTTGCGATCCACAACTACGAGGATCGCGGTGCTGCGGAAGTCTGTCAGTCCAGCGAATTGTTTCTCGGGCACTTTCAACACCAGGACCGGGTCAAGCGCACGGAGATCGGGCCGTCGGCGGAGGAGGTGCTCGGCCACTTTACGGAACGCATGGTCGGCCTGGACGACAAGCAGGCCGTGGAAGAGGCGAAGCGCTGCATGAGCTGTGGAATGTGCTTCGAGTGCGACAACTGCGTCATCTACTGCCCGCAGATCGCGGTCAAGCGGACGCCAAAATCGGAGTCGACAATGGGACGCTATGTCTACACGGACTACGACCTTTGCATCGGCTGCCACATCTGCGCCGACGTGTGCCCGACCGGCTATATCAAGATGGGCATGGGTGACCACTGAGTCGGGCGGCGGATGAAGCGTATCGTCGCTCTCGCGTTGTCACTGCTACTGACTGCAGCGGGGTTTGTCCATGCCGCGGACAAGCCCGCCGGGCGCGTCCCTGTGCCTGCATTCAAGATCGATAGCGGTGAGACCTGCGTCGCGCCGACCCAGGAGATGCGCCGCGACCACATGAAGATGCTCTTTCATCAGCGCGACAGGACGGTGCGGCAGGGTATCCGTGAACCTCGCTTCAGCCTGAAGAATTGTGTCGAGTGCCATGCTTCGAGGGACACCGGCAGCGTACTGGGAACGGAAGGATTCTGTTCGAGCTGCCACGCCTATACCGCGGTCAAGATCGACTGCTTCGAATGCCACAGCTCGATGCGGCAGGCGAAATCTGCGGGAGCGCGAAAATGAGCCTGGGACGGCGCGAGTTTCTGGGGTGGGGCGCCGCGGCCACTGCCGGCGCCGCACTGGCGCCGGTGATCAACCTGGTCGAGCTTGCACAGGCGCGTTCCCCGGTGGAGGCCGCGTCCGCCCTCAGGCGCTGGGGCTTGCTGATCGACATCACAAAATGCGCGGACTGCGACGATTGCGTCACCGCATGCCACAACGAAAACGGGGTTTCCGGCAATGGCCGTCCGGAAACCGACGCGCAGTGGATCCGCAAGGTCGGGCTGCGCGACAAGCGCACGGGCGTGGCGCAGACGCTGCCGATGATGTGCCAGCACTGCGAGGAGCCGCCCTGCGTGGACGTATGCCCGACGGGAGCCTCGTTCAAGCGCGACGATGGCATCGTCCTGGTCGACAAGCACACGTGCATCGGTTGCCGCTATTGCGTGTTGGCCTGCCCGTATGGCGCCCGGTCGTTCATTCACGAAACCGTAACCGGGCAGAAGCCCGACGTTCCACGAGGCAAGGGCACGGTCGAGTCCTGCACCCTGTGCGTGCACCGGGTGGACAGGGGTGACGCCCCGGCATGCGTGGAAGCGTGCAACCGCGACGGCGGAAAGGCGATGCTGTTCGGGGACCTGAACGATCCGTCCGCGGAGATCCACCGCCGCCTGCACAGCGAGCCCTCCACGCAGGTGCGTGCCGACCTCGCCCTCAACACCGGCGTGCGCTACCAGGGGCTGTAGCGATGGCGCGCACGCAATTCCGAGAAATCGAGGGCCGTGGCGGCTTCTACGCGCTGCTGGGGATGCTCGTGCTGGTGGTGCTCGCGGGCCTCGGGGCTGCCTGGTACATGGAACACAACGGCCACTATGTCACCGGGATGAGCAACCGGATCGTGTGGGGAATGCCACACGTGTTCGCAGTATTCCTGATCGTGGCCGCTTCCGGGGCACTCAACGTTGCCTCGATCGCCTCGGTGTTCGGCCGGGAGATCTACAAGCCTTTGACCAGGCTTTCCGGCCTCCTCGCGATGACGCTTCTTGCGGGCGGGCTTTCGGTCCTGGTGCTTGACCTGGGGCGTCCTGACCGTCTGATCGTGGCGATGACGAACTACAATTTCAAGTCGGTGTTCGCCTGGAATATTTTCCTCTACACCGGTTTCTTTGCAGTCGTCGCGCTCTATCTGTGGACGATGTTCGAACGGCGCATGAACGGCCACACCGGGAAGGCGGGTCTGTTCGCGTTTTTCTGGCGCCTGGTATTGACCACGGGGACGGGCTCAATTTTTGGTTTTCTCGTCGCACGCGAGCACTACAACAGCGCCCTGATGGCGCCCCTGTTTATCGTCATGTCGTTTTCTTTCGGCCTGGCGGTCTTCATGCTGGTGCTGATGGGCGTGTGCCGGGGAGCGGGGCGCCCGCTTGGCGATGTGCTGATAAAAAGGCTGGCGAATCTACTGGGCGTGTTCGTGGCTGCTGTCCTCTATTTTGTCCTGGTCTACCACCTGACCAACCTCTACGTTACGCGTCAGCACGAGGTCGAGCGCTTCATCCTCGTCTCCGGCGGCGTGTATACGGCGCTCTTCTGGATCGGCCAGATCGTGGTCGGCGGCATCGTTCCGCTTGCGCTGATTTTTGCTCCTCGTGCGAGCCGCATCCGCAGCGCATTGGCTGCGGCCTGCGTGATTGCGGGCGGAATGGCGCAACTCTATGTCCTCATCATCGGGGGACAGGCGTATCCGCAGGCAATGTTTGCGGACAAGGAAGTCGCAAGCAGCTTCTTCGATGGCGTGGTTGCCGCGTATACGCCGAGCCTGCCGGAAATACTGCTTGGCACAGGCGGGACGGCGCTGGCACTGGCGCTTACCATCGTCGCCCTCAAGGTGCTGCCTTTTGTTCCGCAAAGCCTGGCGGACGCGGAAGTGGAATCGTCCGCCGCGTGAACCGCCTGTTCGTTTCTGCCGCACACAAGTCCTCGGGCAAGACGACGCTGTGCATCGGGTTGTGCGCCGCGCTGCGCGAGCGTGGCGAGGCCGTGCAGCCTTTCAAGAAGGGGCCCGACTACATCGACCCGCTGTGGCTGGGCCTCGCCGCCGGGCGCCCATGCTACAACCTCGATGCGTACCTGAGCGGGGAGGAGGAACTTCGTGCGGAGTTTGCGCGGCGCATGGCGGGTGCCTCGCTCGGGATCGTGGAAGGTAACAAAGGGCTGTACGACGGGCTTGACCTGGAAGGCAGCAACAGCAACGCGGCGCTTGCCGTGCTGCTGCGAACCCCGGTGGTGCTGGTGCTCGACGCGCGCGGCATGACGCGCGGCATCGCGCCTCTCATCCTGGGCTACCAGGCGTTCGACAAGAACGTGCAGATTGCAGGCATCATCCTGAACCAGCTGGGCGGTTCGCGGCACGAGGCCAAGCTGCGAGCCGTAATCAAGCACTACACGGGGGTACCGGTGCTTGGTGCCGTGCAGCACGACGAACACCTGACCATCGTCGAACGGCAGCAGGGTCTTGTGCCAAGCAACGAGGCCGATGCCGCGGCGGCGACCGGGCGGGTGCGCGAGATTGCCCGGCGTATTGCCTCCCAGGTGGACCTGGATGCTCTGCTGGCGGTGGCGCGCGGTGCGGGGCATCTCCCACCGGTTGCCGTATCCGACGGGAATCCGCGAATCAAACCGGGTGCCCGCGTCGTCCGGATCGGGGTGGCGCGTGACGCGGCATTCGGGTTTTACTACCCGGGAGACCTGGAGGCCTTGCGCCAGGCCGGGGCCGAGCTCGTCGCCTTCGACGCAATGCACGATCGACGACTGCCGTTGATCGATGGCCTGTTCATCGGTGGCGGGTTTCCTGAAATGCACATGGAAGCGCTCTCCAGCAACGTCGAGCTGCGCGCCGAACTGCGTTCGGCAATCGAAGCCGGGCTTCCGACCTATGCCGAATGCGGTGGACTGATGTATCTTGCGCGCGGCATCGAATGGAACGGCCGTCGCGCCGAGATGGTCGGCGTCGTTCCAGCCGACATCGCCATGCATTCGCGCCCTGTCGGGCGTGGTTACGTGCACCTTCGCGAGACGGGTGCAAGTCCGTGGGCGGGTCCATCTTCCTCGTCCGCGACGCAGATACGGGCCCACGAATTCCACTATTCGAGCGTCGAGAATCTTCCCGCCGACGTGAAGTTCGCCTATGAAGTCGAGCGCGGGCATGGCGTAGACGGGCGCCACGACGGGATCGTGCGCGGGAACCTGGTTGCATCGTATTCGCATCTTCGCGATGTAGAAGGAAACCGCTGGGCGAGACGTTTTGTGGAATTCGTCAGACGTTGCCGGACCGGGGCACTGCGCGTCGCGTCCGGATTGTCCTGACATGACAGGAGAAAGCCGATGCTGATGGAAATTGATGGGAGGACGGTTCCGACAGACGAGGAAGGCTATCTGACGCAGCCGACGGACTGGGATGACGCCATTGCCGAGGAGATCGCCCGGCAGGAGAATCTCCAGCTGACCGACGCGCATTGGGCGGTCATCCGATTCATGCGAACATATTACGAGGAGCATCAGATTGCGCCGGATGCGCGGCATGTAATCAGGCATCTCGCAGACTATCTCGGCCCGGGGAGCGGGGGGAGAAACGACCTGTTCAAGCTATTTCCATATGGCTATGTAAAGCAGGCGTGCCGGATTGCCGGCATGCGGCGACCACGGGCGTGGAGCACCGGTTGAGATGGAACACGGAGTGGGCGACTCATGATCACCATCACACCCAAAGCAGCTGGACAGATTCGCAGTTCGCACGGCCAGCAGGCCGCCCCGGCCGAGATCTACCTGCGCCTCGCCGCGCGCCTCGATGACAAGGGCACGATCGAGTACGGAATGGGGATCGACGATAAGGCCGAAGGCGACGTGCTGGTGACTTCGGAAGGCATCAATGTCCTGGTCTCACCAGGCTGTACCGAACTGCTCACTGGCGCAACCCTGGATTTTGTGGAGATCAATCCCGGTGAGCAGCGCTTTATCTTCATGAATCCGAACGACCCTTCCCACAAGTCGCCCAAGCCGGGCGGCTGAACTGGACGCGTTCGCGCGCGGACGTTAGTCTCGTCTACATCCCACTTTTCCGGCCGCGCTGCGCTGCGGCGCAGGCACTCCATGGCGGAACCCGCGGTCCCCGAACCAGACGCGAACGCCACGCCCAACGTGGTTGTCGGCGGTATGCGGCCGCGCACCCACATCGAGCGCCTGGCGCGCAAGACGCAGTCGCTGGACATCCTCTATGAGGTGGCTATCAGTCTCAGCCAGCCCGGCAGCCTGAAAAAGCTGCTCGAGGGTTTCCTGGATACGTTCATCGAGCTCGTCGACGCCCGCGCGGCAAGCGTCCGGCTGCTCAGTGCGGATGGGGTTTCCAGGATAGTTGCCAGCCGCGGCCTCGCGTCCGACCTGGTCGAGCGTGACTGCTCCGTTCCGGCCGGGCGCTGCCTGTGCGGGTGGTGTTCAACCGGGGGAGGGTTTCGTGTCGATAAGGGCACCGGAACGTGTGCCCGGCTAAATGGCCGGCCGATACTGGAGCCCGATTGCGAGGAGTTCGTGGTGATTCCGATCCAGTATCAGGTTCGGATTCTCGGCGTGTACAACCTGTTTCTCGACCGCCCGCTTGCAGCCATGGGGGAGGACATGCCCGACCTGTTGATCAGCATCGGGCGTCAGCTGGGACTGGCGGTCGAAAAGGCGCGCCTTGAAACCGACGCGCGGCGGCTTGCCATCATGGAAGAGCGCAACCTGATCGGAAACGAGCTGCACGATTCTCTTGCGCAGTCGCTGATAGGGATGCGGCTGCAGCTGAGGATCCTGACGGAGTCGCTATCCCGGAAGGACCTGGGTGCGGCACAGGTGGAGGCGAACGGGCTGCGCCGGGCGATCACGCAGGCCAATGCCGACGTACGCGACCTGCTGACCAATTATCGGCTCAGGATCGACGAAGCGGGATTGCTGCAGACGCTGACCAAGCTGGTCGAGCGTTTCCAGCGGGAAACCGGTATCGCGGTGTTTTTCCAGAACGAATGCGAAGTGCTCGGCCTGCCTCCCGCGCAGGAGCTGCAGCTATTCTTCATCATTCAGGAGGCGCTGACGAATATCCGCAAGCATAGCGGCGCGCACAACGTGCGGATCATGCTCAACAATGAAGGCGACCTGTATACCGTGTTGATCGAGGACGATGGCCTCGGGATGGAAGGCGAGGCAGACAACCTGCCTCTCGAGCATGCAGGACTGGCGATCATGAGGGAGCGCACCGCAAAGCTCCCCGGGCAGATAGTGATCGAAAGCGAACCCGGCGAAGGTACGCGGATCGTGTTGATCTTCACCGTGCCGCCGCTGGCCTAGCTGGAGCCGCGGATGAGGGTTTTGCTGATCGACGATCATGCCCTGGTTCGAAAGGGAATCGAGGAACTGCTGCGGAGCCGCGGGGTCCAGGTGGTCGCTTCGGTCAGTTCCGGCGAAGAAGGGCTGCGGCGCGCCCGGGAGCTCGCGTTCGATATCGTCCTGCTGGACATTCAGATGAAAGGCATGAACGGCATCGAGACATTGCGGCAATTGCGCGCGGGCGGCGACCAGCGGCCGGTCATCATGCTGACCATGAGCCGGGAGGACGCCGATCTCGCGGCTGCGCTGCGTGCGGGAGCGCAGGGCTACCTTCTGAAAGATATCGAGCCCGAGGAGCTGGTGCCGGCACTGGAGGCGGTCCTCGGCGGAAACAACGTGGTGGCCGAGGAGATGGTCGGAACGCTCGCGCGCATTGTGCAGGGCGAAGCAGTCGAATCAACGGATGCGCAGCCGCCGAAGAATCCGTTTTCGAAACTTACGCCTAGGGAGCTCGAAATTCTGGAGCGAATCGCCGAAGGACTGAGCAACAAGATGATCGCGCAGGTGCTGGAGATTTCCGATGGCACGGTGAAACTTCATGTCAAAGCGATACTGCGCAAGCTGGGCATGCGCTCGCGCGTGGAAGCGGCGGTCGCTGCTGTCACCCACGGTCTTGGCCGGAGCGGACACGCATAATCGCCCGGCGACTTTCCGGCTTCAGCCCGGAGGCTTATCGAGGAACAGCTGGGCGCGCGGCAGGCCTCGCCCGAGAAGTACGCGTTCCGCCGCCGTCCCGAGTGACCCGGGACCGGAGACGTAGAAGTCGTAATCTTCAGGGCGCGGATAGGCTTTGAACGCCTCCTGCAGCAGGGATTCGATCGCCGCCTGGGATCCGAAATCAGTGAGCCTCGATGGTGCATAGCTGAAGTCATCCAACGCGTCGCCCCACGAACGGCACAGATTGTCCAGGTAGTGCCCGCCCTTGCCGGAAGCAATCCAGACGAGGTGGAGAGTCTCCGCAACCTCCAGCGCCATGGCGTGCTCGATGAGGCTCTTGATGGGTGCGAAGCCGGAGTCCCCTGCAATGAAAACCAGGGGCCTGGGCGATTCTTCATCCAGCACGAACGTTCCCTGCGGGCCGACCAGCCGGACTGTTTCGGCCGGTTCCAGCTCGTCAAACACGTAGTCTGCGAAGGCGTCGCCCGCGTCGCGTTGCACGTGGAACTGCAGATTGCGGTCATCGCACGGGCAACTCGCGACAGGAAAGCGTGCGGTCGATCCATTGGCAAGTTCCAGAACCACCGATTGGCCGGCAAGGAAGCGCAGTCGGCTGGTGCGCGGCGTCTGAAGATGAAGCAACCGCACATCATCCGAAATCCGATCGATCGATTTCACCTTTGCATCCATACTCTGCAGCGGCATGTCGGCCGCGCCATGCGCTTCGCGCGCCTCGATCACAAGATCAAGTACGGCGGTGTTGCAACACATGAGAACTACGCCCGTGCCTTTCTCGGCAGCGCTGAGCACGTAGTCAGAGTGGCGCGTCTTCTGCACTTCGCCAGAGATGACTTTTGCCTTGCACTTCCCGCAGCTCCCGGCGCTGCATCCGTAATCCAGGGCAAGCCCTGCCCGCAGCGCGGCTTCAAGCAGGTTGTCATTGCCATCGACGAAATACTCGTGGCCACTCGGTTCTACCTTTACATGTGCTGTCATGATTCTCAGGTAATCCTCTCGCATCCTCAGCGGCCGCGGGGCCGCGCCACGCTGGCCGGGGGCCAACTGACGCTCCAGCCAGGAGATCAACTGCTGCACGGCCAGGGGCGACGAGGCAGGTTCGCACATCTGCGCCAACTTCGTTTTTACGCCTTCGACAAGCGTTCGGTAGTGCTCCAGACGTGTCTCGACCTGTTCCCGCTCCCGGCTCATCGCGACCAAACGTGCCTCCAGCGCCTCGGCACTGGGCATCAGGCGCTCGCGCATGCGCTTGGCGTAGGCCGCATCCTTGATCTTGTCCAGGCGCTCCAGCCCGGAATTGTCTTCCAGGTGCGCTTGCGGATAGGCGCGTTGCAGATCGTCAGCCGAAACCATGCCTTCGAACGTCGCCAGCTCGCCGTTCTGGATCTTGAGCTGCAGCGCGCCACGCCTGACGCCGATCAGCCGAGCGGCACGGGAAAGTGTGAGTAGGTTGGGCATGAGCGAAAGAATTTGAAGCTATCATGACGAGGAACAACGAAAGGCAGGAACGCTCTAAATTTCATGGACTATTTGCCCATCTTCCTGGATATCCGCGATCAGCCCTGCCTCGTTGTCGGGGGGGGGGAGGTGGCGGCACGCAAGGCGGGCATGCTGCTGCGCGCGGGCGCAAGCGTCACCGTGCAGGCACCGGGTCTGTGCGCGGCGCTCGAAGCGGAAGCCGTCGCGCGGCGGGTTGCACACCGGCGGGAACGTTTCGCGATGAGGACCTGGACGGCTATTCGCTGACGATTGCGGCGACTGATGACGAGGCGGTAAATCGCGCGGTTGCGGCAGCCGCGCGGGCGCGTCGTATCCCGGTCAACGTGGTGGACGTTCCGGCGTTGTGCTCGTTCATAATGCCTTCGATCGTCGAGCGCGGCCCGGTGATCGTCGCCGTGTCGAGCGGGGGCAAGTCCCCGGTGCTTGCCCGACTGCTTCGCGCTCGTCTCGAAACGCTGATCCCGGCTGGATACGGGCGCCTCGCTTTCCTGGCGGCGGAGTTTCGTGACAAGGTAAAGGCTCGATTTGCGTTCGCCGAGCGGCGACGCTTCTGGGAGCGGACGCTGCAGGGGCCGATCGCGGAGTTGGTATTCAGCGGCCGGGACGACGAGGCGCGCCGCGCGATGCAGGAATCCCTTGACGACACGCGTATCGGCTTCAGCGGAGGCGAAGTTTCCCTGATCGGCGCGGGACCGGGCGATCCCGACCTGCTCACGTTTCGCGCGCTGCGCCTGATGCAACAGGCGGACGTCGTCGTTTACGATCGTCTTGTGTCCAAACCGGTCCTGGATCTTGTCCGGCGCGATGCCGAATTCATCTACGCCGGCAAGGAACGCGCGATGCACTCGTTGCCGCAGGACGACATCAATCACCTGCTTGTACGGCTTGCCAAGGAAGGCAAGCGAGTCGTGCGCCTCAAGGGCGGAGATCCGTTCATCTTCGGTCGGGGCGGGGAGGAGATCGACACACTTGCCGCCGAAGGAATCCCGTTCCAGGTGGTGCCCGGCATTACCGCGGCTTCTGGATGTGCCGTGTACGCGGGGATCCCGCTTACGCATCGCGATCATTCGCAGGCGGTGATATTTGTTACCGGTCACCTGAAGGACGGCAGCATGGACCTCAACTGGCCCGCGCTGGCGCAACCGCACCAGACTGTGGTCTTCTACATGGCACTGCTTGGAACTGAAATCCTGTGCCGGGAACTCATCGCGAACGGCCTCCCTGCCGCGACACCGGCGGCACTGGTCCAGCAAGGAACGATGCCGGAGCAGCGGGTTCTGGTCGGTACGCTGGAAACTTTGCCGGAAATACTGCGCGTGAGCGATGTCAAGGCGCCTACCCTGATCATCATCGGCGAGGTTGTCAAGCTGCGAGAGCGGCTCAAGTGGTTCGAGGCCGCGGCCTGACTGACACCCTCTGTGCTCTGGCGGATGTCACCATTGCGCCAGCAGGTCGCCCGTTTCTAATCTTGACGGCAGGCGGTTGAGGGGGCGGTTCCCACCGGACACGCATTCCCCGCTGCCGATGTCGAAAACCCAGCCGTGCTTGGGGCAATGAAGCCGACCACCTTCGAGTGAGGCAAGCGGAATATCGGTGCGCTGGTGCGGACAACGGCTGTCGTACACTGACCAGGCGTCGTCCTTGCGATGCACGAATACGGCACGACCGTCGCATTCGACGCGCGTTGCCTCATCGGTGGCGAACGACAAGGCCTTGCCGAGTGGATGCCATGCGGGTTCCGCCACCAGTGTATCGATCCGGAACTCTGGAAGGTCCATCTCCAGAAGCACGTCGACCGCCCAGACGATCTTGGCAAGTCCAAGCGCCGGAAAGGCCATGAGCAATGCGTCGAGAACTTCATTTGCCGTAGCCCCGTCGGCGAGTGCGCGCTTCACGTACTGTTTCACGCCGCGGGCCGTCTGCGCGTGGACCTTGGTGATCACGGAGATCAGACCTCGCGTCTTCGGGTCCAGACTGCCGCCGGCCTCCTTGAGAAATTTGAAGTAGTGCCCCATGGGCCCGGGACGAGCCTTGAGCAGGTAGGTCAGTGCGTCACTCATCTGGAGTTTCTCCTTGGCCGGCAATTCTATCGGCTTGCAAGGCATGCGCTGACAGGATCTGTCATGCTGGTCCGGTTCGCGGTGTGGCGGGTCAACCGGCTACTTTCTCTCGAGAAGTTCGCGTTCCATCAGCAGATAGGTGCCATAGGCGTTGATCCGGTTAGCCGCTTCGAATGCCGGGGCATTCGCGTAGCGGGTCCAGTCTGTCCGCGCGTAGGCCTCGTCGAACGGTTGCATTTCCTCGGCGGCCTTGCCCATCTTTTCGCGCAGGTAATGCAGGTAATCACGCGTGAACACGAGATCTTTTTCCGGGTTGCGCGAGGCCGCCCCGTGGCCCGGCACCATGACTTTGGGCTTCAGGGCTAGCAAACGGTCCATCGTGGCCAGCCAGTGCCGGCTGTCGGCGTTTCCGACGAAAGGGATGCGTCCCGAAAACAGAATGTCCCCGGAGAACAGCGTTCCGTCCTCCCGTACGACCACCACGAGGTCGTCTGGCGCATGCGCCGGGCCCATATGGACGAGATCGAAGTGCAGTCCGCCGAAAACGAAGGAACTGTCTCCTTCAAGCCACCGATCGGGCGAGACAAGGCGCATGTCTGCACCCACCCAGGGTGCAAGGTCGCGCTGGCGCTGCGCCAGCCGGGCGGCGCCTTCGCCGCTCTCCAGGTAGTCGCGCGCCTCTCGGTGCGCCCAGACCAGCGCATCGATGACGATCACGCCTTGGGGTGTGACGACGAAACCTGCATTCGAATTGAATGCCTGGTTGGCCGCCGAGGCGACTCCCTGATGCCCGCGCACGTACCAAACGTGTGCGCTGACCTGTACCGACTCCACCTTGACTGTCAACGCTGCCGGCGGATCGGCAGCGACGGCGGGTTTCGCTATTAGCAAGTGCGCCGAGAGGAAGAGGTAGAGAAGGCGGGACACGAAATGATTCAGGCGATGCCGGGGTTGCCTTCGACGCCCTTCAGGCGCGGCAGGTTGAGCGCCATCGGCTTCACGACCTTGCGGTCACGCAGATACTTCGCCATTACATCCCAGATCGGCTCTCCCCCGGCCTGCTTCGCTTCTTCGGAAACCGGCGCCCAGCCGGCGACCTTGTACTTCTTCGAGGGCTCGACGGGTTTGCCTTTCAGCGCCATCTCGCTGATGCGGGCGCCCATCTTCGAGTGCGGGTCGCAGGCATACGTGAGGCCGCCGACGCGCACCATGTCGCCGCCCTGCTGGTAGTACGGATCGGGATTGAAAAGGTTGTCGCAGACGTCTTCCAGCACCGTCCTGATCATCTCTCCGGTCATCTCGGTGACCGTCGTGTACGGGTAGGTGATGGCGGTCTGGTCCATCAGGTGCTCCATGAGGATCGGCTGTCCGGGCAGCAGGCTCGTGCCCCATCGGAATCCCGGGGAGAACGCGATCTCGGCGTCCTTGACCGCCATGAGCCCTTCGAGGATGAGCTGGTCGAAGGTGCCGTTGAAATTGCCCCGCCGGTAGAGGAGGCCCTCGGTGAGGGCGAGACGCTCGGCGAGCTTGTCCTTGTACGGGGCGCGCACTTTCTCGATCAGCGCCTGCATCGCGGCGTCGGGGGGCAACAGGTTGGCAAACACCGGCAGGAGCGCATAGCGGAAGTCCGCGACCCTGCCTCCCCGGATGTCGAGGTCGAGCACGCCGAGAAATTTTGCGTTCGAGCCCGCGTTTGTGACCACAGTCTGCCCGCCGGGGTTTTTCACGATGACCGGCGCAGGCACGCCATCGTGCGTGTGCCCGCCCAGAATCGCATCGATGCCCCGCACGCGCGACGCCATCTTGATATCCACGTCCATGCCGTTGTGCGAAAGCAGGACCACGGCGTGGACGCCCTTGGCGCGCACTTCGTCGACGGTCTTCTGCATCGCTTCTTCCTGGATGCCGAAATTCCATTCGGAGACGAAGTAGCGCGGATTCGCGATCGGCGTGTAGGGAAAAGCCTGGCCGATGACCGCGACCGGCGAGCCGTTCATCTGGCGAATCGAATAGGACGGGAACACCGGGTCGCCAAAATCGGCGGTCTTCACGTTCTGCGCGAGGAATTCGATGCGCCCCTTGAAGTCTTTCTCGATCACCTCTTTGACGCGCTCCGCTCCAAGCGTGAACTCCCAGTGCCCGGTCATGAGGTCCACGCCGAGCAGCTTCTGCGCCTCGATCATGTCCTGGCCGCGCGTCCACAGCGCGGTCGCCGAACCCTGCCACGTGTCGCCGCCATCGAGCAGGAGCGAGCCGGGGCGCGAGGCCCGCAGTTGCTTTACGAGCGTCGCGAGGTGCGCGAAACCGCCGACCTTGCCATAGGTGCGCGCCGCCTTTTCGAAATCGAGATACGTAAACGCATGGGCATGCGGCGTTCCGGCCGGGACGCCAAATGCGCGCAACAGGTGTTCGCCGACCAGGTGGGGCGGCTGGCCGGCCATCGACCCGACGCCGAGATTTACGTTGGGCTCGCGGAACCAGATCGGCAGGAGCTGCGCGTGGCAGTCGGTGAAATGCAGGAAATGCGCGTTGCCGAATCGCGGCAGGTCGTAGAACGAAGCGGCCTGCGCGCGCGCGGCGCCGATCGGCAGGCCGCTGGCCGCCGCGACCGAAAGCAGGTGCAGGAACTCGCGGCGGTTCACTCGGGCGCGGCTACTTGTTGACCGGCGAGTTCGGATCCATCAGCAGCGCAGTCACGTCCTTGATCTGCTGCTCGGTCAGGATCTGCTTGTGCCCGAAACGCGGCATGTTCGAGCATGCCGTGTAGGCCTGCGGGTTGTAGATCTTGCCGTAGGCGTAACGCTGGATCGCCTCGCTGTTGCCGCGGATCTTGCCGAAGTTGTACAGGCTCGGCCCGATCGTGCCGAAAGAGATTTCTTCCTGCGTGAGCTGGTGGCACGCGTAGCAGTTGGCGCCCGCCGGCACCTTCGGGTCGTCGGAATACTGCATGCCGATGCCGCTTTGCGCGACACGCTCGCCATCGCGCCAGTTGCCGAGCAGCTTCCCGTCCGCCGGGTACTTGACCGTCGCGAGGTTGATCTCCTCGATGCGCGCCGCGACTTCCTTGGGCAGCACGGCCGAAGGCGGGATGCTGCACAGCTTCTGCGCCTCGTCCTGGTCCAGGCGGTCGAGCTTGGCCTGGCCGCGCTCGTTGAACGAGGTCTTCATGACCGCGACGGCCTTGTCGGAAACATCCTGATCGCTCATGGTCGTGCAGCCCGCTGCGATCAGGGCCAATACGCAGGCGAAGCGGTATGGGTTTTTCATCCCCGGCTCCTATCGCTTGATCGCGGGCGCATTGAACGGCGCGCCGTTGGCGTTGAAGGCGAGGAAACTGGTCAGCGCGACCGAGGCTTCGGAGCCGAACTGGAGTTCGGGAAAGCGCTGCTGCCTGAAGCAGTCGTTCAGCCGCCACTGGAAGGTGCGCAGCTCGCCTTGCGAAACGCGATACGCCGGCCAGGTCGTATACGCGAGCTGCGCGCCGGCCTTTTCGGTGAGGTTCGGCAGGTCTTGAAGGCGGATGCGCTTGCCGGTTTCGCTATGGCAGGTGGCGCACGCGAAATCGTGCGAACCACCGCGGAAATAGAAGATCTTCTCGCCCAGCCGATACGCCTCCTTCTCCTTGGCGTGATTCAGCGCAACGTTCATGCGCACGCCTTTCGATTCGGAGGTGATCCAGGCGGTCAGTGCTTCGATGTCGGAGCGATTGCTGCCCGCGCCGAAAGTCCGCTTCGTGGCATCGGCGGTGGTGAAGCCCTGCTGCGTGACCATGCAATGCACGAGGCGCGTTTCGAGGTCCATGACCCGGTCTGCGTCGGAAAAGTACTTGGGGAGCTCCGCGTAGGCGCCCTTGACCACGCCCGCGCCTTTGCCGAGATCGCAACGCTCTAGCGACACGCTCTTCGGGCCGCGCTTCTGCTTCCAGAGGTCCTCGCCGCGCGCTTCCCACAGCTCGGCCGGGTTGCCGTCCTGGAGCTGCTGGCGATATTTGGCGATTTCGTCGACCGCCGACTGCGCGGTGACGCCTACGGGAAATGCGGCGAGCGCGGCGCAGGCCGCCAGCACGCCGCCGACTGCTTTGTGCAACTGGACCTTCAATGGGTGTTCCTCCTTGTAACCGCGCCGCTTTTAACTGATCGCGGCTTCGTCGGTGCGTTTGTCGCCCTTGTTGTCGGTCCAGGTGACCTGGACCTTGTCGCCTTTCTGCCCGCCCTTGAAATTGAATTCGAGAAACGGGTTCTTCGACACCGCCGGGCCCCAGTGGGCCAGCAGCACGGTCTTGCCGTTGTGGGTAGCCGTGACGCTCTGGATGAAATGGGCCGGCACGATCTTGCCCGAGCCGTCCTTGCGCTGGCCGGTCTCCATCTCGTGGCTCATGAGCACCTTCACGTTAACGATTCCGCCTTTTTCACTCGCGCGTATGCGCATCGGGTCTGCCATGTCAGCCTCCACATCCGCCGAGGGTTACCTTGATTTCCTTTTTCGCCATGTAGAACTTCCCGTCGGCTTTTACCAGCGCGTACACGTCCGAGGTCTGGCCCATCTTGACGCGCGTGGTGACCGACGGCTCGGTGCCCGCGGGCAGGTCGAAACTTGCGGCCAGGGCACTCGGGTTCTTGTCGACCAGGATTGAAATCGATTGCGTGCCCGGAATCCTGCTTTCCACGCCGACCGGGACCACCGCGCCGTTCTCCGCGATGTCGGCCGCGCGAATCACGATGTCGGACGATGTCGCCGGCGATGAAGCGCCGAGCGCCTTGAGCGCGTCCTGCATGCTCTTGCCTTCGAAGGCCGCCTTGTTCCAGTCCGCCGCGAGGACTTCGCCGGGGCTGATGATGCCGGCCGCCGCCAGCAGTGCGAGAAGTCCCGCGCTGGCTCCGGCCTTGAGTGTCCTTCTGCGCATCTGGTTCATTGCCTTTCTCCTTGTCGCATCGACTGATTTCATGGGAATGCTAACCCGCCCCGCCCAGAATCCACCCTACACCTTACGATGGCGCGGATGTCGTCGTCCGCGACATGGCCGTTCGGCGACATGGCCGTTCGGCGCCATGGGGATCTGGCCCCAGCCGCCCTGGCTGCCGGACTTGACCTTGGCGGCGAGGCCGGATTCCGCGCCGGCGTCGCCGCCGAGCGCGAGCGCCTTGCGCAGGAGTGTCCGCCGCTGCTCGGGGGCGGGCTTCACCCGGCCTGCGCGCTGTTCTTTGTTCATCAGGCCCTCCGCTTCTTCGGCGCGGGCATCAGGCGCAGCAGTTCGTGGCGCAGCGGCTTCTTCTCGTCCATGCTGCCCGCAATCCGGTTGCAGACGGTGCGGAAGAGATCAATCATCGTCGGGTGGGCCATGCGGTAGTAGACCTGGCTGCCGTCCTTGCGCCGCGCGAGCACCCCTGCCCGGTACATCAGGCCCAAGTGACGGGAGGCATTGGTCTGCGTCGCCCCGGTCTCTGCGACGATCTGCGACACGGGTTTTTCGGTTTCGCAGATGGCGTGCATGATGCGCAGCCGGGTCGGCTCGGACAGGACGCTGAAGTAGGCGGCCACGCAGTCGAATACTGGGTCCAGTTCGTCCACCGGGGATGTTCGCAAAAGTTGTGGAGGGCACGAAGATATGAGCCTATGCGTATATGGTCAATCGTGCATTGCAACATAGGCTTGCTGCTACGCTGGCGTGCCCGTTAGGCGAAAACCGGCGCTGATTGGCAGCATATTGGCTTGCAGCCCGTCAGGGGCAAGGGCCAGGGGACAAAAATGGCAGTATTTAAGCTGCCCGGGCCTGGGCAAAAAGCTCACGCATCCTGGGTAGCGCCGCGAGCCCCGCCCGCTCGCCCGCGCGGATGAGCGATTTCTGCGTGGCTGCCGACATGTCGTTGTGCTCGGGAAGATTGGGCTCGATCGCAAGATCCGCCCCGGCACGCTCGGCGAGCGCGAGCTTGCGCGTGAGGATCGAGAACCCCTGATAGAGCGCGTCGTACGGGTCGCTCAGATCCGCCTGTTCCGGCGGGAAGGAAACATCCACTGCGATCACACGCCTCGCCCCGAGCCGTCGTGCCGTAATCACCGGCACCGGGGAGGCCAGGTTGCCGTCGACGAGCAGGCGCCCGCCGATGCTCACCGGCTCCAGGAATCCCGGCGCGCTGCTGGAGGCTTGCACCGCCAGGCCCACATCGCCATTGTCGAGGACCATGAGCTCGCCGCTTCGCAGGTCGGTTGCGACGGCGGCAAAGCGAACCGGCAACGATTCGATCGTGCGCTCCCCGACGCGCTCGACGACGAAACGCCGGATGCGGTTGCCGCCGAAAAGCCCGAGCTTCGGCAAGATCCAGCTGCGTAAGACGTCCGGGCTCATTTGGCTGCCATAAGACACCATCTTGTCGGTGCTGATTCCCGCGGCATACAGAGCCCCGACCAGGCTCCCCGCGCTCGAACCGACGACGAGATCAGGCTTGAGGCCGTTTTTCTCCAGCACGCGAAGAACCCCGATGTGACCGTAGCCGCGGCACCCCCCGCCGCCCAGCACGAGCGCGACGCTCGCCGGACGCGCGCGCGGCAGGAGGGATGGCTTTTCATCGCGCGCGTGCGCCGTACGAAAGCCGGCACCCGCCAGAACGGCCCCGAGCAGCAGTCGCCGACGCAATCCCGACAAGAGAGCCACGTCATGCCGACTTCCCGAATCCGAAAAGGATCGCTTCATGGCTTGCGTCCCCGGCCCTATAGCGCGGCGAGCACCCGCTCGAGCCGGGTGCGGACCTCGCCCGCGATTACGGCGATTTCAGGTCGCCCGGTGAGCTGCAGCACGGCAAGCGGATCCATGATCTCGACGATCGTCTTGCCGGCGAGGTCGTTGCGCACCACCACGTTGCATGGGAGCAACGCGCCGATCTGGGGCTCGGCTTCCAGGGCCTGGTGCGCGAACTGCGGATTGCACGCGCCGAGAATTTTGTAGGGCGGGATGTCCTTGTCGAGCTTCTTTTTCAACGTCGCCGCCACGTCGATCTCGGTCAGCACGCCGAACCCTTCCTTGGTGAGCTCCTGTGTGACCCGCTCGAGCGCCTGCTCGTACTTCATTGCTACTGTCTTTCCGAAGACGTAATTGCCTGACATTGTCGTTTCCTTTCCTGGTACTGGATGAACCGTGCTCCAGGTGAAGCACGGTGAAATTGCGATTGGCCGTACGCGGCGTAGCCGTGCAGGTCGAGCCCCGCGAATCGCGGTTTCAACCCTGGACTGCCTTGCCGCCGATGCCGTGAAACTCTTCGATGGCCGTGTCGCTGCAGTCGCCGCAGAGCAGGTTCGCGGGCACCGCGGCATCGATCTTTTTCGGATAAGGCAGGTTCAGGTTCGCCATGATGCGAACAAACTCCTCGAGGGATCTGTCGTCGCCGAGCCGCGGATTTCGCTCGCGCTCCTGCGCGATCGTCGAAACATGGCGGTGCTGGTAGTCATGCGAGGGATAGACGAGCGTGTCGTCGGCAAGCGTGAAGATCTTCTCGCGCACCGAGTGGTAAAGCGCTTCTGCGCTGCCGCTCTGGAAGTCGGTGCGCCCGCAGCCGTCGATGAGCAGCGCATCGCCCGTGAAGATGCGCCGAGTGCCGCCATGATCCAGCAAGTAGCAATGGTGCGTGTCGGTGTGGCCCGGCGTAAAGACCGGCCGCAGTATCAGGCCGCCCACCTGCAATGGGCGGTCTTCGGCCACGCCCACGTCCGCGCACGCCAGGTGTGCCATGGCGGGCAGGGCAATCTTGCAACCGGTGCGCTTGCGCAAGCGGCAGGACGAGCTGATGTGGTCGGCGTGGATGTGGGTGTCGAGCGTATACGCCAGATGCAGGCCGAGTTCCCGCAGCACGGCCAGGTCGCGCTCCAGGGTCTCGACCACGGGGTCGATCACCACGGCCTGGCCGGTGTCGGGACAGGCGAGCAGATAGGTGTAGGTCGAGGACTCCGGCTCGAACAGCTGGCGAAAGATCATGGCCATCTCCTTACATTGCGGTGAACGCCCTCGGCGACCGCGCCCTGCCGATCTTTCCGGTCATGGTTTCTTCCGGTGGCTGGAAACGATCCTATTGCAATTCATTTACGAAGTCAATATAATGTATCTCATGTAATTATTACAAGGCGACGTATGACGACGAACGCACCGGAACTCGACGTAGGCAAGATGCGTGCCGCAGCCGAACCGGCAAGCGGCCTGCTGCGCGCGCTGGCCAATCCCGATCGGCTGCTCGTGCTGTGCCACCTGTCGCAGGGGGAGCGGTGCGTGAGCGAGATGGAAGAGGAACTCGGAATCCAGCAGCCCACGCTGTCGCAGCAGCTCACCGTCCTGCGCACGCAGGAGCTGGTGAGCACGCGTCGCGATGGAAAGCGGATCTACTACTCGGTCAGCGATCCGAAGGCGCTTGCGGTCCTGGAGACGCTCTATCGCCTGTTCTGCGCGCCACGGGGAAAGCACCGTGCAAATTGACTGGGCGCAATTCACGCCGTGGGCGGCGCTGGCCGGCGGCGTCCTCATCGGCCTGGCTTCCGTCGCCTTTGCGCTGGGCCTCGGCCGCATCGCCGGCATCAGCGGCATCGTCGCCGGGCTGCTGCGACCGCAAAAGGGCGACTTCGGCTGGCGGATCGCGTTCGTCGGCGGACTGCTCGCCGCGCCCCTGATTTATTCCCTGGCGACACCGCTTCCGGCGCTGCGGATCGATGCGGGCGTGCCGCTTCTCGTGGCAGCCGGCCTGCTCGTCGGGATCGGCACGCGCTATGGCTCGGGATGCACCAGCGGACACGGCGTGTGCGGGCTGTCGCGGTTTTCGCCGCGTTCGCTCGCGGCCACGCTCGCGTTCATGGCGGCAGGGTTCACGATCGTTTTTCTGACTCGCCATGTCTTTTCCTGAGGTGCGCGCATGTACCTGCTAGCTTACTTTGCGGTCGGACTGCTTTTTGGTCTGGGGCTGATCGCCTCCGGCATGGCGAACCCGGCCAAGGTGCTCGGGTTCCTCGATCTGGCCGGGCCCTGGGATCCCTCGCTCGCCCTGGTCATGGCCGGCGCCATTGCGGTGGGCGTCGTCGGCTTTGCGATTGCCGCCCGCCGCACGCACTCATGGCTCGGATTGTCCATGCGGCTGCCCTCGAATCGAACCGTTGACCGCAGGCTCCTCGCGGGCGGGCTGCTGTTCGGTGCCGGCTGGGGACTGGCGGGATTCTGCCCGGGTCCGGCTTTGGTGGCGCTCGGCGCGGGCTATTGGCAGGCGGGGGTTTTCGTCGCTTCCATGCTCGTGGGCATGGTTGTCTATGAAGCGGCCGAGAGTTTCGGCGCCCTACGAACGCTGAAGCCTTCGTAACAGAACGGAGCAGACCTTTGCCGCTTGCCCGATACCTGCCCGCGGCGCAATGGCTGCGCGGCTATGGGCGCGACGACTTGCCGGGCGATCTGATCGCGGCGGGCATTGTGACCATCATGCTGATCCCGCAAAGCCTGGCCTACGCCATGCTCGCGGGTCTTCCGCCCCAAGTGGGTCTGTACGCGAGCGTGCTTCCACTCATTGCCTACGCGGCATTCGGCAGCAGCCGCACGCTCGCGGTCGGCCCGGTGGCGGTGGTCTCGCTCATGACGGCGAGCGCGATCGGCGAATTCGCAGCGCCCGGAACGGCAGGACACGCAGAGGCGGCCCTGATCCTGGCGTTCTTGTCCGGGCTCTTCCTCCTGGCCCTGGGTCTGATGCGCCTGGGATTCCTCGCCAATCTGCTCAGCCATCCCGTAATTTCGGGATTCATCAGTGCTTCGGCCGTCCTCATCGCCGCGGGCCAGCTGAAGCATGTGCTCGGCATCGAGGCCTCCGGCGGGAATCTCATCGCGCTTCTTGGCGCCATGGCGAGTCATGCGCGCGACGCGAACGCGACAACGATCGCCATTGGCGCCGGCAGCCTGGTGTTTCTCGTCTGGACCAACGCATCTCTATCCCGCGCGCTGCAGCGATTGGGCGTGAGCGGGACCGCGGCCGACCTGGCCGGCAAGGCGGCGCCGGTGATTGCGGTTGTCGCCACGACCATCGTCGTGGCGGCATTGAGGCTGCATGAGACGCAAGGCGTGAAGATCGTCGGCGAAATTCCCGCCGGGCTGCCGCCGCTCACGCTGCCCGGGATGCAATGGCGTGTGTGGCTCGACCTTGCCCCGGCCGCCGCATTGATCGGCGTGGTCGGTTTCGTTGAAAGCGTGTCGGTCGCCCACGCGCTGGCGGCCAAGCGGCGCCAGAAGATCGATCCCGACCAGGAGCTGGTCGGCCTCGGCGCGGCCAATGTCGCGGCCGCCTTTTCGGGCGGCTTTCCGGTTACCGGCGGCTTCGCCCGGTCGGTGGTCAACGTGGCGGCGGGGGCCAACACCCAACTCGCGGCGGTCTTTACAGCCGTGCTGATCGCGATCGCGACGCTCTGGCTCACCCCGGCCTTCTATTTCATGCCGCACGCCGTGCTGGCGGCCACCATCATCGTCGCCGTGCTGCGGCTGATTGACCTCAGAACGCTTGCTCACGCCTGGAAATACGACCGGGGCGATGCCTTGTCGCTGGTGGTGACGGCGTTGGCCGTACTGACCGTGGGCGTGGAAGCCGGCATCGTGGCCGGAGTGGCGCTGTCGATTGCCGCGTATCTCTGGCGTACGAGCCGCCCGCATCTCGCGCTCGTCGGGCAGGTACCGGGGACGGAGCACTATCGAAACGTCCTGCGCCATCGGGTTCTCACGCGGCCGGAAATCCTCGCCGTGCGCGTGGACGAAAGCCTCTACTTCGTCAACGCCCGCTATCTGGAGAACGCGATCGCGACGCTGGTCACCGAGCATCCGCAGGCGCGGCACGTGGTTCTAATATGCTCAGGAGTCAATCTCATCGATGTCAGCGCGCTGGAAACCCTGGCAGCCATCGACGAAAACCTGCAAGCGGCGGGCGTGCGGCTGCACCTCGCGGAGGTCAAGGGGCCGCTGATGGATCGTCTGGCCAGGGTCGGCTTTCTCGAGGGTCTGTCCGGCCGGGTGTTTCTTTCCACCCACGCGGCGATGGAGTCGCTTGCGCTCGAGAAGGATCATCCATGAACAGGACCCGCCGCGCTTTCATGCTGGGCGCGCGGCGTGATTCGAGGGCGAAAGAAAAGTTCTCCCGATCTTGCGTCCTGCCCCTGTGTGCGCTGGCCCACTGTGTTTGCAGGGCTCGCGTGCAATGCTTTCGAATTCGCAGAATAAGCGGCCATTCGACAAGGTGATCCAAATGATGGAAGGCTGGATGGGAAGCTGGGGAACCGGTTCGATGGGCGGGTGGGGTGGACCATGGATGATCCTGGTCTGGATTCTGGCGATCGCCGGAGTCGTTGCAATCGTTCGCTTGATAACCGCTCGATCCGGCACGGACAAGAACAATCGCGATTGAAAATTCTGTCGCCGACGCCGCAGCCGCGGATGGGTGACAAATCGATGGTGCGGTTGCGGGAGCAAATGATGCAGCGTCAGAACTCGATGCAGCGCCCGCCGATGTAACGGCGGGCTCCCCAAATCCGGCGCAAACCGAGATGCTGGACACCCTATCGAAACTTTTGCCGCGGCCTCTGCTTAAGAGCGTGCTGAGGTGGGCCGCTGTCTCGTTCGCGCTGAACCTTGTATGGGAAGTTCTGCAGCTGCCTTTCTACACAATTGCCGGGACACAAAGCGCGCCGCAGGTGGCGTATGCGGTTGTGCATTGCACCGTGGGGGACGCTCTTATCGCGGGGACGAGCTTTCTGGCAGCAGCGATCGCACTGCGTACCCCGGATTGGCCGGCTGCGCGCCCGTGGGCCGGCGGGTCGATCGCACTCACCCTCGGAATGGTCTATACGGCATACAGCGAGTGGCACAACGTCTACCAGACCGGTGCGTGGGCCTATTCGCCAAGCATGCCGCTGATTTTCGGCATCGGGCTCGCACCGATGTTGCAATGGCTGGTGGTACCCGTTGCGACGCTACTCATATTCCGGCGGGGTCGCATCCTGGCTCCTCGGCTTGGTCAGCCCTGGGGCGGCTTGCCCCCGATGCCATGAAGTTCTTCGACTGCCGCGTCGGTGCAGTCGCCACCGAGCCGCGGATTTCGCTCGCGCTCCCGCGCGATCATCGAAACATGGCGGTGCTTTTCATCGAGCAGGACTGTCCATGAACAGGACCCGCCGCACTTTCGTGCTGGGCACGGCAACCGTCGCCGGACTCGGCGCGTTCGCCTACGCGGCCCGCTTCCCCGATTGAACGGAAGGTATGACGCGAACGGATTGGCGGAGAGCCAAGCCCGCGCTCAGGCGCCCGGTCAGCAGCGTGAACTTGCGCTCGAGCGCTTGATCGGCGGCGCTCAGCCGTCCCGGCTCGACGGCGATCCAGAGGCTGGTATCGATCAGGAATCCCATGGATCGCGCAACTCGCCGAGCGTTCCTCGTTTGCTCTTCCTCGCCCCGCGAACGGCCGCGGCGAGCGCGTCGGCGGCGCCGTCGTCAAGCGTGCGGTAGAGGTCGCCGAGAACTTCAAGGGCGTTGCGCGCCGGCGGTTCCGGGACCAGGCGGGCGATCCGGCGATTATTGCGAACGAGCACGACTTCCTCCTGTTCGCGCTCGACGCCGTCCAGGACCGCGCTCAAGTTCCGGGCCACCTCGGTGACGGTCAGGGTCTTCATGCGGCGAATGTATCAGATACGATCCGATTCGCTGCGGCGCGCATGGCACCTCGCGCGAAAGGTTTTGAGTAGTTCGGCGTAGGACTCGCCGGCTTACTTGTGCTTGTCCTTCATCATCGCGTCGTGGTTCATCTTGCCGTCCTTCGACATGCCCTCGTGCTTCATCTCCTTGCCGCTGCCCATTTTTCCGTGGTCCTTCATCATCATCATCTGCATGTCCTTGACGCTGACCATGCCACTCTTGTTCTTCTTCATCTCGTCGTACATGCCCTCGTGATGCTTCATGAATTCGTCCTTCGAGATCATGCCGTCGGCGTTCGCATCCATCATTTTCATGTGCTTGGCCATGTCCATGGCGAATACCGGCAGGCTCGCGCCGGCGATCGATGCGGCGGCAAGTGCGAAAAGTAGCTTCTTCATTTTGGATCCTTTGGATGAGTTCTCGGCAGCATACGAGCCGGCCCACAAACGTCAGTACGCTAACGCACAACGGGGCGCTTAGTGGCAGCCGCAATCATTGGCCTTGCACCACCCGGACTTGCGCATTCCGCAAAGTCTTGCAGACCCGGATCCGCCGAGCCAGCGGCCACCAGTCATAGAGAAAGATCTGCAAAGGCCGCCACATCGCCACCCAACCCACGATCGTCAGGCTTTCACGCGCGATGGTGAAGGCCGTACTGCTCCCGAGCAGGCCGATGGCATCGGCTGCGATCAGGCACACAGTCACGAAGGCAAGGCCGACCAGAAGGCTCGTCCGGCCTTGTTTCAGGAGCTGCTTCAGGTCCCCGCGCACGAGGCCGGCCTTGTAGTCGAAGTAGTTGCGGATCGCGTCGCTCATGAGCGCGCTGGCGTCGCCGTCAGCCGGCAGGTGCTCTACGTGGATGGTGATGTTCAACTGGCTGTCGGGTGGAAAACCCAGCGCCCAGGTCTCGATGAACGCCTCCGCTTCTCGATCGAGATCCTTGTTGAGGAAAGGCGTCGGATCCATGGAGTTGAACAATTGCGCGATCTCGCGCACGCGCAACTCGAGGTGATGCACGGGCATAGAGCTCGATTTCACGTGGCATCACGCGGTAGGCATTTGTCCACGGCTATGGCCCCGCGCTCAAGTGCTCAATCAGGATCGTGGTGCCGATGAGGATGAGGATCACGCCTCCGGCGATCTCGGCCCGCTTTCCCGTGAGCGTGCCCAGGACTTTACCCAGCATCACTCCCAGGGTCACCATTACAAAAGTAGAGAATCCGATGGCCGCGGCTACGGTAAGGATATCGACGTTGATAAAAGCCAGGCCGACGCCGACCGCCATCGCGTCGATGCTCGTACCGAGCCCGGTTGCAGCCAAGACCCAGAACGAGTGACTCTCCGGCTTGACAACCGCTTCGTCCTCTTTGGCCATCCCGGCATGAATCAGCCTTGCGCCGAGCCCCACAAGAAGCACGAAGGCGATCCAGTGGTCGAAAGCGGTCACGTACTTGGCTGCTGCCAGGCCGAGGGCCCAGCCAATGATCGGGGTGATGCCCTCAATTACGCCAAAGATGACGCCGGTGCGCAGCGCCTCGCTGAAACGAGGCCGGTGAAGGGCGGCGCCTTTTGCGATTGCCGCCGCGAATGCGTCAGCGGACATGGCAAGTGCGAGCAACGCAATGGCTGTGAAGGTCATCCTGGGCAACGCTTCTTGTTGAATCAGTGATGCTTGTAGAACCCGACGCCGACGATGTCGTTCCACCCGGTCGTATTATGGCACTCGAAACTTCGGATCAGCGCGAGGACAAGGGATATCCACTAATTCACGATAGGTTGCAATCGACCAACAGCCGCCCGCCGATGCGCGCCGGCTCCAAGCAGCAGATGCCGGCGCGATAGGGACAGCGATGGCACGTCACGTTGGATCACTGAATCGGAATCGGATCGTTTCATTCGATTTTCCCATTGGTTCATGGCTGAAAATTGTTACCCGCGCTCTTGCGGCGGCGCATTCCACAGCAAGATGACAGGCTCGTCCAGATCATGGTCGTAGCCGAGAATGCTTGTTGAGGCCGTCGTCAGTTGAAAAAGGCGGCCTTCCACGGCGTTCAAGCCAAGCCAGCGGGCGGCAAGCACGCGCAGGATGTCGCGATGCCCGAACACAAGAATACTTTTCGACAGCGCACGCATTCGCCCGATCAGGCGATCCGCGCGAACGCCGACCGCATCCGAAGTTTCACCGTCAGGACAACCGTCCTCGAACAAGCGCCAGCCCGGTCGATCGCCCCGTATCTCGATTGTTCGCCTGCCTTCATAAGCACCGTAGTCCCATTCCATTAGGTCTGGGTCGACCTCGGCGCGTTCGCCGAAATCTGACAGCTCCGCCGTCCGCCGTGCCCGTTGCAGGGGACTGGTGAGGACCTGGTCAAAGCTCAGGCCTTGCAGCCGCACACGCAGTTTTCGCGCATCGCAGGCCGTGGGGATGTTCGCTTCGCGGTTGCAGCGCCATCAGGTTCACTACGTTGACGACGCGGACCTCGAGCGAGGGAAAATGCTCCCGCGGCAACTCCACCGCCGCAAGCGTCTCCAGAGTCGGCACGTCGGGAACGCCGAGAAAGTCGAGGCCGTCGCGAATGCGCGCCCGGATGACGGGGGCGTTCTCGCCGATGCCGCCCGCGAACACCAACATTTCGAGCCGCCCCCGCTTCGGCGGGTCGCCCATCTGATACAAGGCGAACTTGATGCTCGACGAGCCGCCATTCAGCGCCAGCACGGAGGGCTTGTCTTGCGTCACGCAATCATCCCCCCCTCCTTCAGCGGCGGTCTTCTCATCGCCGCCAATCGCTGCACGACCTTGACCAGTTCCACGACGGCTACCGGGGTGAGCGAACACGCGGCGATCACCCCCCAGTCTGTGGCGGTGAGCGGGACGGTTTGAAGCACCGCCTGCAGAAACGGTACGTAAACCGCCGCCGTCTGTAGCAGCAGGCAGAGGAGCACTGCCCCCCAGAGCCAGCCGTTGGTGAACAGGCTGCCAGCAAACGCCGACCGTGTCCGGGAACGCGCGTTGAAGGCATGGAAGACATTGGCAAGGGTTAGCGTCATGAACGCGATCGTGACCGCGTGTTGGAGGCCGGCGCCTTCAGTGCCATACCAGCGCATGCCGATGAAGAAGGCCAGCAGCGTAACGGCTGCGAGCAACAGGCCCTGCCAGACGATGAGCACAACGAAGCGCGGGGTCATCAACGGCAGTTTGGGGTCGCGCGGCGGTCGTTTCATCACATCCGGGGCCGACGGTTCCAGCGCGAGTGCCATCGCGGGGAAAATGTCAGTGACGATGTTGATCCACAA
>Ga0163150_10000716_pt1 | contig 60005 bp, 52 predicted proteins | sample OliLakLV19P2IB_FD_148628 | JGI IMG/M metagenome (GOLD analysis project Ga0163150, IMG submission 148628) | Freshwater microbial mat bacterial communities from Lake Vanda, McMurdo Dry Valleys, Antarctica - Oligotrophic Lake LV.19.P2.IB | ecosystem: Environmental > Aquatic > Freshwater > Lake >...
TGGTGGCGGACTTCGGCATCGCCCTCGCCGCCTCGCGCTCCGAGGGCGGCACCCGGATGACCGAGACCGGGATGTCGCTCGGCACGCCGCACTACATGAGTCCCGAGCAGGCGATGGGCGAGCGGGATATCACCGCCCGGAGCGACGTGTACGCGCTGGGGTGCGTGCTGTACGAGATGCTGACCGGCGAGCCCCCGTTCACCGGGCCGACCGCACAGGCCATCGTGGCACGGGTGATGACCGAGGAGCCGCGGAGCCTCACCCTCCAGCGGAAGAGCATCCCGCCCCATGTCGAGGCGGCGGTGCAGACGGCGCTGGAGAAGCTGCCGGCGGACCGCTTCGCGAGCGCGGCGGCGTTTGCCGCCGCGCTCGACAACCCATCCTTCGCCCAGGTGACCTCCGCCGGGAAGGGGGCCGCGGGCAGAACGCGGGCGCGCACGATCCCGCTCATCGTCCTCGCCACCGCCGCCACCGTCGCGGTCGTCACCTTCGGCCTGACGCGCTGGCTCAGCGCTCCCGGTGGCACGATGAGCAGGCAGAGCCCGCACGTCAGCGTCGTGCTTCCGGATGGGTACGAGCTGGGTTCGAGCCAACTCTCGCAGCTCGCGATCTCCCGCGACGGGACCCGCCTCGCCTATGTCGCGCTCAAGGACGGCAAGAACCGGATCTTCATTCGTGCGCTCGATGATCCCGAGGCGAAGGCGCTCGAGGGCACCGAGGGAGGCGACGGACCGTTCTTCTCGCCCGATGGAGAGTGGCTCGGATTCTTCGCGGGTGGAAAGCTCCGGAAGATCGCAGTGAGCGGCGCGGCGCTCCAGGCACTTGCCGATGCGCCGTTCCAACGGGGCGGCGACTGGGGCGACGACGGGTTCGTGTACTTCGCACCGATCAACAGCGGCGGCATCTGGCGGGTGCCGGAAGGGGGAGGCGCCGCCACCGAGGTCACGCACCTGGACACGGCTGCCGGCGAGATCAGCCACCGCTGGCCGCACCTGGTCGCGGGGACGTCCACCCTCCTCTACGCCGCTTGGACCGGACCGGGCAACGACGAACACCATGTGGCGCGGCAGACCGTCGGGTCAGAGGAGCATGTGCTGCTCGTCAAGGGCGGTGACGCTCCACAATACGTCGCGAACACCGGATTGCTACTCTACACCCAGCAGCGCCAGCTGTTCACCGTGCCATGGCAGCCGTCGCAGCAGGATCTCGGCAAGGCGGTGCCGGTGGCGGCTGCCGAGCAGCCGAACAACAACTACGGGAACGAAGGCACCCCGAACTACGCCGTGTCCGACAACGGCACGCTCGCCTACATCAGCAGTGGAGGGTCCTACGACCAGCGGCGCCTGGTCTGGATCAACCGGGCGGGCGCCATCACGCCCCTGTCCCTTCCCGAGCGCCCGTATGAGAGTGTGGTGATCTCGCCGGAAGGGGACCGTGCCGTGGTCCAGATCCGGGAGGGAACGACCCGACTCTGGATTTATGACTTCGGTCGCGGCACGATGACGCCGCTCGGCACAGGCACCGGGAGCAGCCAGGCACCGCAGTGGACGGCCGATGGCAGGCGCGTGATCTATCGGGGCACCCGCCAGGGCGCGCGCAACCTGTACTGGATCCCGGTCGACGGCTCGGGCGACGAGGAGCGCCTCACCACGAAGCCCGGCGTGATCCAGTCGCCCACGTCGGCCTCCACCGACGGCCGCGTCCTCCTGTTCGACGAGGTCGGACCGGAAGAGCCGGACGGCACCGGGATCTGGGTCCTCCCGCTCGACGGCGACCGCACGCCACGCCGTCTGCTCCCTGCGCCGACCCCCGGTCACGACGGCCAGCTCTCGCCGAACGGAAAGTGGGTCGCCTATCAGGCGACTGTCGCCTCGCGGTGGGAGATCTTCGTCGCCCCCTTCCCAGGCCCCGGCGAGCGGCGCCTCGTCTCGACCGACGGCGGCACCGAGCCCCTCTGGTCCCGGGACGGCCGCGAGCTGTTCTTCCAGAGCACCAACCGGTTGATGGGCGTCACCGTGACACCCGGCGCCACCTTCTCCGCGAGCCCGCCACGGCCGGTGCAGGAGGGTCGGTTCGTGGCGACGGTCAACGGCAACACGAGCTTCAGCATCACGCGGGACGGTGCCCGCTTCCTGCGCATCCAGCCGGTCGACCAGGAACCGGCCATCACGCACATCGAGCTGGTGCTCAACTGGTTCTCGGCGCTGAAGCGCCGGGACGCGGGCCGCGCCGACTAAAGACGAACGGGAGCGTGCGCACTGCTCCCGACCTGCCCGCTTGACCCTGCGGCGCGTCCAGCACGTCCTTGAGCCGGTTGCCTGCGTCGTGGAGCCGTATCATGGAGGGGCTCAGGAACAGCCGCACGCTCGCAGCGAGGCAATCCGACGAGCGGTATTCGAGGTTGGTGGCCCGCAACTCCATCGCCGCCGCGGCGTGAATCGCTCGACGCCACCTGTCACGGGGGGGGTGTACGGTGGGAACACGACTCGAACGGACCTTGCGGGGTCTTTCCCAAGGTGCCGCATAACGACCGCGCATCAGTTGCGGCACGTGGTGCACTGGACGCTGAATCCAGCGCAATGCCGGCCGCATTGCGACAGCGGCACGCGATGGTGAGACGTCTGCGGACCCTACCCCTGGGCCTGCGGACGTGCATTCATTCCGAAATCGGCCTCGATACGGTCGTACCAGGCGGCGTCATCGAGAGCGCCTAAGGCGACCCACGCCTCATCGCTCATCGCCCTGCGCCAGCCGAGAAAGGGCGCGGCGTCCGGTCCGACTGGATGCCGCAGCAGCGGAGTGTCCCCCACGGCAATCTCGAGGATCTTCTCTGCAACCAGCGATGGAGACACTGGGGCCTGGAGCGCCGTAGCGAACAAGGCTGCCATTCGCCGCTGTTGTGCGTAAGGCGACGGCGCCGAGGCTACGCCAATGTGTCGTGCCATCGCCGTATCGATGATGCCGGGCTCGACGATCGCCACGCGAATATTGAAGGACTTGACCTCCTGGGCTAAACATTCGCTCAGGGCCTCCAGCGCGAACTTGGAGGCCGTGTACGCGGCCATTGGCGCCGAGGCAATGCGGCCCGCCACCGAGGCCACATTGATGATGCAGCCGCTCCGCCGCTGTCGCATCGTCGGGAGCAAGGCCTGGGTACACCGGATCACGCCGAAGTAGTTGGTCTCCATGACTGCGCGAAACTCCGCCAGAGGCAGCTCTTCAACGGATCCCGTGCGCTCGATGCCGGCGTTATTGACCAGCACGTCGATCGGGCCCATCTCTCGCTCCGCACGGGCGATGCCGTCCCGTACCGACGCATCCGCATCCACGTCCATCGGCAGCACGGTCACCGCAAGCTGCTCCCGCGCCGCTGCCTCGGCCAATGCCGGCGCCGCCGTCGTGTTGCGCATGGTCGCGACGACTCGATGGCCGGCGCGCCCAAAGGCGAGTGCGGTGGCCATGCCGATGCCGCTACTGGTGCCGGTAATAAGGACTGTAACCATGCGGCTGGCTCATGGGAGAAAGGAGGGTGATTGTCAGGTGGTGAACAGTCTGCCGTCTAACTTGTCATCCGATTGCTCACAGAGGTCGTCGAGGCGATATCCGGCGCAGCAGAAGGGAATGCCTGCCCGGTGCAGAGCCCCGCCCGGCATGAGGTCCGCCAGACTGCGGATGCCCCCCCTGCAGCATGACATATGTGCAGACCACTGTCTGCGCAGGTCCCGGTGCCTCGACAGCTCCTGCACTGTGCGTTTCCAATAGGTCGGTTACGCAGAAATGTCACAAGGTATGACAGGCGGGGGCGGAGCAGTGGCTCCGCCCCTATCCGACATCCAATCGCCCAATCACCGCTTTTCGCAGGGCGGGGCTGGAGCTCCGCCCCTACCCGTCCCCCTACCCCTTTACCATCGCCTGCCTGAGCGTCCGGTTCTGCCACAGCACCGACAGCCCCAGCGCCAGCAGACTCGTGGCGAGGATCGCCGTCGCCATGACGTTGATCTGCGGCGGATAGGCCGCCCGCTGCGCCCCATATACATAGAGGGGATAGGTGACTCGGCTCCCCGAGTTGAACAGCGTGATGATGAAGTCGTCCAGCGACAGCGCAAAGGAGAGCATTCCTGCCGCGGCGATGCCCGGCGCGATCAGCGGCAGCGTCACCTTCATGACCACCCGGAACGGATTCGCCCCGAGGTCCATCGCCGCCTCTTCCAGCGTCCAGTCGAACCCCCGGATCCGGGCCCGCACGGTGAGCGCGACATAGCTCACCGAAAACATGATGTGGGCGATCACGATCGTCGCGAAGCCCATCTGCGCATTGAGATTCAGGAAGAGCGAGAGCAGCGAGGAACCCAGCACGATCTCCGGCGTCGTCAGCGGCAGCACCAGCAGCAGGCTGACGAGCCCGCTGCCCTTGAACTTGTAGCGGCACAGCGCCAGCGCCATCAGGGTGCCGAACACCGTCGCCACCAGGGTCGAGAGGCTGGCCACCTTGAGGCTCAGCTTCATCGCCTCGACCAGCGGCGGATACTTGAACGGGTCGCGCCAGGCGTCGAACGAGAACGACTTCCACACGAAGTTGAACTTCCCCGCCGGTGTGTTGAAGCTGTAGATGATAATGACCGCGATCGGCAGGAAGAGATACACCAGCACCATGATCGCGTAGACATCCAGCAGCCGGGTGGCGATCCGGCGCGACAGCGGGATGACGGCGGCCATCAGGCGAGCTCCTCGGTGCCGAGCAGCCGGGCGTAGAGCAGCACGCCGACGGTGATCGCGGCCATGAGCACGAACGAGATCGAGGCGGCAAGCGGGTAGTCCCGCACCTGCAGGAACTGGTTCTGGATGACCGTCCCGACCATCTGCTGATTGGGGCTCCCCAGCAGCTCGGCGTTGATGAAGTCACCAGTGGCGGGAATGAAGACCAGCAGGGATCCGGCGAAGACACCGGGCAGCGAAAGCGGCAGGATCACCTTCACAAAGGCGTGGATCGGTCCGGAGTAGAGATCGTACGCCGCCTCCACCAGCCGCCGGTCGATCTTCTCCAGGCTGACGTAGATCGGCATGATCATGAACGGCAGGAAGTTGTAGGTCAGCCCGCCGATCACCGCGATCGAGGTATTCAGGAGCCGAGCCCCCGGCGGCATCAGGTGGAGCTGGTTGAGCACCCAGATGGCCGGCCCGCTGTCATTGAGAATGGTCTTCCAGGCAAAGGTGCGCACCAGGAAGGTGGTGAAGAACGGCAGGATCACGAGACCGAGCAGCAGGTTCTTGAACCGCCCCGCCCGGAACGCCATGAGATAGGCCAGCGGATAGCCCAGCGCGATCCCCAGCAGGGTGGCGAGCAGCGCGAACTTGACCGACCGTCCGAAATGCCCACCATACGCCGTGAAGGCCCGCTGGAACCCGCTCCACCAGGGGCCATCCACGACGGTGACGGAGGTCTTCCCAAGCGTGATGAGCGGGATGACGTAGAACACCAGCAGCCAGAGGACGCCCGGGGCGACCAGGAGATACGGTCCCCACCTGCTCTGCCGCGCGCCCCCTGAGGCAATGCCAGCCATGTCGCGTCAGGCTCCGATCGCGTCCTGGAAGGCGCGATTGAATTCCTGGTCTTCGGCGTCGTCCAGCGCGCGGAAGACATGCAGCCGGGCGCGGAGATCATCCGGCGGGTTGACCAGCGAGCTCTTGGCCAGATCGGGCGCGATCTTGGCGAGCTCCTCGCCGGCGCCCTTGACCGCGGAGAGATAGGGCGACGCGGCGACGATCTGCGCCGAGTGGGCTGGGTCGTAGCACCAGTTCATCCAGGTCGAGGCGAGGTCCACCCGGTCGGAAGTGCTGGGGATCATCATGTTGTCGGAGTAGAGCATGGCGCCTTCGTTCGGCGCGATCCACCGCAGATCGGGGTTGTCCGCCGCGAGCCCCTGGATGTCGCCCGACCAGGCGATCGCCACGGTGATGTTGCCGGTGGAGAGATCGGCGGCGTAGTCGTTGCCGGTGAATTTCCGGATGTGCCCGCTCTCGCGCGCCTTCTTGATCTTGGCGCAGGCGGCCTTGGCGTCGTCCAGGGTGCAGCTGGTCGGGTCCTTGCCCTGGCCGAGCATCACCAGGCCCAGCGTGTCGCGCATCTCGGTCAGCATGGTGACCTGTCCCTTGAACTTGGGATCGAAGATGTCGTTGATGCTGGTGAGTTCGCGGCCGGTCTTCTTGGGGTTGTAGCCGAGTCCGGTCATCCCCGAGAGCCACGGCACGCTGAACTTGCGGCCCGGATCGAAGCTCACATTGCGCAGGCTGTCGACCAGGTTGGCCTTGTTGGGGAACTTGCTGTCGTCGATCGGGGCGCAGTAGCCCAGCCGGATCATGCGCGCCGCCATCCAGTCGGTCAGCACGACGATGTCGCGGTCGATGCTCTGTTTCCGCTTGAGCGGCTCCTCGATCTTGGCAAAGAACTCGTTGTTGTCGTTGATGTCCTCGGTGTACTCCGCCGTGATCCCGGTGGCGGCGGCGAACTCGGTGGTCGTCTTGGTGTCGATATACAGCGGCCAGTTGGAAATGCGCACCGTCTTCACCGCGGCCGGGGCCGCTTCCTTCCTGGCGCAGGCGCCGAGCATGGCGCTGCCCAGCGTCAGGCCACCGGCGGCGAGCGCGGTGCGGCCAAGGAACTGGCGCCGGCTCAGTGCTCGGCGCAGCAGGGCCTGCAGTTCTTCCGGGCTGTACGAATCACGGGTGCTCATGATCAGTCCTCAGGGTTGGGGCGTGCGGGAATCGTTGACGCGGGCGAGTTCGATGGTGGTGCGCAGGTTCAGGTCGAGCGGGGAGGTCTGCCGGGCCGGGGGCAGCAGCCGGGCGGCGTCGGCGTCCCAGCTGATGTTGTACGTCGTGCCGGGCGACATGGCGGGCGCCCCGTCGTCGGGGCCGATATGCACCGTCAGTTCGCTGCCATCGGTGGTCCGCAGGATGGCCCGGACCGCCGAGCCCTGGAAGACCGCCGTGGTGAGCGTCGCCGGGACGGCGCGCGCCGTGGCATCGAGCGCGCGGACCCGCATCCGCTCGGGCCGCACCATGACCGTCGCCAGTCCCCCCACGACAGGAGACCAGCCGGCGACCGGAATCTCCAGCCGGTGATCGCCGCAGACCGTCACCACCGCCCGGCCGTCCATCACACCGACCACGCGGGCGGCGAGCAGATTGGCCTGGCCGATGAAGTTGGCGACGAACACGGTGCTGGGCGAGTGGTAGATCTCCTCCGGCGGACCGATCTGCTCCACCCGTCCCTCGTTCATGACCGCGATGCGGTCCGACATCGTGAGCGCCTCTTCCTGGTCGTGGGTCACGTAGATGAACGTGATCCCGACCTCGCGCTGGATCCGCTTGAGCTCGATCTGCATCGCTTGGCGGAGCTTCAGGTCCAGCGCGCCGAGCGGCTCGTCGAGCAGCAGGGCGCTGGGGTAGTTGACCAGGGCGCGGGCCAGGGCGACGCGCTGCTGCTGCCCGCCGGAGAGCTGGCCCGGCTTCCGGCTGGCAAAGCTGTCCAGCCGGACCACCTTCAGGAGCTCGTCCACCCGCCGGTCCACTTCCTTGGAATCCAGCTTCTTGCACCGCGGGCCGAAGGCGACGTTGTCGCGCACGCTCATGTGGGGGAACAGGGCGTAGTGCTGGAAGACGGTGTTGACGTTGCGCTTGTAGGGCGGGGTGGTGGAGACGTCCTGACCTTCCAGCAGGATGTGCCCGCTGGTCGGCTGCTCGAAGCCCGCGATCATCCGGAGCGTGGTCGTCTTGCCGCAACCCGAGGGGCCCAGCATCGAGAAGAACTCGCCCCGCGCGATGTTGAAGTGCGCTTCGTGGACGGCGACGAAGTTGGTGAAGTGCTTGGCGACATGGTCCAGTACAATGACCGGATCGCCGGCGGAGGCTCCACCGTGATGGGGACTGCGTGGCAATGGTGTGCTCATGGCCCGGAGGTTCGGGAGTGCCCTGCGTGAGGAAAATCAATCTGCAGCACAATCGGCGAGTTGACAACCACCGTACCCGGCGACATGATGGGGGGGTAAGCCAAGCAGTTTCGGATGCCCCGTAGAGCTCGCGATAGCCCCAGCGACCCCCCAACACCACAATACAGCATATGACCGCCACCCTGCCGTCGCACGCGCAGGCGCATTTGCAGCGCCTGCTAGCCCGTGCCCAGACGATCGCCCAGACCGAAATGTCCCGCCTTCTCGCGGCGACACCGGCCTCGGCGCGCCTCTACGAACGCGCCTACCGCACCCTCCCATACGGGGTGGTGTCGTCGTTCCAGAAGGGGTCGCCCTATCCGATCTACGTCTCCCATGGCAAGGGGAGCCACGTCTGGGACCAGGACGGCACCGAGTATCTCGATTACCATGGCGGTTTTGGCGCCATGGTGACCGGCCATGCCCATCCGCGGATCGTCGAGGCCATCCACGAGGCGGCCAGCCGCGGGACCCATTTTGCCGTCACGACCGAGTCCGCGGTGGCCTACGGCGAGGAGATCTGCCGCCGGTTCAACCTGGAGATGATCCGGTTCGCCAATTCCGGCACCGAGGCGACAATGGACGCGATCCGGGTCGCCCGCGCCGCCACCGGCCGGGACGTGATCTGCAAGATCGAAGGCTCGTACCATGGTCACCACGATGCGGTGATGTTCTCGGTGCTCCCCGGGGCGGACACGATGGGCGGGCGGGAGCGGCCCGCCAAGGCACCCGTCTCCAAGGGTCTGGTGAAGGACGCCCACCGCTACATCGAAGTCGTGCCGTTCAACGATGCCGACGCGGTGGAGCGGCTCTTTGCCGAGCGCGCGGGCGACATCGCTTGCCTCATCATGGAGCCCGCCATGATGAATATCGGGGTCGTGCTGCCGCAGCCGGGCTATCTGCAGCGGGTGCGGGAGCTGTGCACCAAGTACGGCGTCATCTTCATCTTTGATGAGATCAAGACCGGTTTCACTATCGCATCCGGCGGCGCCACCGAGCGCTTCGGGGTGCAGCCCGACCTCGTCTGTCTCGCCAAGGCGATCGCCGGCGGCCTCCCCGCCGCTGCCTTCGGCGGCCGGGCGGATCTGATGCGCCTGATCGAGCAGGGCGTCTCCCAGATGGGGACCTACAACGGCAACCCGCTGGTGTCGCACGTCGGCCTGGTGCTGCTGCGCGAGATTCTCACGCCCGCCGCCTATCAGCAGTTGGGTCGGCTGGGCACGCGGCTCGCGACCGGCTGTCAGCGCGCCATCGAAAAGCATGGACTGCCCGCCCACACCATCGACCTCGGTGCCAAGGGCTGCGTCTCGTATCGGGCGACGCCGATGACCAACTACCGCGACTTTCTCGAGACCCAGCCCGATCTCTTCGCCGCGTCGTACCCCTGGCTGCTCAACCGCGGCGTCTTCATGACGCCTGGCGACGAAGAACAGTGGACCCTGTCGGTGCAGCACACCGACGCCGACATCGACCAGTACATCGAGGTGTTCGACGGGTTCTGTGCGGCGCTGGCAGGGTAGGGGCGGACGCATTCGTCCGCCCCGCTGAAGGTTGCACGCATGCTCATCCCCGATCGCTGCTTCTGGCTCGACGGACTGCCCGCCGTCCCCACCGCACCGGCTCCGCCGGCGCGGGTCGATGTCGCCATCGTCGGCGGCGGCTACACCGGGCTCGCCGCGGCGCACGCGCTCGCCACCGGCGGCGCCTCGGTCGTGGTGCTGGAGCGGGATGCCATCGGCGGGGTGGGCGCCAGTGGGCGCAACGGCGGCTTTGTGCTGCCGGGCTACAAGGTGGACCTGCCGGATATCGTGAGATCGCACGGGCTCGCCGTCGCCCGGACGCTGTTCGACGATTCCCTCGCGGCGGTGGCGTTCGTGGAGCGCACCGTCCTGGACGAGCGGATCGACTGCGACTGGTCCCGCTCGGGCCACGTCACCCTTGCCGCCAAGCCGGCCCACATGAAGGGTCTCGCTGCGTCACGCGAGCTGCTGCGGCGGGACTTCGGCTACGCCACCGAGTTGCTCAGTCGTGCGGATCTCGCCGGCGAGATCGGTTCGGCGCGCTACGCCGGTGGGTTGCTGGACCCGCAAGCTGGCGGGATTCACCCCGCCCGGTACCTTCACGGACTGGCGGCGGCCGCCACTCGCGGGGGCGCGGTGCTGGTGGCCGGTGTTGCGGTGCAGCGCCTGGGCAAAGCCCCCTGTGGTTTCCGGCTCGAGACATCAAAGGGACCGATCGACGCCGGGGATGTACTGCTGGCAACGAACGGCTTCTCCCGCGGGCTGCTGCCGTGGCTCACCCGCCGGGTCATTCCCATCGGCAGCTTTCTTCTGGCGACGGCACCACTCGATCCCGCCGTCGCCCGCCGGCTGGTGCCGGCTGGGCGGGTGCTGAGCGATACCAAGGACCTGCTGTACTACTTCCGCCTGTCCGCGGACAACCGGATGATCTTCGGCGGTCGAGCGGCCTTCTCACCGCAGCCGCTGGCCGACAACCTTGCGGCCCTGCGGCGCGGGATGCAGGATGTGTATCCGGAGCTGGCTGATACACCAGTAGAGTACGGCTGGGGCGGGACGCTGGGGTTCACCCTGGACCAGCTGCCCCACACCGGCCGGCAGGACGGCATCGCGTACGCGGTGGGGTACGGCGGGCACGGCGTGGCCTATGCCGGCTGGCTCGGAGATCAGGTCGGTCGGGCAATGCTCGGCCGTGCCCCGTGGCCCGCCCTCACCGGGCTCCCGTTCCGCGCGGTGCCGCTGTACCGTGGCCGGCCGTGGTTCCTCCCCCTCGCGGGGGCCTATTACCGAATCAAGGATTTCCTCGCCTGACACGCGATGCCTGCGTCGCCCTCACCATCTGGAGACTGTGCCATGAACAAGCGGATCGAGACCGAACAGCTGGTGGAAGGGCTGGTGGCGGGCGGCGTGAGCCGGCGGGAGTTCGTCACCCGCGCGACGGCGCTGGGCCTGAGCCTCAGCACGATCAGCCTGGTGCTCACCGCCTGCGGCAAGAAGGAAGCGCCGGCGCTGGCGGCGGGGGCGGACCTGCCGGAGATGGAGAAGGAACTGAACATCTACAACTGGTCGGACTATATCGCCGAAGACACCATCCCGAATTTCGAGAAGGAGTTCGGCGTCAAGGTCACCTACGATACGTTCGAGAGCAACGAGGAAATGGTGGCCAAGCTGCAGGCGGGGGCGTCGGGCTACGACATCGTGGTACCGTCCAATTACATCGTCCCCGTCATGACGGCGCTCACTCTCGCCTATCCGCTCAACAAGAAATACATCCCCAATCTCACCAATCTGGCGCCCACCTTCGCCGATCCGGTCTTCGATCCCGGCCTGGTCCACGCGATACCGTACCAGTGGGGGACGACGGGTGTTGCCTACCGCACCGACAAGATCACGACCCCGCCGGACAGCTGGGCCATCTTCCAGGACCCGAAATACAAAGGGAAGATGACCCAGATGGACGACATGCGCGACGCGGTGGGCGCCTGGCTCCGCTTCAAGGGCCACTCGCTCAATTCGATCGACCCGGCGGAGCTCGCCGAGGCCAAGGCCGACGCGCTGATCGCCAAGAAGAACCTCAAGGCCTACATCTCGGCGCCGGTGAAGGGCCAGCTCATCTCGGGCGACGTCTGGGTGGCCCAGCTGTGGAATGGCGACACGACCCAGGCCAGGGCCGAGCAGCCGGCGCTGGGCTATGTCCTCCCCAAGGAGGGGTGCAACATCTGGACGGACTCGCTGATGGTGACCACGGGTGCGAAAAACAAGCGTGCGGCGCATGAGTTCATCAACTACATCCTGCGGCCCGATGTCGGCGCGAGCGTCTCGAACTTCACCGGCTATGGCTCGCCCAACATCGAAGCGCTGGCCAAGATGACGACGCCGATTCCCTACCCCACCGCCGAGGAATTCCAGCGGCTGGAGTACTACAAGGATCTCGGTGCCTCGGGCCAGCTGTGGGACCAGGTGTGGACCGAGATCAAGAGTTCGTAAGCGGATAGGCGGATAGGCGGTTAGAAATCGCCCAACCGCCTACCCGCCCAACCGCCCAATCCCCTGAGAGGAGCGCCGATTAATTGCGTCTGCCTGACACCGATGTCCTCGCCCTGAGCCGCCGCTATCTCGACCTGATCGGCGGCCGGGCGATGTCCGGAGCCGAGAAGGAAGCCTTCATCACCGAAACGGTCGAGAGCTACGACCGGCACATCAATCGGGGCTTCCTCACCTATCGCAAGTCCGTCACCCAGGCCGGCCAGTTCGCCGCTCTGGAGTGGTCCGGCGAGGGGTCCATCCTCCGCGATCTGCTCGGCCGGGAATACATCGACATGCTCGGTGGCTACGGCATCTTCAGCGCCGGCATCAACCACCCCAGGATCGTCAAGGCGGTGCAGGACCAGATGGGGCGCATGGCGCTCAACAGCCAGGAGCTGCTCGAGCCGTGGCGCGCCGGCCTTGCCCGCCTGCTCGCCGGTGTCACGCCCGGTGAGCTGGGCTGCTGCTTCTTCATCAACAACGGCACCGACGCCATTGAAGGCGCGATCAAGCTGGCGCGGCTCTACACCAAGCGGAACACCTTTGTCTCCACACTGGGCGGCTTCCACGGCAAGTCGATGGGTGCGCTGTCGCTCATGGGCAAGGCCTCATTCCGCATTCCGTTCCAGGGCGGGCTGCAGGACGTGCGCTTCGTGCCCTATGGCGACGCCGACGCGCTCGACCGCGAGATGTGCATTCTCGAGGCGGTGGGGATGTCGCCGGCGGCGTTCGTGGTGGAACCGGTGCAGGGCGAGGCCGGCGGCGTGGTTCCGCCGCCCGACTATCTCCCGCGGGTCCGCGAGATCTGCACCCGGCATGGCACACTGCTTATCGCCGACGAGATCCAGACCGGCATGGGCCGCACCGGCAAGCTCTGGGGTGTGGACCACACCGCCGTCGCTCCCGACATCATGTGCCTTGGCAAATCGATTGGCGGCGGTGTCATGCCGCTCTCGGCGTTCATCTCCACGCCGAAGATCTGGGAGGTGATGATCCCGAATCCCATCATCCACTCCACCACCTTCGGCGGCAATCCGATCGCCTGCGCCGCCGGCATCGCGGCGATCACCGTGACGCTGGAGGAGGATCTGCCGGGCCAGGCCGCCATGAAGGGCGAGTACCTGCTCAAGGAAATCGGCGCGCTGGTCAAACGCTATCCCCAGGTGCTGACCGATGTGCACGGTCTCGGGCTGCTCATCGGCATGGAGTTTCCCACCGACGAAATCGGCTATGCCTGCGCCGCGGGGCTGTTCAAGCGCGGAGTACTCGTGGCGGGGACCTATTCGAAGGCGCGCACCATCCGGATCGAGCCACCGCTGGGTATTTCCATGGAGCTGCTCAAGGAAGTGCTGAATCGGCTGGAGGATACGCTGAAGGAGATTGCGAAGGGGGGGTAGGGGCGGAGCTCCAGCTCCGCCCATGAAATTGCCGGGTAGGTCGGGCCTTCCCGCCCGCCGGGAGAAGAGAAGCTGGGTGGCGGCGGAGCTCCAGCTCCGCCCATGAAATAGCCAAAGAAAAACGGGAGCGATCCTTTCGGATCACTCCCGTTCTCGCCGAATCACCTACTCCGCCGCAGCCCCGCCCAACGCCTTCGACCAGGAGATGGTCACACCGCCCCAGAGCTTGAGGCTGGTGTCATTGAATCCATAGGTGTTGCTGGCGCTCTTCGTGTACTTTGTCCGACGATCGTTACCGATGATACCGTGGATTGACGGCGTAATCGACAGCGGGCCTGCGGAGAAGCCGGCACTCGCCGAGAGATCGACGTGTGTCAAGCCCTTGTCATCGAAGTTGCTGGACACGTCGCTGTCAATCTCCTGGCCACCGGTCCAGCCAGCCAACGCACCGAGGTTGAGCGTCGCTGCGCCGAGCGGGATGCCGTGGGAGACGCTGCCTTCGACGTAGAGACCCTTGATCTTGTCGACGTCATACCAGGCGGCGAGCTTCGGGCTCAACGGAGTGGAGAGCGCGATCTTGCCATACACTTCGACGGTGTTCGATGTCTTGGTGAAACCTACGTCGTTCGGGAAGATGTAGCCCGTCGCGCCACCGGTGAGTGTGGCGACGCCGACCGGAACACCGATTTCACCCCACCAGTCGAACTCGGCGAAGTTGAACGCCGACGAGGCGCCGCTCTCTGAGAGATCAGTCGTGCCATCATACTTGCCGATATCGACGTTCGCCCAGCCGCCCGCCGTGATCGACGCCTTGCCGACCGGCACGGTCAGGTAGAGGTCGGGCTGGAAGACAGGCTTGTTCGTGAATGTCACCCCGCGCCAGACGTAGCTGCTGAACAGGGCGGCATCCCAGCCCACCGTCACCTGCGCCGCTGCGGGTGATGCAACGGCGAGCGCCGCGAGAGCTCCGCCCAAAACGATTGCACGCTTCATACGTTCTCCGGTAAAGAAGTGAACTTCGGTGGAGCACACGGAAATGTCTGGGAATGTAAAGACTACCGGTCCCTGCTTCTCGCTGAGAAGCGCGCCGACTGTATGCCGGAAGCCCGGCCACGCTACCGCACCGCCACTGTTGCGGGTCGCCTGACACTGTTCGGACGGGTACGATACGCAAGAAACATGGTCGGGGAGTGAGGGTGCGCACTGAGCGACGGCATGCAACAGGTATATACGCCCCGGGAAAACCTCTGTCAAGCAATCGCGCAGGCGGTATCTTGTGGGTCACCATGTCCGGTCCCCAGCCTGATCCGGGCGCCAGCTTCACCGCGCTCCTCACCCATCTGGTCCACCTGCTCCGCAGCGCGCCGGAGCAGGAGGATGCCGTGCGCGACGTCGTGGCATTGCTCGTGGCGCGGGTGGCGCGCAACCCGGCCGCCATCGATGCCGGTATCGAGAACAGCTGGGCCAACGACGGTGATCCGCTGAAGGAACGGCTGCAGCTGCGTCAGGTGGACGACATCCAGGTGGCTCCCGGTGCGACCGCCGTCGAGCTGCTCACCGTCATCCGCGCCCTCGCCGACGATCACGCCCCGATCCCCAGCACCGCCAAGGTCCGGGTGAAGCTGCTGCCCGACCCGTTACCCATCCAGTTCTCCGGTCCGCGGGACTCGATGCCGGATGCGACGGCCGGCACGCTGCTGCCCCGCGCCCGGCAGGGCGATCAGCTGGCCCACACCGTCGAGGGCATCCTGCGGGAGCTCGACAAGGCGATTCACCGGGAGCAGTGGCACGCGGCGCTGCACAATGCGCAGGCCGCGCTGCGCCTCATTCCCGCCCTGTCGGAGGAGACCCGCCGCACCTTCGGTCTGTCACTGCGGCGCATGCTGGCCCGGCCCGTCCTCCAGGCCCTCATCGAGCAGGCATACCGCATTCCCGAGGAGCAGGCCCGCACCGCTGAGGTGCTCCGGGGGGGCGGGATGGCGGCGGCGGAACTGATGCTGGAAATCCTGCGGACCAGCGATACCGTCGGACCGCGCGCGTTCCTGGTGGACGCCCTCGCCGGCATGCCCGAGGCGCTGCAGCTCATGGTCCCGCTGCTGCAGAGCCGCCGTCCCGCCGAGGTGCGGCTCGGCGCGACGCTGCTGGGCCGGCTGGGGCTGCCCGAAGTGGTTCCCTCGCTGACGCCGCGGGTGCAGGACCCCGATGCGGAGGTGCGCCATGCCGTGATCGATGCCCTGGGGCATTTTCGCGACAAGGCAGTCATCGAACCGCTGCGTCAGGCGCTGACCCATCCATCAGCGGCGACCCGGGGCCATGCCGCGCGCGCCCTCTCGAAGCGGGGCTCCGGCGCGATTGCGATGCCGCTGCTCGCGGCGCTGGAAGTGGAGAAGGATCCCGCCGCGTGGGATGAAGTGCTCCATGCCCTTGCGGCCATCGACGCCCCCGAGGCCGCCCAGGCGCTGGTGCGCATCGCGCTCACGCGGAAGGCGCTGTTCTCCTTTGGGGGGGCGCATGTCCGGAAGCAGGTGACGGTGGTACGGGCGCTGGCCGAGGCGGGAACGGTGGCCGCGCGTCAGGCGCTGGATCGGATCGCGGCGGAGGGTGAGGGGGAGGTGCAGCGGGCGGCGGTGGCGGCGCTGGAGGGCTCACCGTAAGGGCCGCATGTATGCGGCCCCGACTGCCCTAATCGCCCAATCGCCCAATCGCCCCCTACCGCCGCGTCACCACCAGACTCGCCACATGCACCGACAGATTGTGGTTGAGCCGCAGCCCCGCGATGCCGTCGGCGTCCACGCTCGCAGCGGGGGCACTCCACACCTCCTGCCCGTTGACCAGGAAGCGCAGTTTTCCCTGCGCCACCGACACGAGAAGCAGGTTGGCCACCGGTCCGGTGGACATCTCCTTCAGGATCGCGGGGTGTGCGGCCCAGCCTGTCGTCACATCGGTCGTCGCGGCTCCGCTCCGGCGCTTCACCTTCCAGGTGCCGTCGCCCCGCAGCAGGAAATAGGTGTAGCGCTGTCCCGCACCGTCCAGGTCCTTTCCGCCGATGAAGATGCCGTAGGCCTCCTGGTGGCCTGGCCCCTCGGGGAAGAGGTGCAGCTTGGCGGAGACGTCGTAGCTCCCGGTCGCCCGGTCCGTCGGGCGGTACATGATTCCCGAGGCGGCCGTCGTCACGTGCCAGCCGGGTGCCATCGCCTCGATCTTCACCTCGGGAAGGGTGCCACCTTCATCGGGCCGCACCTGCCAGCCGGCGGGGAAGACGCCACCCCCTTCGATCTTCGTGGCGGGTCCATGGTCACCCCCCTGCTGGGCGACCGCGACCGCGGGAAGCAGGAGCGACATGGCAAGCGGAAGGAGGATGCGCATGGGGGAGCGGGTCGGGGTCGGGGTCAGTTGAACTGGAAGGGGGAGTGCGCTAACGTACGGGGCACGCGGGCCCCAGTTTCCCACCGGAAGACATCATGCAGACCTTCGGACTTATCCTTGCCGGCATTGGCGCCGGCGGCATCCTCGCCGCCCTCACCTTCGTCTCCCTGCTCATCGGTGTCGTGGTGCACGGCATGATCATTCTCATTGCCGGCAAGCCGATCGACGATTTCTTCCGCAAGAAGGGCGAGCAGCCGTTCGTTCCCGGATCGATCAGGTAATCGGGGGTTCCGGCGCGCCCGCGTCCTCGTGTGCACCGGCCGGGGGGAGCGACGCCTTCCTGAGCGCCATGTCGTAGTTCATCCGCACCGTCGCCATGTTCTCCCGCAGCCCCCGCACCTTCACCTGCAGTCCGCCGCCGCGTCGCCCCGTCGACGCCATCTGTCCCGCGGCATCCGCCAGGCCGTTCATCTTGAGTTGTGAGGCGTAGGCTTTCATCTCGTCCAGCAGCCGTACCATCCCGCGTACCACCGCTTCATCGGCATGGTCCCCCGCCATCTGCTCGATCACCGACTGGATCCGCTGGATCTTGGGGGGGAGCAGGGAGAGCATGGCAAGCTGGGACTGTTGCTGCACCGACAGTTTGATGGCCATGCGGGGAATGTACTGGGTCGGACGGGCCTGCGTGGCCGACTGCTGTGGGCCGGCTCTTCCCGGTCGGCGGATCGGGGGGTAGCTTCACCCCCGCTGAAACCCCGGCACTCCGGTTCCGTCTGGCTTCGCTCTTACGACATCGTCCGGTTCCCCTGCCCCGTGCCCCGCAACCTGGCACGATCGGCAGGGACTGTCCTCTTCCGCTGATGGCCCGATGAAAATCTCCGACATTTCCATCAAGCGGCCGGTGCTGGCGAGCATGTTGAGCCTCGGCCTGATCCTCTTCGGCGTCATCGGGTACCTGAATCTGCCGGTTCGGGACTATCCCGACGTCGATCCTCCGATCATCTCCGTCACCACAGTCCTCCCCGGCGCCGATCCGCAGGTCGTGGAATCGGCGGTTACCGACATCCTGGAGGAGGAGCTCAGCACCGTCGCCGGCCTCCGGACGTTGACCAGCGCGAGTTCGGAGCAGGTCAGCACCATCACGCTCGAGTTCACCCTCGACCGTAACGTGGACGTCGCGTCGCAGGACGTGCGCGACAAAGTCTCCCGGGTCCGCGGGCGGCTGCCGCGCGACATCGAGGAACCGGTCGTGGCCAAGCAGGAGGCGGACGCCCAGCCGTTCTTCTGGCTGGCACTCTCCGGGGCCAATTACGATCTCCTCAAGCTCTCCGATATCGCCGACCGGCAGGTCAAGGCGCGGTTGCAGAGCTTGGCGGGGGTGGGCAGCGCGCAGATCTTCGGCGAGCGGCGCCAGTCGATGCGGGTCTGGCTGTCCGCCCCGGCGCTCGCCGCGCGCGGGCTGACGGTGCAAGACGTCGAAGCCGCGATCGGCAATGGCAATGTCGAGGTCCCGGCGGGCCGGATCGAATCCGACCGGCGCGAGTTCTCGGTCCGCTCCCTCGGGGAGCTCAAGACCGCCGGCGAATTCGAGGATCTGGTGGTGCGGAGCAGCAGCGGGCAGACCGTCCGGCTGCGGGACCTCGGCCGGGTGGAGATTGGCGCAGAAGACGAGCGCAGCAATCTGCGGTTCAACGGCGTCAGCGCGGTCGCGATCGGTGTGGTGCGCCAGTCCAAGGCCAACCTGATCCAGGTCGCCGAGGAGATCCGCAACGAACTCCCGGGGATCCAGGCGGCGCTGCCGCCCGGGGTCGAGATCGCCATCGGCTTCGACGGCTCGGAGTTCGTGACCCGCTCCATCCGGGAGGCGCAGGATACGCTGATTCTCGCCGCCGTCCTGGTGGTGATCATCATCTTCATCTTCCTGCGGAACCTGCGCGCGACCGTCATCCCGGGCCTCGCCATCCCGACGTCCATCATCGCGACCTTCGCGATCATGTACTTCCTTGGCTTTTCCATCAACAACCTGACGCTGCTCGCGCTCACGCTGGCCATCGGCATCGTGGTGGATGACGCGATCATCGTGCTGGAAAATGCCTACCGCCACCAGGAGGAGCTCGGCGAATCACCGGAGGTGGCGGCGACCAACGGCACCCGGGAGATCGCCTTCGCGGTCATCGCGACGACCATCTCGCTGGTGGCGGTCTTCACCCCGCTCGCCTTCCTGCAGGGCAACACCGGCCGGCTGTTCAATGAGTTCGGCATCGCGGTGGCCGGTGCCGTGATCGTCTCCGGTTTTGTCGCCCTGACCCTGACACCGATGCTCTGCGGCCGCATCCTCCGTGTGCCGAAGCGCCACGGCCCGACTTACCAGGCGCTGGAGCGCGGGTTCGTGGCGATCACCCGGGGCTACTCCCGCTCGCTCGGCTGGGCGCTGCGCCGCCGCGGGCTGGTGATCGGCGGCGCGCTGCTCTCGGTCGCGCTCGCCGTGGTGATCTTCCGCAGCCTCAAGCGCGAGTTCATCCCCTCCGACGACCAGGGCTGGTTCCTCACCTTCATCATCGGACCGGAGGGCTCGTCGGTCGCGTTCACCGACGGCTACCAGCGCCGTATCGAATCACTGATCGAGGCGACGCCGGAGGTACAGAGTTACTTCAGCGTGGTGAATTTCGGCACCGGTCCCAACAGCGGCATCATCTTCACCAAGCTCAAGGACTACTCGGCGCGCACCCGCACCGCCGAGCAGATCATCGGTTCACTCCAGCCGCAGTTCTTCGGAGTGCCGGGGCTGTTCGCCTTTGCCTCCAACCCACCGGCGTTCGGCGGCTTCGGCAAGCCGGTGCAGTTCGTGGTGCAGAACCCCGACTTCGCCGTGCTCGGCGCGTCGATGGACACCTTCGTGACTCGCGCCCGGCAAATTCCCGGGCTGCAAAACGTCGACACCGACCTGCGGGTCAACAAGCCGCAGCTCACCATCCACTTCGACCGCAATCGCGCCGAGGATCTGGGTGTGCCGGTCGGCACTATCGCGGGCACGCTCCAGAGTCTGCTCGGCGGCCGCAAGGTCAGCACCTACACCCACGACAACAAGCTCTACAACGTGATCGTGCAGCTCGACCCCCGCGAACGCGCGACACCGTCGGATGTCTCCGGCCTGTATGTGCGCGGCAGGAATGACCAGCTGGTGCAGCTCGACGCGGTGACGCGGGTGGAGGAAGGCATCAGCCCCCGCCAGCTGAACCACTTCAACCGGATCGCCGCGTATACGCTGGACGCGAGTCTGGCCCCCGGCTTCACCCTGGGCGAGGCGCTTGATTCGCTCAATGCGCTCGCGAAGGAAGTCCTCCCCGCCGGCAGTACCACCGCGTTGTCGGGCGAATCGCGCGAACTCGAGGAGAGCGGTGGCTCGCTCTACTTCGCCTTCGGTCTGGCGCTCGTGGTCGTGTTCATGGTGCTCGCGTCGCAATTCGAGTCGCTGGTGCACCCCTTCACCGTCCTGCTCGCGGTGCCGCTGGCCGTGACCGGCGCGCTCGCGGTGCTGTGGATCGCCGGTTCGACGCTCAACCTCTACAGCCAGATCGGGATGATCCTCCTCATCGGGCTGGTCACCAAGAATTCGATCCTCCTGGTCGAATACGCCAACCAGCTGCAGGAGAAGGGTCGATCGGCGGCGGACGCGATGCTCGAGGCCGGCCGCATCCGGCTCCGCCCGATCCTCATGACCTCGGTCTCGACCATCACCAGCGCCGTCCCGATCGCCCTCGGCCTCGGCGCGGGATCCCTGAGCCGCCGCCCGCTGGGCTATGCGATCGTCGGCGGTGTGTTCCTCTCCACCATCCTCACGCTGTACCTGGTGCCCGTCGTGTATACCCTGTTCGAGGGGCTGCGCCACCGGCGCGCGGATGAGTCTGCCGTGGTGAGCCCAGTGGGAGAATCCGCATGATCGCTCTCGCTGTTGTAGCCGTGTGCCTGACATCGCTCCTGCCGGCGGCATCCTCGCCGATCTCACGTGGTGATCACGTGAGTGGCCGGTCGATCCCTCGCCCCGCGCCTCCCGCCTCGCGCCTCACGGCCGATTCCCTGCCGACGATTACCCTGGCCGACGCACTGCAGCGGTCGGTTCAGCTGAATCCCGATTACGTCCGGGCCCTTGGTGCTGTCGCCGAGGCCGACTGGATCCGGAAGGCGTCGCGGCTCGCCTTCTTCATTCCGGCGGTCACCGCCAACATCGACCTGACCAAGTACTCCGTTCCCTTCTTCAATCTCGGCACCGGCGCGCCGGTCAACACCTCGGTCACGGCGACGCTCGCGGCGCGCTATGAAATCTTCAGCATCCGCAAGTTCACCGAGCTGGGCCGCAGTCAGGCCGAGCTGGAGTTCGCCACCGCCACGGAGGTGCAGCGCCGCTTCGCCGCGGCGCTGTTGACGGAGTCGGCGTACTACGCCGCGCTCGCCGATGAGGAGCTCGCGCGCGTCGCCCGCGATCGCGCCAGCCGCGCGGAGCAGCAGCTCGTCGTGGCCCGGGCCCGGGTGCAGACTGGCGCGGCGGCGCCGTCGGATTCGCTGATCGTGCGGCTGGAACTGCTCCGTGCTCGGGTGACTTTGCTGCGGGACGAGTCCGCCCTCCGGGTGTCCCGGCTCGAACTCGGCCGCCGTGTCGGCGTGGCCGGGGCTGTGGTGCCGCTGCCGCTGGACTCCGCGCCCGCTGAGGCCCTCCCGCTCGCGCTGGACGCGGCGGTGGCCCAGGCGCTGGAACAGGGACCGGAATACCGCGCGGCGCGCGCGCGGGAACGGGCGGCGGACAAGGACCTCTCCGGCAAGCGCGGCGGCTACCTGCCCACGCTGACGCTGGATGCGGCACACGTGCGCTTTGACAGCAAGTTTTTTCCCAGCGCGGTGAACGTCTCTTCACTGACCTTCACCCTCGCGCTGCCGATCTGGGACAACGGGCGGCGTGAGCTGTCGATCATTCAGGCGCGCGCCACGCGTGATGTCGCCCGGGCGGTGCGCTCGGACCTCGAGTTGGCGGCACAGCGGGAGGTCACCGAAGCGTACGATGGCTTCGAGACGGCGCGGGCGGAGTCCGGACTCGCCCTCGAGTCGCGGGCCGTCGCGATCGAGAGCTACCGGGTCCAGGAGGCGCGCTACCGGGCCGGTGCGACGACCGTGCTCGAGCTGCTGCAGGCGCAGAATGATCTCAGTCAGGCCGAGGCCACCCTGGTACAGTCGCGCTTCACGGCGCGTCTCGCGCTGGCGCGGCTCGAAGCCATACTCGGCACTCGCTTCAATTCTTCGGGAGGTCCCTCGTGATGCTCGCCCGGACACTGATCTGCGGCGCCCTCCTCCTGGCCGGATGCAAGGGCAAGGGCGCCGGGGCCGGCGGCCCGCCCGGCGCTGGCGGTGGGATGCCACCGAGCGCGGTGGAAGTCGCCGTGGCACGGGCGGACACGGTGGTCGATGCGCTGGACGCGACCGGCCAGATCGAGGCGGTGCAGGCGATCGAGCTCAAACCGGAGATCGAAGGTCGCGTTGTCGAGCTGGTAGTCACCGAGGGGGCGGAAGTCGCAGCTGGCGACGCCCTGCTCCGGATCGACGACCAGGAGCTCAAGGTGCAGGTGGCGCGGGCCGAGGCTGAGCGGGATCTCGCCCGCCAGGCGCTCGCGCGGGCCAGGGAGCTGCTGGCGGAACGTGCCGGCAGCAGTGCGGACCTCGAGCGGGCCGAGGCGATGTCGCGAAGCACGCAGGCGGATCTCGACCTCTACTCGCTCCGGCTGGCGCGGACCACGGTGCGCGCGCCTTTCGCCGGTGTGGTCGGCCAGCGGTTTGTCAGCCTGGGCGACTACGTCACCACCGGCAGCCGGTTGATGACGGTGCAGACCGTCAATCCGCAGCGCGTCAGCTTCACGGTGCCCGAACGATTCGCCAGCCGGCTCACCCGCGGGCAGGTGGTTCGCTTCCGGGTCGCGTCGATTGCGGGTCAGGAATTCGCCGGGACGGTGGACTTTGTCGATCCTGTCGTCCAGCTCCCCGGTCGCACGATCCTGATGAAGGCGGTGGTGCCGAACGGTCGCCGTCAGCTTCACGCCGGCATGTTCGCCGAAGCCAAGCTTGCTACCGACGTGCGGCCGCGCGCGGTGGTGATTCCCGAGGATGCCCTGGTGCCGCTGCAGGGCTCGACCTTCGTGTGGGTGGTGCTGGAGGGGAAGGCCGTCCGTCGGCCGGTGACGCCTGGGGTGCGCTCGCCCGGTTTCGTGGAAGTACGGACCGGCGTGGAAGCCGGGGCGCAGGTGGTGGTTGGAGGCCAGGAGCGGCTGTTCGATGGAGCGCCGGTCGCCCCGACGGTGGTGGAGCGTCTCCCTCCGCGGCCGACGGAGTAGCGGCGGGTACAGGGGCGGGGCGCAGCAGCGGGGCGTCGGCCCGCCCCTACACCAGCCCGCCTACATCAGCCCCGATTTGGCGCACTGCCACAACTTCGCCAGCCGGTCGAAGCCGTCCTGCAGGATCTCCACCTGTTGCGGACTCACGGACGCCTGCAGCGCCGTCTCGAGCTCATTGACGATTCGGACCATCTCGCGCCGGTTCTGCCGCCCGCATTCCTCCCGGATCTCAACCAGCTTCTTGCTGATTTGATCCCGCATCCCGGCATCATGCGGCACCTGCCAGAGATAGGCGGCGCTGTCCCGCCCGGTGGTGCACAACTCCCCCAGCCGGTCCAGCACGGGGAACGATGTGCGGCGCCCCGATTCTCGCACGCTCTCGGACATGATCGAGTCTCCTCAGGTGACTGGCCGGGTCGTGGCGCCATCCTGGCGCGGACCGTTGACGACATGATGAGCACGAACCGCGCCTTCCCCTCGCCAGCGTGCGTTGCATCACCTCGGACGTGTAGCCCCCGACCACCTGGCGGATTCATGACCAGCTCGCTCCGCGGCATCGGCAGTCTGCTCCTGCTGGCCTCGTTCGCCCCATGCGCTTCGGTGGGCGCCCAGCAGACCCGGCCCGAGCGCACCGCCGGCGCCGAGACCTCCACCTACGCCGACGTCACCGGCTTTCTCGATTCGCTCGCGCGCACCGGTGCGCCGCTCCGCATGGGCACGGTGGGCTTCAGCCCGGAGGGCCGGCGCATTCCCTGGGTCCTCGCTTCACGTCCCATGGTGGACGGCCCCGCGGATGCCCAGCGTTCCGGCAAGCCGATCGTCTTTATCCAGGGCAACATCCACGCGGGCGAGGTCGAGGGCAAAGAGGCGGCCCAGCGGCTGCTGCGCGAGCTCACCGTCGGATCGCTGCGATCGTTGCTCGACAGCGTGATCGTCCTGGTGGTCCCGATCTACAACATCGACGGCAACGAGCAGTTCGCCTCGGGCGACCGGAACCGACCGGGGCAGAATGGTCCCGCAAGTGTGGGGCAGGGTACCAACGGCCAGGGCCTCAACCTCAATCGCGACTACGTGAAACTGGAAGCACCCGAGACGCGCGCCTCACTCACGCTGATCAATGCCTGGGAGCCGGATCTCTTTATCGACCTGCACACCACCAACGGCAGCTACCACGGCTATGCGCTCACCTGGGCCCCCGGCCTGAATCCCAACTCGAGCCCCGCCAATGATTACGCCCGCGAGCATTTCCTCCCCACCATCCGCGAGCGGATGCGCCGGCGGCACCAGCTCGAGACCTTCCCCTACGGCAACTTCCGCAACCAGGCGCCCGACTCCCTGGTGCTGGGCTGGGAGACCTACGATGCCCGGCCCCGCTTCGGCACCAACAGCATGGGTGTCCGCGGCCGAATTCCGATTCTCAGCGAGGGCTACAGCAACAGTCCCTTCGCCGATCGCATCGAGGCGACCTACCAGTTTCTCCGCGAAATCCTCTCGCTGGCCGCCGAAGAGCGCCTCAGCGTAAAGCGGGTCGTCCTGGCGTCTGCGACCTGGCGGCCCGATTCCATCTCGCTGCATTCCCGCTTCGCTCCCGCCACGCGGCAGGAAGTGATCGCCGAGATCACGGAGGCGGATGGCGACGGAAGTCACGGCTTCGCCCGGCGAAAGCGCACTGGCGTCTTCCGCCGCGTCCGGATGCCGGTGCTCGATCGCTTCGAACCCGCGTTGCAAGTCGGCCGGCCTGCCGCGTACCTGCTGCCACCGGCGCAGGCGGGACTGGTGACGCTGTTGCGGGCGCAGGGCATCGGGGTAAGCCGCCTGACAGCGGATTGGGCGGGCGCAGGGGAGCGATTTCTGGTCGACAGTATCCAGGTGGCGCCCTTTCTGTTCGAGGGGCACCGCACCGTCCGCGTGGCCGGCCACTGGACCTCCCAGTCACTCACCGCCACCGCAGGCTGGTACTACATCACCACCGACCAGCGATCGGGTGTGCTGGCCGCCTGCCTGCTCGAGCCCGCCAGCGAGGATGGGTTCGCCACCTGGAATCTGCTGGATCGGGATCTCAGGGTCGGCGAGCAGGCGCCCATTCTCCGAGTCCTCCGCCCGATCGCCGCTCCCCTGATGCAGCTCGAGTAGGCTGCAACGGCGGGGAACCCTGCCTCGAGGTACTGGGTATCAACCGGGGTATCGCAGCGGCACGTACCGCTCCATCTGATCTCCTCTCCCTCATTCTTCCCGGCCCCATGCTCACACCCGGTTCGAAGGCGCCCGCTTTCACTCTCGAATCCGACGACGGAAAAACAGTTGCGCTCAAGGATCTCAAGGGGAAGAAGGTCGTGCTCTACTTCTACCCCAAGGATGACACCAGTGGCTGCACCGTCGAGGCCTGTGAATTCAAGGCCAGCTGGAAAGCGGTCCAGGCCGCCGGTGCCACGGTGCTCGGCGTTTCCCCCGACAGTGTCACCTCCCACGACAAGTTCAAGACCAAGTACAAGCTTCCCTTCCCGCTCCTCTCTGACCCCGATCACACGGTCGCCGAGGCGTATGGGGCATGGGGCGAGAAGAGCATGTACGGCCGCAAGTACATGGGGATACTGAGAAGCACGGTTGTCATTGATGAATCGGGACGGGTGCTCCGCCGGTTCGAGAAGGTCAAACCGAAGGGACACGCGGCCGCAGTCCTCGCGGCGCTGCACGGCCCGGCCGTGTGATGCAGATCACATTGAATGACCCGGAATTCTTTTTGCGGCTAAGCTGCTGGCGGAATCGCAGACCGTGCTGGATGGGGTGGCGGCGTCGCTGGTGGACAACCCGACGGTCACCGTCGAAGTGGGCGGGCACACCGATAACACCGGGCGCCGGGCGCCGAACCTGACGCTGTCGGACGCGCGCGCCAATGCGGTGCGCGACTACCTGATCGCCAGGGGGGTGCAGGCGAGCCAGCTGACGGCGCGGGGCTACGGCCCGGACCAGCCGGTGTCGGACAACACGACGGTCGCAGGCCGGGCGGCCAACCGGCGCGTGGAGCTGACCAAGACGAACTGATCAGCGGCGCAGGGCCAGAAACAGGGCGGAGGCCGGATCCGGGGATGCTCCCGGGACCGGCCTCCGTATTTTTACCCTGCCCCCACCCCTGCTGGCCGACTATCTTCGCGCCCTATGTCCACCCAACCCCTTGCCGTCTGCGGGCTTCTCGTGGCTCTCGCGGCCTGCGGCCATACCGCCGCCACGACCCCCGCCTCTGCCGTCTTCGTGCAACCCGCGGTCGGGGAACGACACCTCCGGAACATCCGGCAACTGACCTTCGGCGGCAACAACGCGGAGTCGTATTTCTCCCGTTCCGGCCGGCAGCTGATCTTCCAGCGCCAGGAGCAGGTCGACGCCGGCTGCGATCAGGAGTACCTGATGAACATCGACGGCTCGAATGTCCGTCGGGTGTCCAACGGCAAGGGCCGGACGACGTGCGGGTTCTTCTACGCCAACGATCAGCGCATCCTCTACAGCTCCACCTTCCAGCATGACTCGGCCTGTCCCACGCCGCCGGATCGGTCGCACGGTTACGTCTGGCCGCTGGGCCATCTCGAGATCTACACCTCTCGCCTTGATGGCTCCGACCCCCGGGCGCTCACCGCGAACGGCGCCTACAACGCGGAGACGACGCTCTCACCTGACGGGAAGCGGCTGATCTTCACCAGCACGATGGACGGTGACATCGAGCTGTACACGATGAACATCGACGGGACCGACCAGCGGCGACTCACCAACCGGGTGGGATACGACGGCGGCGCCTGGTTCTCGCCGGATGGCACCAAGATCGTCTGGCGCGCCGCCTACCCGGTTACTGCCGCCGATACCGCCGACTACCTGAATCTGCTGCACCAGCGCCTGGTGCGTCCCTCGAAGGTCGAGGTGTGGGTGGCGGACGCGGACGGTTCCAACCCGCGGCAGATCACCCACCTCGGCGGCGCGAACTTCGCGCCCGTCTTCACCCCCGACGGCAAGCGCATCATCTTCTCATCGAACTACGAGAGCCCGCGGAGCGGTGCCTTCGATCTCTTCCTGATCAATCCCGACGGGACCGGCCTGGAGAAGGTCACCACCCATCCTGACTTCGATTCGTTCCCGATGTTCAGCTATGACGGGAAGAAACTGGTCTGGGCCTCCAACCGGAATCAGAAGCTGCCGGGTGAGACCAATCTCTTCATTGCGGACTGGGTGCCGTGACCGCACCGCCGCCCCCGAACCGCTGGCGCGAATGGGCCAAGAGCCTTGGGGGCGCGTTCGTCGTCTGGCTGCTGGTGCGCACCTTTCTGGTGCAGGCGTTCCATATTCCGTCGGAGAGCATGGAGGGCACCTTCCTCATCGGGGACGTGCTGTTTGTCGCCCGGCCGCTGTACGGGGCGGAAGTCCCCTTCATCGGCAAGCATCTCCCAGCCATCCGTGAGCCGCGCCACGGCGACATCGTCGTGTTTCACTCGGTGGAGACCAAGGGCCTCGAAGTGGTCAAGCGGGTCATCGGGCTGCCGGGCGATACCCTCCAGATGCGGCAGGGCACAGTGCTGCGCAACAGACTGCCGCTCGTGGAGCCGTATGCCAGCTACTCCCGGGCGGGCGAACTCGATCCGCCGGAATCGCGCGCCCTGATCCGGACCTGGCAGTCGCCGCGGCTCGTCGGCGTCGCACCCGCCGCCTACGAGCCCGACCGGAATAACTGGGGTCCGATCGTCGTGCCGCCGGATTCGCTCTTTGTCATGGGTGACAACCGCGATCATTCGTGGGATGGCCGGTTCTGGGGATTCCTGCCACGTGGCAATGTGACGGGCAGTCCGCTGGTGATCTACTTCAGCTTCGATCCCTCCAGCTGGCGCCCCTTGCCGCTGATCACTGCCGTGCGCTGGAACCGCCTCTTCTCGGTCCCCCACTGAGCCGGCCCATTCGCGGTCGTCCGCGCCGCACGGCTGTGCGGCCTCTCTCGCCGGAATCGCCCCGCCCATGACAGACGTACCGGCAAGTGAGCCGACCTTCCGCCAGACGCTGTGGGAATGGAGCAAGTCGCTGCTCGTGGCGGTGGTGGTCTGGCTGCTGCTCCGCACCTTCCTGGTCGAAGCCTTCCGCATTCCCTCCGGCAGCATGGAGAACACCCTGCTGGTGGGGGACTTTCTCTTCGTCAACAAGGCGATCTACGGCGCCGAGATTCCCTTCATCCATGTCCATCTCCCGACCTTTCGCGAGCCGGTGCGGGGCGACGTGCTGGTATTCGATTCGGTGGAGGAAGAAGGGCTCAAGGTCGTGAAGCGGCTGATCGGCGTGTCCGGGGATACGCTCGCCATGCGCGGGGGCATGCTGGTCCGCAACGGCCAGCCGGTCGATGAGCCGTACGTACAGCACGACAACATTGCCAAGTCGGAGAGCCCCGACTTCCGGGAGAAGATGCGGCGCTGGCAGGTGCGCCACCTCGCCGCCGGCGACACGACGACCTATGCGCCGGATCTGCAGGACTGGGGACCGATCATCGTCCCGCCTGATTCGCTGTTCATGATGGGCGACAATCGCGACCTGTCATATGACGGCCGGTACTGGGGCTTCCTTCCACGCCTGAACGTGCGGGGCACGCCGCTGCTCATCTACTACAGCTACGATCCGTCGAGCTGGAAGGTACTGCCGATCTTCTCCGCCATTCGCTTCAATCGGATCTTCTCCCACCCGCACTGACGCACTCGCGCTAGTCTTCGCTCTGCCGGCCGCCGACGATGGCCGAGACACCCGCCATCGCGCCCACCCCGCTGGCCAGGTAGAAGGCCGCGCGCGCCCCCGCCTGGCTGGCAATGCCGCCAGCAACCAGGGGCCCGACAAACCGGGCGACCGCTCCGACACTTTGCAGCATGCCGAGCGCCCGTCCCTGTTCCGCCGCCGGCGAGCGTTGGCTCACGATGGATGCCGCGCTCGGCCCGATCAGCGCGGTGCCGGTGGCGATCAGCGGCAGCGCCAGGTACAGCAGTCGGAGGCCGCCACCTGCGGCCCCCATCGCGAATGCCCCCGGGAGCAGGCCCAGGCCGAGCGCGAGCAGGACGCTGCCGAAGATGATGAGCGCCCGCTCCCCGAAGCGCGGGACCAGGCGCCCGATCAGCCCGCCCTGGACCACCGCGCTCACCACGCCGAGCAGCACGAAGAGGTAGGCGGCATGATGCCGGTCCAGGCCCAGCGACCGCTCCACCTCGAGGGGGAAGATGACGTACACCACGGTGAAGGCGATCGTCGAACAGGCCGTTGCCGCGAAGGCGATGTTGAACCGCGACCAGTGGACCGGCACCGGGTCCGGGCCGACCGTCGTGATGCGGGCGGGTTCCGGCAGCCAGCGGAACGCCAGCAGGAAGTTGATCGCCGTCAGCCCGGAGGCGATGAGGCCCGGTGCCGCGTTGCCCCATCGGCTGGCGATGCCGCCGAGCGCGGGACCGATCACGAAGCCCAGCCCGAAGGCCGCCCCGATCAGGCCAAGGGCCCGCGCCCGCCGCTCCGCCGTGGTCGTGTCAGCGAGGTAGGCCTGGGCGACGTTCACCGTTGCCCCCATCCCGCCGGCCACCATGCGGGAGAGGAGCAGCAGCCAGAAGTTGCTGGCCAGGGCAAAGAGCAGGTAGGACAACGCGCTGCCGGCCAGGCCCACGAGGATCACCGGCCGCCGGCCGATCCGGTCCGACAGCCGTCCCCACCAGTGCGCCAGCAGAAACTGCATCAGTGAAAAGCTGGCAACGAGCACACCGATCCCGGCATCGCTCACGTGAAAGGAGGCCGCATAACTGGGCAGCAGCGGCAGCACGATGCCGAAGCCGATCAGATCGATGAAGACGGTGAGGAAGATCAGCAGGGTAGGGGAGAACATGCTGGAAGCTACTTGTGCCGCGGCTCCTCTGGTGTGGTCACGGACGATCGCAGGAGGTAGGACGCAGTCCGGCCGCAGGCCTCACAGGTCAGGGTGACGCGGCTGGAGAGCTGTTCGTGGCGCTTGGGCTCACGATCGATGGCCGAGGCGCTGCAGGACGGGCAAACGAGCGGTTTGTGGTCGCGGTCGGCCGCGATCAGGTTCAGGGCTTCTGCTGGACGGTATTCCTTGATTCCCCTGCGTCCCACGAGTCGCCTTTCCGGCGGGCAGCATCGGTGCGGGCGCACCGACCCAACCTCTGTTCAATGTATCCGCCATCCATGGGGGGCGCAAACGGGGGGCGACTCCCCGACCCCCGCCCGGCCGCGCCCTCTTCCCGCCCCTCCGGAAGGCCGGTACATTGGACTTGTCCCTACCCCCTCAGGCAATCGCATGATCGTTCGATCCCGGGCGCCGTTGCTGGCGATCGTCAGCGCATTGAGCGTCATCGGGTGCGCCGGCTCGCCGCCGCCCTCGCCAGTCCCCAGTCCGGCCGACCTGCCGGCCCTGGAAGCCGCCCAGCAGCAGAGCCCGAGGGATGCGGCGCTCATTACTCGCCTCGGGATTGCCTACTTCGAGGCCAAGCGGTTCGACCGCTCCCGCGACGTCCTCCAGACCACCCTGGCCATCAACGGCCGGAACTACCCCGCCCTGGTGTATCTCGGGTTGGCCCACGAACAACTGGGCAGTCTCGATTCGGCCCGTGCGGCGTATACCGCAGCTGGGGCCCTCGCCGGGGGGAAGGTGCAGCAGGGTGAGATCGCCGACCGGCTTGCCCTCCTGACCCGCAAGGAGCTGCGCCAGGCTGCCCGCGCCTCGATTGCGCAGGAAGCGACCCTCTCGGTGCAGCCGCCCACCGAGAACTCCGTCGCCGTCTTCCCCTTCAGCTACGTGGGGCAGAACGAGGAGCTCCGTCCGGTGGGGCGCGGCCTCACCCATCTGATGATCACCGACCTGTCAAAGCTGAGCCGGCTGAAACTGCTCGAGCGTGAGCAGGTGCAGCTGCTGGTCGACGAACTGGCGCTGAACGATGCGGGCCGGGTGGATCCCCGCACGGGGGCGCGCTCCGGGCGCATCCTCCGCGCCGAGCGGGTGGTGCAGGGGTCGGTACAGGATGTCCCCGGGAAGCAGGATATCCGACTCGATGCCGCCATCGTCAATGCAAGCGATGCCAAGGTCGTTGCCTCCGGTACCGGCAGCGACCCGCTCGCGCAGCTCTTCGCCCTCCAGAAGCAGGTGCTCTTCCGTCTGGTCGACCAGCTCGGCATCACCCTGACGCCGGCGGAACGACGCGCCCTCAGTGAGCGGCCGACAGCAGACCTGCAGGCCTTCCTGGCGTTCAGCCGCGGACTCGAGGCGGAGGACCGGGGTGACTATCAGGCGGCGGAAGCCAACTACTCAGCGGCGGTGGCCCGCGATCCCAACTTCCGGGCGGCCAAGGACCGTCGGGCGAGCAACAGTCGCCTCGCCCTGGCGGGGCAGCTCTCTCCCCAGGTGCTTGCCGGTCTCGGCGGTCGCGACCTCGGGCCGCGTGGTGGAGAGCTGGTCGGAGCGACCGCCTCGCCGCCATCCACTCACGGCACGGTGCTGCGCACCGGCGTGCTGTATACCAGTCCGAGTACCGGCGGTACCCTGACCACCCGGTTCGGCGGCAGCGGCGGCGGCCCGATTTCCCGGCCACCCGGCACACGTCCGCAGCTGCCCGAGACTCTCGGCGGCGACAACGCCGGCACTCCTGGTGGGTTGCTCGGCACCATCATCATCGTCATCGTCCGCCCATGACGCGCCGCCCCCTTCTCCCGGCGCTTGCCGGGCTCATCCTCGCGGTCCTGCCGCTGCAGCTCTCGGCCCAGCAGGGACTCTACACCGCCGCATCGGTCGCTGGCGGGGTGGAATTCAAGCAATACAACTTCGGAAATGGCTTCGGGGTCGACCGCCTGAGCCAGGTGGCATTCCCCATCGGTGTGGCCCTGCCGATCGGTCGCCGGTTCTCCCTCGATGTCGGCACCCAGTTCGCGGTCACCTCGGTGGCCGACACCCAAGGCGGGCGCAGCTCGTTCTCCAGCCTGACCGATACCCAGCTGCGGGGTGCCTACACTTTCGGTAACGACGCGCTCGTCGCCAGTCTGGTCCTCAATCTCCCTACCGGCAAGCAGACCACGACGCTCCAGCAGTTCGGTGTCTCCTCGAGCGCGTCGTCCAACTTTCTGCTCTTCCCGGTGAACTCGTACGGTTCCGGTGTCTCGGTCACCCCGGGAATTGCCGCTGCCACCACGACAGGCGACTGGAACCTGGGAGCCGCTGCCAGCCTGCGTATCAACGGCGAGTACCAGCCGTTCAGCGGCACCGGAAACACCGGTATCAAGTACCAGCCCGGTGTTGAAGGCCGCCTCCGTGTCGGCGCCGACCGCCTGGTCGGGGCGAGCCGCCTTTCATTCGGCCTCACCTTCAGCACCTTTGGCACCGATGAATTGCGCGGGGGAGGGCTTGGCAACGGGGCCTACGATCCCGGGAACCGGATCCTGGTCGATCTGGGCGTCCTCTCGCCGGTCGGCACGGGGACGATCTCGGTCTACCTCTGGAACTACTACCGCAGCGCGGGGAGCGGCGGGTCGGCCTCCGCGAGCAACAAGGAAAACGTCCTCACCGGCGGAGTCTCAGGCTCCTTCCCGCTCAGCCCGAAGGTCTCGATCGAGCCCCTCCTCGAGTCGCGCTTCTGGATGCCGGAGGACGGTAGTGGTCGGCTGTTCGGTCTGGGAACGGCGTTCCGGGTGGCGCTGAGCCCCGCCATCGCCCTGATCCCCGGAGTTCGGATTGACCGCGGGTCGATCCGTTCCCCTGGAGCCTCCAACCGTGTGGGCGTGACTGGGTGGAGCCTCAGCAGCTTCGTTCAATACACCTTCAAGTAGGCCGATCGGCAGGGTAGTTGCGCGGTAAACTCACACCAAGTGACCAGGACTGCACCGGTTCTGGTCATTCTTTCGTGCGAATTCTTGACTGGCCCCTGACGGTGTGGTACGTTGCCGCCACTTACGCGACCCGGTGGCTACCGGGACATACGCTGCAGGATTCCTGGACCAGGAGGGTTGGGTGGCTTCGGAACTCGGTGCCTCCCAGATCTCGACGCTGCTCGAGGCGCTCCCGGGAATCGCAAACGTTCTGCGAAGCCCGGTTGCAGATGCGCTCCTGAACGTGATCAGGGCGGCAGCTCGGATCGGGGAGTTTGAGCTGGCGGATGCGGAGGAACTGATCCGCTACGCCACTCGCAGGGGACTGGTCGGGAACGACGAAGGGGATCGGGTGCTCGTCGAGGTACGCGAAGCGGCCCAGCGCCGGGCCGAGAAGGCCGCCGAGAAGGTTCGCGCGGCTGCGGCAAAACCGAAGGCAAAACCGAAGGCAGCGGCCAAGAAACCGGCCGCCAAGAAGAAGAGATAGTCGAGCGGGCGGTCCCTCAGGGGCCGCCCGCTTCTGATTTCAGAGCTGACAAGGACGTGCTCCGGCTAGGTCCGGAATCCCGCGACGAGCTTGGTCAGACGGGTGGAGGCGTCGAGGAGCCCGCTCGCCGAGGAGGCCATGTCCTCGGTGGACGCGGACTGCTGTTCCGCGGCTGCCGACACCTCCTCGCTCGCGGAGGCATGTTCTGCCGCCACCCGGGCGACCTGGGCGGTTCGCTCGGACAGCTTGCCCACCACCGCCCGATTCTCCTCGGTCTGCCGGGCGAGGCCGCTCGCGGAGCTCTGCACTTCTCCGATGGCGCCGCCGATTGTGTCCAGGCCCTGGGCGACGGCGTGGGCCACCGTCTCGATGCCCCCGACCTTCGCCGTGCCGCGCTGCATGGTCTCGCTGACCTCGCGCACCTGCGCGCGGATGAACTCGACGGTCTTGGTCACATCCTCCGCGGCACGGGCGCTGGAATCGGCGAGTTGCCGCACCTCCTCCGCTACGACGGCGAATCCCCGGCCATGTTCCCCCGCGCGCGCCGCTTCGATGGCGGCGTTCAGGGCGAGCAGGTTGGTCTGGGACGAGATCTGCTTGATCAGGTCGATGAAGGTGGTGATGGATTCGGATTTCTCGGCGAGTGCGCGGACCTGCACCGCACTGGTCTGGACCACGCCGCGGACGTCCAGCAGCGTGGTGCGCGCGGTCTCGGCATCCTGCCGGTAGCGCAGCGCGGTGCGGCGAATCTCCTCGGCGAGGCGCACGGCATGCTGCGCTCCATCGGCGCTGGTCGCGGCCGCTTCACGCAACCGCGCCAGGAGTGTATCGGCCTCGGCCATGCCGGCGACCTGCTGATCGGCGCTGGTGGAAATTCGCACCATCGCCGCTGAGACTTGCCCGCTCGACGCGGCGATCTCCTCGCTCATGGCGGAGAAATCACTCGCGCTGTTGCTGAGCTGCTGGGCTTCCTTCGCCACTTCGCTCACGACGGTGCGGAGGCGGCCGGCCATGTCGTCCAGCGCACTCGCCAGTCGGGCAAGCTCATCGGGCATTTCACCGAGCTGTATGGGGCGCAGGTCGCCGGCCCCGAAGCGATCGGCGGCGCCGATCAGGCGGCCCATCTGTCGATCCACTACCCGGATCAGCGCGATGCCTGCGCCAATGGCGATGATCAGCGCGAGCGCGGCGCAGAGCAACAGCATTTTCTGGAAGAAGGCCGCCTTGGACTGCAGCCGCATGGCCCGGTCGAGCGCGTGCCGCCCCTGTTCCTCGGAGAGTTCCCGGACCACCGCAACGAGACTGTCCGTCGTGCCGCCGGCGCGGGCGGCCATCAGGCGGGCCTCATCGGGGCGGCCGGCATCGGCGAGAGCATGGGCGGTGGCGAATGCCACCTCCAGCTGGGCCTGGGTCACGCCGGCGAGATTGATAAGGCGGCGGTCGTCGGCGGTGAGGTAGGGGAGCGACCGCAGGCGGCCCTGCAGCACGTAGGCGGAATCGCCGCCGCTCAGAAACTCCGCCTTGGCTGCGAGGCTTGGGGTCAGAAGATACTGCTGTGCGGCACGGATCTCACTGAGGACCGCGCCGACCAGTCCACTCGCCAGGCTCGATCCCGACTGGAGTGCGGTGATGTCCTCCAGAGTCTGCCGGGTGATGGTGCGCAGCGAAGTCACGCCCAGCGTGGCCATGCCGAACACGAGGACCAGCGAGGAGGCCATGGCGATCCCGTTCAGTCGGCGCAGGCTGGACACGAATCTCACAGTCCCTCCACGGCGATGATCCGCCCATTGTGGACCTGCCCGATCACGACTCGCTGCTTGGGGACATCGCCATTCTTGTCGAACGCGATCTCGCCGGTGACACCCTCATAGACGGCGGTCGTATTCCCAATCGCAGCCACCCCATCGCGGATGCGCTTGCGGTCGGTCCCGACCTGCCCGATCACCCGTCGGAGCAGAAAGAGGATGTCGTACGTCGCCGCCGCGGCCTGGGTCGGCGGAGCGGCACCTCGATAGCGGTCGGCATAGGCGCGCACAAACTCCTGGTTCAGCGGTGAGGGAAAACTCGCCAGATAGCCGTTGGCGATATACGCCCCCTCGGCCAGTGGGCCGGTCTCCTCCAGCCGCTCCAGTCCGTCGCCCCCCAGCAGCGGAATCCGCAGTTTCCTGCTGGCGGCCGCGCGGAGGGTCGCTTCTCCCTCGGAGAGATTGCCGCCGAGGAAGATGAACTGGCTTGTCTTCCGGCGGACGAGACGGTCGAGGTAGGGGCCGACATCGGGAGTGCTACCCAGGTAGGGATCGGTGTCGTCGATTGTCCCGCCGAGCTCGGTAAAGGAGCGCGCAAAGCTCTGACGCAATCCCCGACCGTAGTCATCGTTCAGATAGAGAATGGTTCCATGGCGGAACCCCAGCCGGTCGGCGGTGAAGCGGGCAAGCGCGGCGCCGTACTGCAGGTCGCTTGGGCAGACGCGGAAGGTGTAGTCGCCGGCGCCGGTGACCTCCGGTGCCGTCGACGAGGGAGATATCTGTACCACCGGGTTGCGCGGGTCGTTGTAAACCGGGGCCGCCGCGAGGGTACTGCCGGAGTAGATATGTCCGATCACCGCGACCACACCGGCGGCTTGCAATGCGGCGGCCGCGCTCAGCGCGGAATCAGGGTCGCCGAAGTCGTCGCGGACGATCAGCTCGATGGGACGACCGTTGATGCCACCGCTCCGGTTGGCCTGTTCAACGGCCAGTTCAGCGGCGCGCCGCATCGGGGCGCCCACGGAGTCCGTGAAGGGCCCGGCGAGGCCGATCCGAATAGGACCCTGTTCGGCGGAGCAGGCGAGAGTCAGCAGCAGGACTGCACAAGCGGAGCCGGCTGAGTATCGCCGGTGCCGGGGGAAGTGCACAGATGTCTCCGGGGGGGAGGGCAGGAGTATCTGCACTCTAGCAGGCGGTCCCCATGTCGGCAATCCCGCGCGTTATCTTCCGGCATGACATCGTGGAACCGCCGGCCGCCGGCGATGGTCTTCGACCTGCACGGGTTGACCGTTCTTGATGCCACCCACAGCGCCGAGCTGTTCCTCCGGGCCCAGGTCGCGGTGCGGCGTGGGGCGGTCGTGCGGCTGATCACCGGTCGGGGCAGTCACGGCGGCGATGCGCCGATCCGGACCCGCGTGCGGTCGCTGCTCAAGCGGCTGAAAGAAGATGGCCGCGTGGTCGCGGATTTCGTGCTCGAGGATTCCGAAGGAAGCTTTCTCGTGAAGCTGGGCGGGTAGCGGGCGACGCGGTTACGGCCCAGGCGCTGGCTTCCCTCCCCTGGTATCCGCCGCCGGCCGCAGGCGGTTGCGTTTCCCCCAGCCGTCGAGGACCCGGCCGTCCACCAGACTGACCGAGGCGAGCTTCACGCCGCTCTCGATGCGCCATGTCAGCCGGAGCATCCGGCCCCGTCGAATCCACTGCTGCATCCACTGTCCGCCCTGCACTCTGGCACCAACCACACCATAGCTTCGCTCCAGCGCCTGCTTGAGGCTATCCAACTGCCCACCGGTCACCGGGCCGGAGAGCGTGAGGATTCCGCTGAGACTGTCGATGGCGGAGAGCCAGAGGGCAAGCGGCCGGCCGGAGGCCGGGTCGATCACCGTGCCCCGGCAATCCTGAACGGTGTGATCCCGCCGGGACCGATCACAATGCAGCCCGCGGCCACCCAATGCCGTCACCTGTTGCCCGACGGCGGCGAGCTCCGCACCGGCCTCGAAGCCGAGGAAGGCGAGTGGGGGGAGCAACGCGGTGGTCTGGGCCGGGAGGGGGGCGACGACCAGCAGCAGCAGGGCGATCAGGGCCGGCTGGGCGCGTAGCAGTGGTGTCATGCCTGAAGTATCGCGGATCGGTGGGGCGGACTGGAGTGGTCCGGCCCCGAGGCGGCAGGCGGTTCTGGACCGCATGCCACTCCGAGGCCGGTAGCGACGATCGGCGAAAGGCCCGCCGTGGAGGTCAGGCCTTGCGAACATTCGCGGCCTGGAGACCCTTCGGTCCCTCGACGACGTCAAACTCAACCATGTCCCCTTCGGCGAGCGAACGGAACCCATCCATGGTGATGGCAGTGTGGTGGACGAAGACGTCCTTGCCACCATCCTGGGCGATGAAGCCGAATCCCTTCGCGTCGTTGAACCACTTCACGGTACCCTTCGCCATTGCTTCTACCTCGTATGGGGGAGCTCACCGGCTCCGGAACATCCCCGGCCGGAATGGCCTGGGCAGGACTGATCTCGGGGCTGCTGTCGCGGCACGACCACGGCTGCATGGATGGGGCTGCAGCGCGGACCGTGGCTGCCATGGCCTAAGGTTCAGAACGTCCGGCGAGTTGTCAAGCACTGCCGTCTCCGCCGGCGCTGCCGGCCCGGAGGCCGATGCGCTGGACTGGTGTTAGATTCCTGCTCTCACATTTCCGGAGCCCGTCGTGATTCTGCTCGCCCTCCTCGCCGTGATCCAGCAGCCGGTCGCGCCTCCGCCGCCGGCTCCCCCGAAGCCCCCGGCCACGCCGATCGTCCGTGCCGTGGTGCAGCCTGCCGAGGCAGCCGTCCTGGTCGGTGACACGCTCCGACTGACCGCGGTGGGATATGATTCCGCCGGCCGGGTGGTCCCCGATGTGAGCATCACCTGGCTGTCTTCGGGTGGCTTCTTCGAGGGGTCGGTGGATTCCACCGGGCTGGTGACCGGCGGATCGACCGGTACGCTTGCGGTCACCGCCCTGCTCAAGCCCAAGGGTGTCGGGCGGTCCACGCCGGCGATCGCCCGGGTGACCGTGCTGCCCCAACCCGCGGCCAAGCTGGTGGTGTCTCCCGCACCCGCCCGACTGTATGCCGGCCAGTCACTGGTGCTGGTGGCCACACCGTTCGCCGCCAACGACGACCGGCGCTACGACGAGGTCACCTGGACCTCGGACCGGCCCAGCATCCTGCAGGTGAGCGCCGACGGTCGGGTGAGCGCCCGCGCGGCGGGTCAGGCGACGCTCACCGCTACGGCGGGCCGGGCGACTCGACGGCTCGGTATCACGGTGGTGCCCAATCCGGTGACCCAGGTATCGCTCGAGCCGGCGGCGGCGCAGGTCCGCGCCGGCGATGTCATCCACTTCAAGTTCATCGCCCGTGCGGCCGGCCGGACCGTGGCCGACGCCCAGCCGGAGTGGGCGCTGAGCCCCGGCAGCGGGCAGGTGGAGGACGATGGGGCCTTCGTGGCCGCCGTTCCGGGGACCTACCGGGTCTTCGCGACATTCGCCGGCCGGGTCGCCGAGGCGGTCGTGACGGTGGCCCCCCGCGACGTGCGGCGCCCGACCACGCTGGTGGGCCGGCTGCCGATCACGCAGCAGGCGGCGGAGTTCTGGCTGCACCCCGATGGCCGGTATGGCTACCTGACGACGATCGGAGACCGGATCTACGCCATTGATGTCTCCACGCCGAGCAAGCCGGTCATCACCGATTCCGTGGTGGTCGACGCCCGGGTCATCAACGACCTCATGACCACGGAGGACGGGAAGTTCGGCGTGCTCACCCGTGAGGGGGCATCGAACCGGAAGAACGGCATCGTGATCCTCTCCTTCGAGGATCCAGCCCACCCGAAGGTGATTGGCGATTTCACCGAAACGGTCTCGGGCGGTGTCCACTCGACATTCATCTATCAGGGCTACGTCTACCTCACCGATGATGCCACTGGCTCGATGCGGGTCATCGATATCCGGGATCCGCACACGCCACGACAGGTCGCCCGGTGGGAGACGCCGCGCAGTTCGGCGGGACGGATGCTGCATGACATCGACGTCAAGGACGGGCTCGCCTACCTCTCCTACTGGAACGACGGGCTGGTCGTGCTCGACGTCGGCAACGGTGTTCGGGGCGGCCGCCCGGAGAACCCGGTCCTGGTCAGCCAACTCAAGTACGACCTCAACTCGCTGTACCGCGACGTCGAGGCGGTGGGCGGTCCCGGCTTCATCCGGGGCACCCATACCGCGTGGCGCGCCGGGCGGTACGTCTTCGTGGGCGACGAGGTGTTCTCCGCCAAGCCGCGGGCCACGGAGGGGGGCGGCGTTGTCGGACTGGGCCGGGCCTATGGCCGCCTGCACGTCGTGGATGTTGCCGACATCGCCAACCCGAAGGTCGTGGCGTGGTACGAGCCCAAGGATGGCGGCACCCACAACGTCTGGGTGGCGGGCGATACGCTGTACCTCGGTAACTACCAGGGCGGGCTCCGGGTGCTGGATATCTCCGGCGACCTGCGGGGTGACCTGCAGCAGCAGGGTCGCGAGATCGCCCATGTCGTGACCGGCGACAAGCAGGGCCAGGTACCGAATGCGCCGAACACCTGGGGCGCGATTTACCGCGATGGCTACATCTACGTGGCCGATATCAACTCCGGGCTGTGGATCGTGAAGGTGGATGCGAAGTCGGAGCTGACGCCGTAGGACCCGGCGGATCAAACGGCGGGTTAGATTTGCCCCATGACCATTCCGCAGACCCTCGCCGTCCGGAGCTTTTCCGACCGGGCTGAGGCGTTGTCGCACTTCATCTTGCGCGCTGGCGAGGCGCCCAGGCTGATCGCGTTTGACGACGCGGTCGGCTGCCCGCTCGATATCGCTCTGGCGGCTCTGGAGTGGACCCGAGCCGTCGGCGTACTGCCGGACGAAGACATGCTGCACGCCGCCCGGCTGACGAGCGAGACGGCGGCGGCGGTCATCGAGCGCAAGATCGACGGCCAGCGGCAGTTCATCTATCTCGGCCCCCGGCTGGATGCGCCGCCGATGGATGTGTTCGAGGGCAAGGTGCTGTTCGACGAGCCGGGCGTGAAAGCGGTGGAGTTCAGCCAGCGGGCGCATGCGGTGGCCCACTTTCTTCGCGCCACCAGCGGCGCTGGCGCCCTGCTCGCCCTGCTTGGCCGCCGGGCGCCGGAGCTGCGTCATCTGCGGCGCTGGCTGGGCCCGATCCTCGGCGAGCTCGACATGCCGCGCATGCTGGTCGGGGGTTGGTTCGCGGCATCTGCCGCCGGATGCCTCCTGGCCACGCCCGACGGAGAACCCGATTACCGCTACATCGAAGTGGGGCTTGAATCGTGAAGTCGAACGCTCTCCTGGTCGCCATCGTTCTCGCAGGCACCACGCCGCTCAGCGGGCAAACCGTGGTCGCTCCCCCGCCCAAGCTGGACTCGACCCAGACCGCTGTGCGCGACGTGCTCTACCGGCTGCGGGACTCGCTCCAACTGGTTGATGCCGCCTCGGCCAGGATCGCCCGGGACCGGGCCATGAGCAGCGATATGCTGATGCGCTCCCGAGCCTACCTGCTGGCCACGCGCTGCGCATCGGCGGCCAGGGCGGTGGCCCCGGCCCGGAGTGCGATCATCAGCGCCGGTCTTCCCAGGACGGATCGCCTGGCGTTGCGTGCCGCCTTGCTGCGATCGCTGGACAGTCTCGATGTCGGCCTCGCGAGTTGTGTGACCGAGTTCAAACGGCTGCAGACCCCAGAGCGGGCCGCCGAGCTGCGTGACTACGGGATTGGCCGCGGCAAGAAAGTGCAGCTGTATATCCGGCGCCATGACGCGGCGGTCGGGCCCTTCTTTCGGGAAGTGACTGGCAGCCGGTACGAGGCCAACCGCCAGGGAGCCGGTAGCATCGCGTCTCCGCGCTGAATCCACATCCATGTGGACAGTCACCAGTCCACAATTCCACATTGTGTGGAACAAGGCCGGAACAGCTGCATCGTGCATCACTTAGCTATCAACATTCCACCTGATCAACAAGGCGTAACCCGAATAGACACAGGCGCTTGCGAGGATTTCCCACGCTCATATCTTAGACTCAACCGCTGGGTGGATGTGCGGCAGGGCCTCTCGTCCTGCAGGTGGCCTCCAGCGAGTTTGAGCGGGATTTCAGGGGAAATCACCGAAGTCGGCAAGGGCTCAGGTGGTTGTAGATCCTGATGGTTGCCCCGGTTCAGACAGGTGAGGCCAGTCGCGCGCCTCACCCTCCCCGATCTGGCGCCTCGGGGTGCATTGCGAAGGGTTGGTCCGCGACTCATCCTGACTCGCAGCGCTCGCACCGACGAACCTGTCAGCGCGAGAAACGGCCGCCGGGCCTCTGCGCCCGGCGGTCGTTTCGTGTTCTGCTGTCCCAGTATGCTAACTTCCGGCAACTCCAGAGCGACGAAACCCGGTGTCTCCACTGCTCCTGCTCAGTTTGAGTCTGCTCGCTCCGCACGATTCGGCGCAGCCGCCGCTTCGACCAGCGCCGGCCGTCTACCGGCCGGTTCAAGCCATGGTTGAAGCCTCCCGCTGCCCGCTGGGCTTCTGTCCCTCGTCGGAGCGGCGGGGCTTGCCCCCCGGGGTCATGTTCCTGGCGACGGGGCTGATGGCGGTTGGGGTGGCGGGGTTGGTGCATCGAGGAGCTAAACGGGCGGGCTGAGGGTCCCCGGCAGCCGTCGCCCTAGGACTCGGCGGGGGAGTCCGGCCCCGTGCCCCAATCGCTGGAGCCTCGCCAGACGCGGCGCTTGTCGAGCTGCCAGACGGGGCGCGCACTGATTTCCCCCCCGTCCGGGAAATTCTCGATGTCGTGCAGGGCAGTGTCCATGCTCGCGGTCTTGGCGCTGGCGTTGTCGGCGTAGTGAATGATTTCGGCCTCCAGCGTCATCGGCGTCACCGGGGCACCGAACTCCAGTCTCCCGTGATGCGACAGGATGAGATGCTGCAACAGCAGCAGCTCGTCGTCGGTGCAGGTTGGCACTGCTTCCATCCGGACCCGCCGGTCCAGCATCTGACAGCCCAGCACCACATGGCCGATCGCACTGCCGGCCACCGTCATTTCGAACATGCCGCGCCAGCGGTAGCTCTCCAGCTTGCCGATGTCGTGCAGCAGAATGCCGGCAAGCACGAGGTCCTGGTCCGCGGCAGGGTACAGCTTCGCGATCGACAGGCCGATGTGCGCCACCTCGCAGGTGTGTTTGAGCAGTCCGCCGAGTTCCGCGTGGTGTCCGCTGGTGCTGGCGGGGCATTCCTCGTACCGGGTCCGGAACTCCGGGTCGTCGTAGAAAAGGCCAACGGTGCGCGCCAGGCGGGGACCGCGGAGGCGGGCCCGCCACTTGTCGACCGCATCCCAGTAGCGGCCGACATCGCCCACCGATGGCATCAGTGCCCGCAGATCCACGCTCTCTTCCGGCAGGACCCGAATCGATTCCACCGCGAGCTGGCGGCGGTCCCGGTAGCTGCTCACCGTGCCGATCAGCTGAACGACATGCCCCTTGGTGATTCCGGCGATCTTGTCGGCCGACCAGAACGGCGCGCTCTGGATCCGTCCGGTCCGGTTGCCGAAGGTGAGGATGGTGTGCGGCGTGTCGCCGCCACGGGACTCCACATCGAGGACAATGAAGGGGTCCTGGACGCGGGCGCCGACGAGCAGATCGGGCAGGGCGGGGTGGGCGGGCTGGATCATGGGGTGGCTTCCGGCATGGGGCAAACATAGAAGGCGGGTGCGGTGGTGTCAGCCGGGGCGGGGCCAAGCGTCCCCCGCACAGGCCGGAAGACCCCAGCCGGGAGACCAGAGATGCGACCAGCACACATACTCATCCTCGATACCGAGGCCACGCGGCGCGACGCCATGATCGAGGCACTGCGCGCCGGCGGGCACCTGCCGGTCGTCGCCGGCGGTCCGGCCGATGCGGCGCAGGCGCTCGCGGTGCCGGGACTGGATCTGGCGCTCGTGGCGCTGGCGACTCCAGGCCTTGACCAGGGTATGCTCCGAGAGGCGATCGCGCCCGGTCAGCCGGTCGAGCCGGAGGCGCTCGACGCAGTCGAACGGAAGCATATCGCCCGCACACTCGCCTATACTCATGGCAACAAGCGTCGCGCCGCGCAACTGCTCGGCATCGCCCGGAGTACGCTGCTGGCGAAGGTCCGCAAGTACGGCCTCGATGCGCTGGTCCCCTCGGACACGGAGTAGGTCTCATGCGTCTCCTGTCGGCCCTCTTCCTGTGCCTCCCGCTGGTCACCTCACCGATCCTCGCGCAGCAGCTGCCGATCCTGGGTGGTACCGTCCGGGAGGGTACGCTCAGCTTCGACGGGAAGGCCACGCTGGGCGACTTCACCGGCACCACCACGACGGTGAGTGGCACGCTGACCGGCGGTGCCACGCTCGCAGCGGTCCGCGGTACGGTCGAGGCGCCGGTCCAGACGCTGGTGACCGGGAACGGGAAGCGGGACAAGGATCTCAACAAGAGCATGGAGTCGGACAAGTTTCCCACCCTGCGCTTTGTGCTCACGGAAGTGGATCCCGGCAGCGGCCCGGCCGACAGCCTGCCGGTGACACTCCGGGGCCTGATGACCATCCATGGTGTCACCCACGACGTTTCCATTCCCTCAATCCTGCGGTTTCGGAGTGACGGTGTCCGCGTGCAGGGCAGCGTCCCGCTGAACCTGAAGGACTATCAGATTGGCGGACTCACCAAGATGCTGGGCCTGCTGAAAATGCATGCGGATATCGTGGTCCATCTCGACGTTGATTTCGGGTTTACGCCGTAATCGCAGGGGCCGACCCATTGGTCGGCCCCTGCGGGAGTGTCGGGTTACATCAGATGATCCGCACCCGTCCGTAGCGTGACACCACGACCTGCTTGCGGGCCGCGCCGCGACTGATGGTGTAGGTCCCGTTGGCGAATCCCAATGTGGCACCACTCGGCGCGTAGACCACCTGCCGTGGCAGGCCGGTGAGCCGCACGCCGGTTCCTGGCAGAACCCCGCGCCAGCGCTCCACCGTATCGGTGGCGCTTTCCACCGCCCGCAGCACCAGCGAGTCCGGCGTCAGGGTGAGCACCACGACGCGGCGCTCGGCGACGGCTACCAGCCGGGCGCGGGCGTGGGCATTGGCGAGCGCGCGAGCATTGTCGTCCACCGCGAGCCGATCCCGCAGTGCCCGGGCCGGCGGAATGGCAAAAACCAGCAGCAGCCCCAGCAGGGTGATGGTGACAACGAGTTCGAGCAGGGAGACGCCGCGTCGCATGCGGGAGATGATGGCGGGACCCGCCCGGAGTCACGGTATCGCAATCGTGCGACATGGTACCGGAAAGCGCATCCCGCCCGGTCTTGCGAGGGCCGGGTGCGCGGGACATACTAGCCCCTCCTGATCGCCCGTCCCCCCAGCCCGCTGCTCCCGTGACCATCGCTGTGACCGCTCCACTTCCCGCACCCGGCGACGCCCTCGCGACGCTCCGCCAGTACGCCGCGCTGGCGCCGTGGAGCCTCCGCGACCTCTCCGCGCTCGCCGGTGCGATCCTGGAGGCCTCCTCGGTCTATCCGGTGAATGCCGCGGCAAGTGCACGACCCAGCGAACGGACCATCCGCTTCTATGTCACCCGCAAGCTGGTGAGCCCGCCGGAGGGACGCGGGACGGCGGCGATATATGGCTACCGCCACCTGCTCCAGGTGCTGGCGATCAAGCTGCAGCAGATGGAAGGGGCCACGCTGGATACGCTGGTCCGCGAGCTGGGGGGCCTGGCGGGAGATGTGGTGGAGCGACGGGTGTCGGGTGCGCTGGGCAGCCGGCTGCCCGCGCCGGATCAGCTGGCGCTGACGGTGCCGGAAGGCGAGCCGCGGGGCAAGGTCGGCCGTGCGCTGCAGGCATGGGCCGCCGCGGAGGGGACGGTCCCGGCGCGGCGGGGCCGCGGACAGCTGGTGCGCCGAGTGGCGCTCGGGCCGGGCGCGGAACTCCTGGTCGATGAACGGCATCCGCTCTTCGGCACGCTCGAGGACGAAGCGATTGTCGAGGCGCTGCGCCACGCGCTGGACGATCTGGGCGAGCCGTTGTAGCCCTCCCCCGGTCGGCGCCGTACACTTCCCTCTCCCTCCTCACTCCGGGTGTGCGTATGGGCATCGTGCTTCTCGTTGCCGTGGTTGTCGTCGTGTTGTGGGCGGTTGGTGGCTACAACAAGCTGATCGCCCTCAAGAACCAGGTCGCCAATGCCTGGAAGCAGATCGACGTGCAGCTCAAGCGGCGCCACGACCTGATTCCCAATCTCGTGAATGCCGTGAAGGGCGCCATGGACTTCGAAAAGTCCACGCTGGAGGCGGTGATCTCGGCACGCAACCGGGCGGTGGCCGCCGCGGGCACCGGCGTCGCCCAGGTCGGGAAGGCGGAGGGGGAGCTGACCCAGGCGCTTGGTCGGCTGTTTGCGCTGTCGGAGAACTACCCCCAGCTCAAGGCGACGGCGAACATCCAGCAGCTGCAGGAGGAGCTCACCAGCACGGAGAACAAGGTCGGCTTCTCCCGGCAGCTCTACAACGACACCGCCACCGCCTACAACACCGCCCAGCAGCAGTTCCCGACCAACCTCCTTGCCGGGATGGCGCAGGCCGCGCCGGCGGAGCTCTGGGCGATCGAGGATGCGGCGGAGCGCGCCGTTCCGAATGTGGATTTGAGGATGGGGTGAGGCAGGCGGGCGATGGGCGGTAGGCGGTAGGCGGGAAAGGCGCAATTCGCCTATCGCCCACCGCCTGGCGCCACTGTGCCTGCACGCTCCACTGTCCCTTCATGACCGCCCCCACCAATCTCTTTGCCCAGCAGGAGTCCAACCGCCGACGGTCGTTCTGGCTGGTGACGGGGTTCATCCTGTTCTTCGCCTGGGTCGGCTTTGGCGGCGACATCGCCTGGTACCTCATGTCGAGCCGTGCGGCGGCGAGCGGCGTGGAGGCGGATCACGTCTACGTGCACCTGGTGCCCTTCATCGGCATCATCGCGACCCTGATCGCCGGTGGCACCTGCTGGTATTCGTGGCAGAAGGGTGCCGGGCGGGTGCTGTGGGCGACGGGCGCAAAGGAGATTCTCGAGCCGGCGACGGACCTGGAGCGCCGGCTGGTCAACGTCGTGGAAGAGATGGCGATTGCCTCCGGACTGCCGCGACCACGCATCTTCGTGGTGCCCGATGCCGACCCGAACGCTTTTGCCACCGGCATCGAGCCGGGTGCTGCTTCCATCGCGGTGACACAGGGGCTGCTCGAGACCCTGAGTCGCGAGGAGTTGCAGGGGGTGGTCGCGCATGAAATGGCGCATGTGCAGAACTACGATACCCGGCTCATGACGCTGCTGGCCGCGATGGTCGGCGCGATCGCGCTGATGTCGGACGGCATGGGCCGGACGGTGCGCTTTGGCGGGTTCGGCAGTGGGCGGAACAGCGGGCGCAGCGGCAAGGACAGCGGCGGCAACCCGCTCGGACTCGTGCTCCTGGTGCTCTGGCTGATCACGCTGATCATCGCTCCGGTGATATCGCGGCTGCTGGCGATGGCGGTGAGTCGCAAGCGGGAGTATCTGGCCGACGCGACCGCGGCACAGTTCACCCGGAATCCGATGGCGCTGGCCGCCGCGCTTGAAAAGCTCACCCTGGCGGGCGAGCCGACCCGGGCGATCACGCAGGGCGCGGCGCATCTCTGCATCGTGGACCCTTCGGCCAGTCAACTCTCCACCCGCGAGGGCCTCCTGGGCGACGTCTTCTCCTCCCACCCTCCGATCCGCCTGCGGATCTCCCGGCTCAAGGGCATGGCCTACCAGCAGCTCAAGATGGAACCGTCGGCATGACCGCACGCGCGTGGCTCCTGGCCGCAGGCCTGTTCGTCCTGGCCCTGGTGGTGAGCGTGAGTGTCCTGCTCGCGACCCGGGCGGTGCTCCGTCGTCGGTTGCGGATGTGGGCCCGCAATTCACTCTGGCGATTTCGCGCCCGGGTGGACCGCTACAAGCTGGTCGAGCGGGACCGGATCCGGGAAGCGCTGCTGCAGGACCCGGTGGTGCTCTCCGCCATCGAGGCCCATGTCGCCCTGCACGGTGCGGCCGAGTCCCAGGTCCGCATCCGGGTCAACCAGTACATCGATGAAATCATCCCGTTCTTCAATGTGCTGTCGTACTACCGCATCGGGTACAATCTGGCCCGCCTGACGATCCACCTGTTGTACAAGGTGACGGTCACCGCCAAGGACCAGGCGGCCATCGATGCGATTCCCCGGCGGGATGTGGCCGTCTACCTGATGAACCACCGGAGCAACGCCGACTACGTCGTGGTGGCCTACGTGCTCGCGAAGATGGTGAGCATCAGCTACGCGGTGGGGGAGTGGGCCCGGATCTGGCCGCTCGAGTTCGTGTTCAAGAGTTTCGGCAGCTATTTCATCCGGCGCCAGTTCCGTGAGCCGCTGTACCACACGGTGCTCGAGCGCTACGTCCAGCTCATCACGCTGCACGGGGTGACGCAGGGCATCTTTCCCGAGGGGGGCTTGAGCCGGGATGGTGCGCTGCGGCCGGTGAAGATCGGGCTGCTCGATTACATCGTGCGGACACTGGACGATCCGGCGTTCGATCGCGACATCTGGCTGGTGCCGGTCGGGATCAACTACGACCGGGTGCTGGAGGACCGCTCGCTCATCCGGGAGCGCATCGTCGGTGGCAGGCGGCCTGGGCGCTGGACCCAGTTCGGTGGGGTACTCAACTATCTGGGCTGGAATCTGGTGCGGCTCTTCACCGGCCAGCTGCGGCGCTATGGGCGAGTGGCGGTGACTTTCGGGACGCCGCTCAGTACCCGCGCCTGGCTCGCGGCGGAGCCGACGGGCACGCTGCGGCTGCCCAAGGCGGAGCGGCTGCCGGCGGTGCAGCGCCTGGCCGAGGCGGCGCTCGCGAGGATTGGCGCGGTGATCCCGGTGACCCCGGTCCCGCTGGCGGCGGCGGCGCTGCTCTCCTTCGGCGGGAGTGTCGTGAGCCGGGCACGCCTGCTGGAGCGGATGGAACAGTTGCGAGATCAGCTGGAAGCCCGCAATGCACAGGTGATGCACAGCGAGCTCCCGGTGACCGAGGTGTGGGAACGCGCCTGGCGGATGTTCCGCATGCGGCGCCTGGTCATCGTGCAGCGTGATGACCTGGTCATCCTGCCCTCCGAGCGCCCGCTGCTCGAGTATTATGCCAACTCCATCCGTCACCTGCTGCCCGCGGCGGTGGTGACGACCTGGTCGCCGGCGGAGGAACATGATGGCACGCTGCCGCGGCTCGCGACCCGGGACGAAATGGACATCATGACGAAGGAGTTGCCGCTCCTGCCGCGCAAGCGGTAGGATGGATCGTCAGCCGTCGGCCTTCAGCCAGTGCTGTCATTCCGAGGAGCGCAGCGACGAGGAATCCCTGCAGGCCGAAGGAGAGTGTACCGCATGCAACTGAACAGCGCCTTGGATGTCCCGCACGTCATCCAGCTCGCCGTCGCCCCGGTGTTCCTGCTCTCGGGCATTGGTGTGACGCTTGGCGTACTCACGACACGACTGTCACGCATCATCGACCGGGCCCGTCTGCTGGAGTCACAGCTGCCCGAGACGACCGGCACGACGCACGAGATCGCGGTCACCGAACTGGCGACCCTTTCGCGCCGGGCCCACTTGGTGAATCGGGGCATCACGCTGTGCACCGCGGCCGCGCTACTGGTCTGCCTGCTGATCGCCTGCCTCTTTCTCGGGTCCCTGCTCGACCGGGCGCTGGTCGTCCTGCTGGCGGGGCTGTTCGTCGCGGCGATGGTGGCGCTCATCGGCGGGTATATCAGCTTTCTGCAGGAAATTCTCCTGGCGACCCGGAGTCTGCGGTTTGGGACGAAGCGGGGGACGGTGGCGCATTAGGGCGGTTGGGCGGTTAGTTGTCGGGTCGCAGGATCAGGGCTGGTCCCCGCCCGCGCTGTCATTCCGAGGAGCGAAGCGACGAGGAATCTCCTGCGGCGGGAGCCGAGGCCAGGGCTTAACTTCGGCGTCCTCACTCCTCACTCCTCACTCCTCACTCCTCACTCCTCACTCCCCCCATGCCCCGACCCCGGGAGTGATCGCAGGGTAGGGCGGACCCATTGGTCCGCCCATGGTATGTCTGGGCGCGCCTCCGTGCCCGACCGGGCGATTGCCTCCTTCCGGCCCGTCTACCAGATCCGCACACGCAGATCCGGAGTCAGATAGAGCGTGTCATTTGGCTGTACGCCGAATGCCGCATACCACGGGTCGAGGTTTCGCACCGTGAGCGCCCGGTACTGTGGCGGGGCATGCCCATCGGTTCGGATCCGTCCGCGGAGCGATGCCTCGCGCATCTTCGATCGCCACGCCTCCGCAAAGCTGATGAAGAACTGCTGGTCGCCGGTCCACCCGGCGACTGTCGGTGCCTCGGCACCTCCCAGCGACGCGCGGTAGGCGTCGTACGCGGCGGAGAGCCCGGCGAGGTCGGCGAGATCCTCCGCGAGGGTGAGCTTCCCGTTGACGGCTAGGTCGGGAAAGGGGCGGTAGGCGTCGTACTGTGCCGCCAGGCGGTCGGCCTGCGTGTTGAAGCGGGTGAGGTCGTCCGGAGTCCACCAGTTCCTGAGCCGGCCATCGGCGTCGAAGGTGGCGCCGAGGTTGTCGAAGCTGTGGCTGATCTCATGTCCGATGACGGCGCCCATCGCCCCGTAGTTCATCACATCGGGGCGCATCCCATCGAAGAACGGCGGCTGCAGAATCGCTGCGGGGAAATTCATTGCGTTCATCGCCGGCAGGTTGACGGCGTTCACCTGCTGCGGCACCATCGCCCACTCAGCGCGGTCCACCGGCCGCCCGATGCGCGCCACCGCCGAGCGGAAGTCTCGTGCCTCTACCCGTTCCGCATTCCCGTAGGCGTCGCCGCGATCGATACGCAGGTCGGCGTAGGTCGGCCAGACATCGGGATAGCCGACGCTCACGCGCAGCGTCTGGAGCTTGCGCCGGGCCTCCGCCTTGGTGGCCGGGGCCATCCAGTCAATCGTCTGGATCCGCCGGTCAAAGGCGGCGATGATATCGGCCACCATCTTCTCCGCCCGTGCCTTGTCGCTCGCGGGGAAGTAGCGCTCGACATACAGCCGCCCAACGGCAAAGCCAAGGGCGGCGCTCGTCGTGGCGATCGCGCGGTCGGCCCGGGGCCGCTGCACGGCGACCCCGCCCAGCGTGGTGCCGAAGAAGGCGAAGGACTCGGCCTCGATCGGCCGGGGGAGCACATTCGCCCGGCGCTCGATAGCGTGATAGGTGAAGAGGGCCCGCCAGGCGGCGAGCGGTTCCGTGGCGGCGAGCGCCGAGAGACCGGCGATGGCATCGGGCTGCCAGGCGATCAGCGTGTCCACCGTGGACATTCCTGCCGCGGAAAAGAACCTCGGCCAGTCGAGCCCGGGGGCGAGGCGGATGAAGTCGCGCTGCGCCCAGCGGTGGGTGCCGTTCTTCGGCTCCCACGTCTCGGTCCGGTCCATGTGCGTTGCGGCGAGCCTGGTCTCGAGCGCGAGAACGCCAGTGGCCATCGCGTCCGCATTAGCGACGCCGGCGAGCGTCAGCATCCTGCTCACGTGCTCATGATACTTTCCGAGCAGCGCCGTCCCGGCCGTTGTGGAGTCGAGGTAGTAGGCCCGGTCGGGCAGCATGAGCCCGCCCTGCATGAGCACCCCGGCATACTTGGCCGGGACAGCGAAGTCGCGCTCGAGGTAGAGGCCGAAGAGGTGGTCAGTGTCGAGATCGCCGTCGTTCAGGACGTCGACATCAGCGCGGAGTGTTCCACCGATATAGCGGGCCAGCGAGGTGCGACCCCGGATCTTCCCGATCGCCGCCAAATCCGCCTGCAGCGGGGCAAGGCCGCGTCGGTCGATCGCGTCCTGGTCGAGGTAGGCGGTGTAGGCGTCGGCGATCTTCCGCTGGTCCGAGCCGGCCTTGGCATCCCCATCGACGGCGTCCTTCACCAGCGCCCTGAGTCGCGGCTGCACCCGCTCGTCGGCCATGTTGAAGGAGCCGTAGCTGCCCCGGTCGGCGGGTATCTCGGTGCGGGCCAGCCAGCCGCCGTTGACGAACTGGTAGAAGTTGTCGCCTGGACGGACGGTGGTGTCCATCTCCGCGCGGTCGAGGGCGGGGACGGCCTGCGCGGCGAGCGGGACGGCCGGCAGGATGGCGAGGAAGAGGAGGCTGGAGATGGGGCGCATGGCGTTTCTCAGCTGCGGAACGGCGGGGAGGAGCTACCGAAAGGGCGAGGGAAAAGCTATTTGCCGGTTGCGGGTCGGGCCAGTGTGCCGGCAATTGGGGGGCGGGGACTCGTCCACGCGCCGGTAGATCGAGCCGATCACGGCATTCGAGGCGACGGTGCCCATTCATGCACTGCGGAGGATCGCGAATCGCCCCAACCTGGTCGCGGTCGGGGAGTAGCAGAGGCTTTGGCGGGGCCCCCGGGAGGTGCGGACCGAGTAAAGATTGCTTTGTCAGCGCCTGCGGCACTTCCTCGCAATGACAACGAAATCGGGCGGACCGATGGGTCCGCCCCTCCCCAGCCTCTTCGAATCGTCCTGGGCGGACCGATGGGTCCGCCCCTCCCCAGCCTCTTCGATTCGTCCTGGGCGGACCGATGGGTCCGCCCCTCCCCAGCCTCTTCGATTCGTCCTGGGCGGACCGATGGGTCCGCCCCTCCCCAGCCTCTTCGATTCGTTCTGAGCGGACCGATGGGTCCGCCCCTCCCCAGCCTCTTCGATTCGTCCTGGGCGGACCGATGGGTCCGCCCCTCCCCAGCCTCTTCGATTCGTCCTGGGCGGACCGATGGGTCCGCCCTACCCGAGGTCGCTTCAGCGAACGATCCGCCTACGCCATCCGCATCGCTGCCAGCAGATCGCCCACGAAGGTGCCGGGATCGAACGGGAGATTCACGATGTGATCCGCCCCCGCTGCCCGCGCCGCGTCGCCATTGCCGGCCACAAGTGCCACCACGGTGTAGCTGCGGGACGAGGCGGGATGGAAGCCGCGCAGCGGCTCGAGCCCGGGCACACTGCTTCCCGTCACCACGACGACGGTCACGCCGGCCTCGCTGGTCCGACCGCTCAGTTCCGTCACGCCGGTGGCGCGGGTGATGCGGAAACCGGCATGGCGCAGCAGCATCGAGACGACCCGTGCCAGGTCCTCGTCGGGCAGCCAGAGCACCGCCTCGCCCAGCATTATCGGCATGGGCCGGGTCCGGCGGGAGAGATCGATCATGGCCACACCGTCGAGATACTCGGTCGTCTGGTCGTGGCGCAGGTTGCTGACCCGCTGGAGAATATCGCGGATGCGCTGCAGCGCGGCCCGAACCGCGTCGAGTCCGGTGCGCTGCTCGACGGTGAAGCCGCTGCTCGCGAGCAGCAGCTCGGTCTCGGCGAAGGCCGCCATGAGGGGATTGTTGATGGTGTGATCGAGGGCGACGTTGAGCTGCCCGATGGCGGCCATCCGTTCGGCGTGCACCAGGTCACGCTCCGCGGCGGCGAGCGCTTCGCGCAGCGCCCGGTGGCGTCGCACCCGCTCGATGACCTCGGGCAGCAGGCCGGGCAGCGAGGGGTCCTTGATGAGGTAGTCATCCGCGCCAAGCCGGAGCGCCCGTGCCGCAAGCGCCTCGCTGCCGTGCGCCGTGACCAGGATGACGGCCGGCTTGTGCGGCAGGGCGCGGAGTGCGGGGAGCAGGTCAATGCCGGCCGAGTCCGGGAGCAGATGGTCGAGCAGGATGAGGTCCGCCTCCGGCGCAGCGGCGAGCGCCTCGGCGCCGTCACTGGCGAGCGTGGGCTTGCCGTAGCCGCCGCTGATCACAACGGCCGAGAGCAGGTCCCGCACCGCGGGATCATCGTCCACCACCAGTACCCGCAGGAGGCGGGACTCAGGCTGCACGCGGCACCTCCGGGTGTTTCTGGAATCCCTGGCGGGCGAACTTCTCCCACCCGCTCTTGCCGCGCCACGCATCCCACAGTCCGCGCAGGCGCCAGTAGAGCGTGAGCCAGCGCCAGAAGAAGTTCTCCAGCACCGCGTAGCCCAGCAGGATCAGGACGTCGCGCCGCCGGTTGAACGGCAGTAGCCCGCGCTGCAGCCGGTCGGCCAGGCCGTAGCGGAAGCGCCAGGCGCCGACCAGCACCGCCAGCACGTTGACCAGCGTGCCCCAGCCGAGCGAGGCGAGCAGGAACGCGGTGAAGTACTGCTTGTTGACGATCGGCACGTGGAAGACGAGCTCCATGATCCAGAACGCCGCGACGAAGAGATAACCGGTCAGCTCGATCATCGGCCCGTAGTACTCGAACAGCCAGAAGGTCGGCAGAGCGAACCAGCCGATCCGGCCGAACTTCTTCCGGAACAGCATGTCGCGATGATAGAACAGCGACTCGCGCAGGCCGCGGTACCACCGGCCGCGCTGTTTGCGCAGCGAATCCAGTCGCTCCGGTACCTCGGTCCACGCGACCGGGTGCGGCAGGAAGGCGACCCGGCGGGTCCGCAGCTTGTCGCGCACGAAGCGGTGCAGCCGGACGATGATCTCCATGTCCTCGCACACGGTGCCGGCCCGGGCGCCGACGTACTCCTCGACCAGGCGGTGCTGCACCAGCGGCGTCAGGTACCCGCCCGCGCGGATCACGGTCTCCTTCTCGAACACCGCAAAGACACCGGAGAGGATCAGCACCGAGTCCATCCGGTCGAGTCCGGTGCGGCCGGTGGTGAAGGAGCGCAGGTATTCGACCATCTGGAACCGGGCCCAGGGGTGGGTCGGGAGGCCGACGCTCACCACCCGTCCGTTGCGGATGGTGCAGCCGTTGGCGATGGCGACCTGGCCGCCGACGGCGACGATGCGCGGATCCTCCTGCACCATGCGCATCAGCTCCTTGAGCGCGCGCTGGTCGAGGATCGAGTCGGCGTCAAGGCTCACGAAGTACGGCGCGGTGGAGGCGTTGATGCCGGCATTGAGGGCATCCGCCTTGCCGGCATTCTCCTTGTCCAGCACCACGAGCTGCGACACCCCTTTCGGCAGCGGAATCGTCGCCTGGTACATGGCGCGGACCCGCGCGGTGCCGATGGCGTCCCGGTACGGCAGGTCGGTGCGTCGCAGGCGGAAGGCCTGCTTGAGCACCTCGAGCGTCTTGTCGCTGGAGCCGTCGTTGACCACCACCACCTCGAACCGGGGGTAGTCGCACTGCACCAGGTTGGTGACGCTGTCGACGATGGTCACTTCCTCGTTGTACGCCGGCACGATCATCGTCAGCGGCTTGGTGTAGTCGCTGTCGTCGATGAGGTCGAGGTCCTCGACGAAATGCGCCGCCACGCGCCGCCGCACCTGTCCCGCCGAGAGCGCGATCAGCGTGAGCATGTAGCCGTTGTACAGGAAGAAATAGCCGAGGAACAGGGGCTGCGCGATCAGGCCGATGGCGGCGGCGATGGCCGTGATCTGTTCCGCGGTCATGCCGGCCGGCGGGCGTCCGGTAACTCGCGCCAGCCGGCGAGCATGCGGCCCACGCGGTCGCGCACGGCCCAGACCGGGTCGCCGCGCATGACGGTGTAGGCCGCCTCATCCAGCAGCACCGCGAGCGCGAGCGAGGCGCGCAGGCGACGCTCGGGATCCTGCTCGTCCCGGGCGATATCGCGCAGCGTCTCCACCGGCACCGCCTGACGCACCGCCGTGGCCGCGGCCGGGCGGGAGATGCCGAATGCGGCGGGTGGCTCGCTCCATTCGCCGCGGAGCAGGCGGGTGACGAAGAGTGCCGCCCGCACCATCTCATCGGGATCGAGAAAGAGCGCCTCGAGTGCCGCGGTCTCCGGCGCCGTCACGAAGGCCCGCGCGATATCCGCCCGCACGCCGGGGTCGGGGTCGGCGAGCATTGACGTGAGCCGGTCGAACTGCCGGGCCGCGCCCCACGCCGCCACGGCGGCCCGCCGCACCGCGACCGAGGGATCGGTGGCCAGGGCCTCCAGCGCCGTCTCGTCAATCAGGTCCGGTCGCTCCGACCAGAGCTGCGCGATCGCCTCGCGCACCGGACCGGCGGTGCTGCGGCCAACGATGCTCAGCATCCGCTTGAGGTCCGGGTGGTGCATGTGCCGCGCAACGCGCGTGAGCAGTACCGCCTCGGCGCCGCCCTGATCGAGCCCGAGCGCCAGGTCAAGGAAGGTGGGGAATGCCGCCTCCGCCTGCTGGGCCACGGCCTGCAGGACCAGGGGAGACTCCTCGGCCCGCAGCAGGCGGAGCAGTCCCGGCAGCCCCTTCTCCGGCGCGACCCGCTGGAACAGCGCCACGGCAGCCTGGCGCACCGAACGATGCGGATCAGCGAGCGCGCGGGTGGCGGTGAGCTGGACTTCGGTGGCGTCCAGCATGCCGCCGACCGCGGTCAGCGCGGCGGCGCGGACCTCGGGACTCGGGTCGCTGCGCACGACGGCGAGGAGCGCGCTCCGGCTCCGCTCGCCCTGGAAGGCCCGCAGTCCCTGCACCAGACGTACCCGCTGCTCCGGCGACAGCACGCCGCGCATCCCCTCGGCGAGGGTCTGCTCCATCTCGTCGCGCGAGGTGCTCCCGAGCGCACGCAACTCGACGTGCCGCGCCTCATGCAGCCGGAGGCCGAGCAGGCGGTACTCGGCGTCGTTCTTGAGCCGGTCGCGCAGCAGCTCGCGCAGCGCGTTCTCGTCGGCCATCTCGATGACCCGCCCGACGAGGCTTTCCTGATCATAGGCACCCAGGCCGAGGACGGCGGCCGCGCGGACCTCGAGGGATTCCTCCCGCTCCGACGCCGTGAGCAGGACGACTTCGCCCCCGGGCGTGCGGAAGATGCCGGTCGCCAGCGCGGCGCGTTCCCGCACCAGCGGGGCGGGATCGTTCTGGAACAGGGTCAGGAGGCGTGGCCCATCCGACTCGCGGCCGTGGCGGACCAGCCCATCGACCGAGCGGGCGCGCACCACGGGATCGGTATCCTCGAGCCCCTCGATCAGCAGGGCGGCGGGACGATCGCCCTCGATCCGTCCGAGCGTCTCCGCCGTCGCGGCGCGGACCATCGGCTCGGTGTCGCGGAAGAGGGACTCCAGCAGGCCGATGGGATGCGGCCCCTTGCGGGCGCCGACGCTGCGGGCCAGTCGCGCGCGGCTGGGACCATCGCCCCGCTCCAGCAGGATGTCGACGATCTGGGTGAGCGCCTCGCGATCCAGCTGGGCCACCGCGGCGGTGATGGCATCGGCCTCGGCGGGCGAGGCGCCGCGAAAGGCCCGGATCAGCGCGGGGACGGCCGTGGCATCGCCCACATCCCGCAGCGCCTTGGCGGCGGCGGTGCGGACCGCTTCGTCGCCATCGCCAAGCAGGTTGACGAGCAGCGGTGCCGCGCCCTTCCACCGCGCTTCGGCCGCGCCTTCGGCGGCCGCGGCGCGGACCCCGGCGTCGGGGTCCTGCAGCAGGCGGGAGAAGTCGCGATCGGCTGTGGTGGCGCGAATCAGTCCGAGGGCGCGGGCCGCCGCCGCGCGGACCAGCGGTTCGCGATCGACCGACCGCGGCTGGATCACGCCGGCCAGCTCGCTGCCGCCCAGTTCGCCCAGCAGTCCGGTGGCAGCGGCGCGGACCCGCTCGTCGGTGTCGCCCAGCGCATCGAGCGCGGCGGGCACGGCCTCGCGAGCGCCGAGCGCGTGCAGCGCCTCGAGCCCATCGGCGCGGACCGAGGCGTCCTCATCCTGACGGCAGATCTCGATCAGCTCCACTGCGAGGTCCTTGCGATCGGCCTGGCGAATGGTGCGCACGATCGTGCGGCGGACCGCGACCGAGGGATGGTGCAGGTGCTCGGCCAGCAGCTCCCGCGCGCCGGCAATGCCGAACTTGACGAGCAGCGAATCGGTGTCGGCGTCGCCATCGCCCTGCTCGATCCTGGTGACGAGACGGGCGGGGACGCCCATCCGCTCGAGTGCCACGGCGGCGCGGATGCGAATCTCGGGATCGGGATCGTCCAGGGCGACGATCAGCGGGGCCTCGGCGATCGGGCCGATCTGCTCCAGCGCCTCGACACTCCGCATGCGGACCCACCAGGCGGGATCGCCCAGGGCGCGCACCAGCCGGTCGATCACCTCGCTGTCGCCGAACTGCCCGAGCGCGCCGGCGATGCGGGCGCGGACGAATGGGGCGGGATCGGTGAGGAGGTAGTCGAGCAGGTAGGTGACGGCCCGCCGGTCGCCCAGCTTGCCGAGGGCGCCCGCGGCCTTGGCGCGCACTTCGTCATCCATGTCCTTGAGCGAGGCGAGCAGCACGGGAAAGGCGGCCTGCGCCTTGAGTTCGCCCAGCACGTTGGCGGCCCAGGCGCGCGCAGGATGGCGACCCGGCTCGCGCAGGAAGGCGAGCATCGGCTCGATGACCGGCTCGCCGTGCCGGACGAGGATGTCGGCGATGCGCGGGGCCAGCCAGCTTTCGGCCTGCTTGAGCGCCTGCACCAGCGGCTCGACCGCGCGTGGATCGGCGATGCGCGCGAGGGCGCGGAGCGAGATCTCGCGCACATCGGCGTCCTCGGTCCGGGTCGATTGGACCGTCTCCAGCAGGGCGGGAATCGCCTTGGCGTTGCCCACCCGGCCCAGCAGCTCGGCGGCGAAGGCCCGCTCGCGCCACTTGCGGGCGCTGCGCAGCTTGCCGACATACCGATCGACCAGGCCGAGGCGGTCGTAGGTGTCAAGCAGCCAGGCGGGGCGCTCGGTCAGCCCGCGGGCCTGCTCCTCGAGAAGCGCTTCCAGCGCCTCGAAATCGCGCAGCGTGCTGAGCTGGCGCAGCTCCGGTTCGAGAAGAGCCTGTTCCCGCGCCGCGAGACCGGAGACCACCTCCCGGTACAATCCCTTGCGCCGGGCCAGCCGGCGTTCGACTCGCGCGAGCCAGATGGCATACAGCAGCCAGACGATCACGGCGACGGCGCCGAGGCCGACCACGACGGCGGCGAAGATGAGGATGATCTGCAGCAGGGTCACGCACGCACCGTGAGGCGGTCCAGCAGGGCGGCAAGTTCGATCACATCCACCGGCTTGGGCACGAAGGCCTCGGCGCCGACCTCCTTGGCCCAGAATTCGTCGGCGGGCTGATCCTTCGACGTGACCATCACGACCGGGATGGCGCGCGTCGCCGGATCGGCCTTCAGCTGCCGGCAGACCTGATACCCGTTAAGGCGGGGCATCATGACGTCCAGCACGATAATGTCGGGGGGATGACTGCGGGCGGCGGCGAGACCGGCTTCCCCATCCGGGGCGGTGGCGATGCGCAATCCGGCCGCGGTGAGCATGCGGTCCAGCAGCCGGCGCTGCGCGGGATCGTCTTCGATGATAAGCGCGAACTTAGCCATCACGTCGGGGAATGAGGTCCCGGGGCCACTCAGGTCCGCGCATCATCGAGAAAGACCAGCGCCTGGCGGCGGCGCACCGCAGCCTCGAGTGCGCGGTAGACGGCGGCGTCCAGGACGGTGTTGGCGAGGTCGCGCATCCGCTCCACCGCGACATCGGGCGGCATCTTTTCCTGATACGGGCGGGCGGTGGTGAGGGCATCGTAGATCTCCGCCGCCGCCAGGATCCGGGCGCCCTGCGGAATCTCCTCGCCCCGCAGCTTGTCGGGATAGCCCTGCCCGTCCCAGCGCTCGTGGTGACTGCGCACGAAACTGATGACGTCGCCCAGATGCTGCAGCGGCGAGAGGATCTGGCTGCCGATGACGACATGCTGCTTCACCGCTTCGTATTCGTCGGCGGTGAGCGGCCCTTCCTTGGTCAGGACCTCCTCGCGGATGCCGATCTTGCCGATATCATGCAGCCGGCCCGCCATGCGGACCTGCTCGACCTGCTCATCCGCCAGCCCCATCTCGGAGGCGATCAGCGCTCCCATGTCGGCGACGCGGGTGGAGTGGCCCCGGATGAAATGATCCTTGGCCTCGAGCGCGTTGACCAGCGCCTCGAGCGTGGCGACCGACAGCCGCTCCAGCTTGGAGCGTTCGCGGCGCAGCTCGGCGGTCCGGACCGCGACCTCTTCCTTGAGCCAGAGATTGAGATTGGCCTGCTCGACGATGCTGTCCCGGCGGCGCACGGCGCGGAGGATGGCGCGCGCCAGGTCGGAGAGATCGATCGGCTTGGTGAGGTAATCCATCGCCCCCCGCTGCATGCAGAGGGCGGCGGTGGTCGCGTCATTGACGGCCGTGAGCATCAGGATGGCGATGCCGGGTTCGATCTCCAGCAGCTGCGGCACCAGGTCGATGCCGCTCTTGCCGGGCATGCGGACGTCCAGCAGCACCACGGAAACCTTCTGGCGCTGGATGACGCGCAGCGCCTCGTCACCTGAGGAGGCGGTGACGACATCATAGCCCTGTTGGGTCAGGAATTTCTTGAGCGCATTCCGGATCGGCTCTTCGTCGTCAACGACGAGAACGGTGATCGGGACATCGGCCAGTGGCACCGTGGCTCCAGCGGCTTGAGGGAGGGTCGCACCCATGCGAGCCCGAGGTAACCCTGTGTCCGAAAAGATTATAGGTGGGTTATTGCAAAGTAGCTATAGGGTAGGGGCGGAGCCCCAGCTCCGCCCCTACCCATCGATGAAGATGAACCCAGCGGGGATCGGGCGGAGCAATGGGGATCGGGCGGAGCGATGGTGATCGGGCGGAGCAATGGGGATCGGGCGGAGCAATGGGGATCGGGCGGAGCAATGGGGATCGGGCGGAGCAATGGGGATCGGGCGGAGCAATGGGGATCGGG
>Ga0163150_10000717_pt1 | contig 60002 bp, 50 predicted proteins | sample OliLakLV19P2IB_FD_148628 | JGI IMG/M metagenome (GOLD analysis project Ga0163150, IMG submission 148628) | Freshwater microbial mat bacterial communities from Lake Vanda, McMurdo Dry Valleys, Antarctica - Oligotrophic Lake LV.19.P2.IB | ecosystem: Environmental > Aquatic > Freshwater > Lake >...
GTTAATCCATCGACCCAGTTCGAGACGGTCCTTCGGGTCCAAGCAAATCGGTTCAGCAATACGAGGCACCGGGTCATGATGTCCCGAAAAAACAATAACTCCAGTCATTTGTGAGACACTACACTAGCTAGACAGGCCAGAACGCTGGCGGAAGGCTCGCACCGTAAAAATAACTGGCCATTGCAGGAGGCAAAAAACCAACTGAGCACCGTGGTGGACAATGCCCTGCGGCGCGGCCCCCAGACCATCACCCGGCATGGCGTGCTAGCCGTGGTCGTCGTGGCCGCCAAGGATTATCAGCGCGAGACCTCCCGCAAGAAATCACTCGTGGAGCTGTTTGATCCTGTGCGCGGCCTCGACCTCGACGTGTCACGCGACAAAAGCCTGCCCAGGAAGGTGTCGTTGTGAGCTGGCTGCTCGACAGAAACGTCCTGTCCGAACTGCGGAAACCCCGGCCTGAGCCGTGCGTGACGAGATGGGTTTCCAAACATGAGGACAGCCTCTTTCTCAGCGTGTTGACGCTCGGTGAATTGGAAAAGGGCATCCGTCTGCATCCCGAGCGCGCCACACGGCAACTGCTCTCGCGCTGGCTGGAAGAAGAGGTCATTCCTTGGTTCAGCGGGCGCATCCTGCCCATCGACGAGGCTGTCAGCCGGAGATGGGGCCAGTTGCTCGCCGAGGCGAAGCAGCCCTTGCCGGCGGTGGGTGCTTTGCGGCACCGCGTTGACCCACGATCTGATCATCACGACCCGAAATGTGAGTGACCTCGCTCGAACCGGCGCACGGATAATTAATCCGGGGGATGAATAGCCATCGTCACTCCTCAAACTTACCCGCCTGGCGCGAGCGCATGGACGACGCCGTCTGGCGCTGGTCAATTCGCCTGAGTTTGTAGCGGTTCGGGCGCATGGCGCAGGTCGATTCAGCAGTGGCGTGTTTCAGGCAGGCCGTAGTCATGCCCCGAGTTTGCACTGCCCTGCAAGAAATTGAGATGCGCCCCCCCGGCCAATCATAAGCCACCGGGTGACATCACGGCTTTGCCGCAGCCCACTTCACTTTCGCGAGGTAAATGCTGCTCTTGCCTTCGTGCGAAGAGTAGTAACTGACCCAGAGAATGTCGTCGTGCCAGACCAGGCCGGGATAGCTGCAATCGCCGCCGCTGGGCAGAATCAATTGCGGAGTCACGGAACTCAGACTCATTTCTCCGACGAACATTTTGGCTCCCTCGGGCGCAGGTTTCATCTGACGTCCACCGGCGACCATTTTGTCACTGGGCCGCAGCAGGAAATTCGGTCCGCCAATAAAAAGACCCGCGGGCGACCATTTCCAATCTGTGTACGGCGCGCGGCTCACGCCAATCCACGCGGCCTTGTCGCCCGCCTCACGACGGAGCAACGCCACCGCGTCGCCGTTCTCGCGGAAACGCACCGTGGCCTCGTTAGGACGTCCCGGCACTTCTAGATTTTTCACTACGCGATAATTCACTCCGTCCTGGCTCTCCACGAATTTAACCGCCCACTCCCCGTTCGCTTGAGCCCCAATCAGTGAGTGATACGAAATGCCATACGCCCTGCCCTCGTGCCACGTCACGCGCCAGAGCCAGTCGCCGCGCTCCAGCACGCGCTGCGGCGGCGTCCAGACGCGTCCGTCCTTCGAGAAGGCCACGCGCGGCTGGCGTTCCTTCAACGTCTTGCCTTCATAGACCGAGCCGCCCAGCGCCAGCATCAGCCGCCCGTCCGGTGTCACCGAGAATTTCGGATCACGCAAATCCACGCCACCCTCCGTCAACCGCGCCGCCGAGTTCCAGTCCTCGCCATTCGTCGAGGTCAAGACGCGAATCGCACCATCGCCGCCGACGTGCCTTTCCCCTTCGCGGAACGTGCAGAACCACTGCCCTTCGTAACGAATCAGATCGGTGAAGGCGTTGTGCGGGCCTGCGTTCCAAATTCTTTTGACCGAAACCAGTTCCGGCCCTGCCGCCTCCACCAATGGGAGCGAAGACAGAACCCAGCAAAAACCCACGGCCAGGGCCGCACGACAAAATCGAATGTTCATCATAAGTGGTGAGCCGTTTCGACGGCAGGAAGGACGATGAATTCACAGCCCGCTCTGCCGCCTCAGTTCAGAAATCTCCGCCATTTGCCGACAGCACACCTCATGGATCATGTCTGCCAATGCTGCGGTCTGCCCCACGACGGGCTGCCGCTCGACGTCGGGTTCGCGAAACCCGGCGCGTATCTCAATTTGAAAACGCGCCGCCAGAAGGCCGCGTGCGAAATGTCCGCCGACGTGTGCGTCATCGGGAAGAAACGCTTCTACATCCGCGGCTGCCTGCCGATTCCGCTGCGCGACACCGGCAGCGTTTTCGTGTGGGGATTGTGGGCGGAGGTCGCGCCGCATGTCTTCGAGCGCTATCAACAACGGCGCGACGCGGACACCGCTCGGGAACTGCCCTCGCCTGGCGCGCTCTCCATCGAGCCGGAGCCGGCCTTGCGCGGCATGGACCGCCTGCCAATCCTCATTCACTTCGGCACTGCCGAGCAACGTCCGACCTTCAAGCTGGAGCCGAGCAACCACTGGCTCTGCCGCGATCAACAGAACGGCATCACCCTGCACCGCCTGCACGAAGTCCTGCACGGGTTGTTCCCCCGGCACTTCTGAGCGGAGCGCGGACCGCCGAGTCCGCGTGTTCAGGAGGTTGGAACCACGGAAGACACAGAAAACACGGAATGAAGAAACCGCAGTGGGAGCTTTCCTTTCCGTGTCTTCCGTGTCTTCGGTGGTTAAACACGCGGACTCAGCGGTCCGCACTCCGTCAGGTCAGTTGCTTCCGCCACCGCGCGAGTTGCTTCTTCACTTCACGCGTGCCCGGGGCGCCCGTGAGATTGCGACGCTCCATCGCCTTCTTCAGGTCGAAGGTTTCGAGGACATCCGCTGCGAAGTGTTTATCCACGCCCTGAAGTTCCTTGAGCGAGAGTTGGTTCAACGCCTTGCCGCTCTTCTCCGACAACGCCACCACTGCGCCCACGACGTGATGCGCCTGACGGAACGCCATTCCCTTGCCCACGAGATAGTCCGCGAGATCGGTGGCGAGCAGCGTCGGATCGCTGGCGGCAGCGCGGCAGACGTCGGCTTTCACCGTCGTGTTCTCCAGCATCGCCGCCATGAGCCGCGAGCAGGCGCGCACGGTGTCCGCGCTGTCGAACAGACGTTCCTTGTCCTCCTGCAAATCGCGGTTGTAAGTCATGGGCAGGCCCTTGAGCAGCGTGAGCAGCGAGACAAGATTGCCGATGACGCGCGCCGACTTGCCGCGCGTGAGTTCCGCCACGTCGGGATTTTTCTTCTGCGGCATCAAGGACGATCCGGTGGTGTAGGCGTCGGTGATCTTGATGAAGTTGAACTCCGCGCTGGCCCAGAGAATCACGTCCTCGGCGAGCCGCGACAGATGCACGGCGAGCAAGGCCGCGCCCGCGCAAAATTCCACGGCGAAATCGCGGTCGCTGATGCCGTCCATCGAGTTCTGCGTCACGCGCGCCTTCCCGTCCGCGTCCACGAAGCCCAGAATCTCCGCGACCATCTCGCGATCAATCGGCAGCGTGGAACCGGCAATCGCGCCGTTCCCTAGCGGACACACATTCACGCGCTGGAAACAATCAATGAAACGCTGCCGGTCACGCTCGATCATCTCCACGTAGGCCAGCAAGTGATGCGCGAAATAAACCGGCTGCGCCCGTTGCAGATGCGTGTAGCCGGGAATGATCACCTCGGCGTTTTTCTCGCCCATGCGGACGAGCGCGCTTTGCAGTGTGCGGAGTTCACCGTCCAGTTCCGCCAGTTCGTCGCGCAACCACATGCGGATATCGAGCGCGACCTGATCGTTGCGCGAGCGCGCGGTGTGCAGCTTCGCGCCCGCCGGCACGCGCCGCGTCAGTTCCGCCTCGATGTTCATATGGACGTCTTCGAGTTCCGGCTTCCACTTGAACTTGCCGTCCGCGATCTCCTGCCCGATGTCCTCCAGCCCGCGCACGATGGACTCGCGCTCCCGCTTGGTGAGCACACCGATCTTCTCCAGCATCGCCGCGTGCGCCATCGAGCCGATGAGGTCCTGCCTCCAGAGGCGGTGGTCGAAGGAAATGGATTCAGAAAACGCGGCCACATCCGCCGACGGACCGGCGGCGAAACGTCCGCTTCGAGAAACAGGTTTTTTCATGAACAGTGTGAGGAATTTGGGAAGGCCACACGCCAAAGTCACGCTTGGAGTGGCGCGAGAGAAAAAACTGCGGTAGGGCTCGCGTTAGCGCTTCAGCGACGGCTCTTCAAAGCGCACCACGATTTCGCCGGGCTTGGCGTAACCGAGATTGGCGCGGATGAGGCGCTCGAGGGACTTGGGATTGTTGCGCGCGGCGTCGAGAGCGACCCGGAGGGAACGCTCGCGTTCCTGCTCGGCTTTGATCTTCGTCTGGTTCTTGAACAAGTCCTGGCGCATGGACTCGTTCTGGCGGATGAGCGGCAGATACCACACGGCGACGGCGACCACGCCGAGGGCGAAGAGACAGAAAATCGTCAGCTTCGTCAGCTTGTCCCAGATGCCGAGGTTCACGTTCACGGCGCGGAGTGAAGCAAACGCGACGCGGGATGGAAAGAGGGAAGTGGAAGTGGACAGGAGCGCGGACCGCTGAGTCCGCGTGATCCAATGCTCCCGGATGCTCATGTCTTGAAGGCGATCATGGACACGCGGACTCGGCGGTCCGCGCTCCGCTGAATCAGGATTGGTCATTGCCCAGCGATTCGCCAAGCTGCGGCGCATTGAATTTCAGTTGGAGCAACTCGCCGTGGTTTCGCCGCGCGCTCGCCGTCGTGGCGGGCGCGCTGCTGGCGCTCGCCTTCCACAAGCCGAACATCGCCGGACTGGCTTGGGTCGCGCCCGCGCTGATTCTTTTCGCGGCGCGCGGTGGCAGCGCGTTTCGTCTCGGTGCGCTCGCGGGATTCACGCACTACCTCGTTTCGCTCTCGTGGCTGCTGCACATCCCGGTGAAGTTTTATCCGATCCTCGGTTGGATCGCGCTCGCCGCCTACCTCGCGTTGTTTCCAGCGACGTGGGTCTGGCTTTGCTCTGGCGGCCAGAAGCCAGCAGTCAGAAGCGAGAACTGGCTTGCGCGCACGGGCTACGCGCTGTTCTGCGGCGTGGCGTGGGTGGCGATGGAGATGATGGTCTCGCGGATGTTCACCGGGTTTCCGTGGAATCTGCTCGGCTCGTCGCAGCAAAAACTTCTGCCGCTCATTCAGATTGCCTCGATCACGGGCGTGTATGGCGTTTCGTTTCTCGTCATCTGGTTCGCGGCGTCGCTGCTGAACGCTTTTGATGCGCTGCTCGCGCGGCCCTCCGAGCGCAACGTGTGGCTCAAGGAACTCGCACTGCCGGTGTTCACGGTCGCGGTCGTTTACGCGCTCGGCTTGCATCGCATGAACGCGGAGCCGAAGGCTGAACGCACGCTGCGCATCGCGCTGGTGCAGCCCAGCATTCCGCAGACGATGATTTGGAATGCGGAGGAAGCCGGCCCACGCCTCGTTGAACTTTTGAAACTCACCGAAGCCGCGCTCACGAATAAACCCGACGTGCTCATCTGGCCCGAAGCGGCCGTGCCGAAAATGATTCGCAACGACGAACCCACCGCACGCGGCCTCGCGGAACTCGCGCGCCGCAGCGGCGCGTGGTTCATCGTCGGCTCGGACGACTTCGAGATGCGCGGCACGAACGCCGTGTTCTTCAACAGCAGCTTCCTCGTCAACCCTCGCGGCGAATTTGTCAGCTCGTATCGCAAGCGGCGACTCGTGGTCTTCGGCGAATACGTGCCGCTTGTGAAATGGCTGCCGTTCATCAAATACCTCACGCCCATCGACGGGGGCTTCACGGCGGGCGAAATGCCGGTGACCTTTGATCTCGGCGAATTGCGTGCCAAAACTTCCGTGCTCATTTGCTTCGAGGATGTCTTCCCGCACTACGCGCGCGAGCACGTCACGGGCGAAGAAGATTTTCTGGTCAACATCACGAACGACGGCTGGTTCGGCGAAAGCGCCGCCCAATGGCAGCAGGCCGCGTGCGCCGCTTTCCGCGCCGTGGAGAACGGCGTGCCGCTGGTGCGCTGCGCGAACAACGGCATCAGTTGCTGGGTGGATCGTTTCGGCGGAATGCACAACGTGTTCTTCGACGGCTCGCGTGATGTGTATCGCGCGGGATTCAAGATCGTGGAGGTTCCCCTGCCCTCGCCGGAGACGAAAGCGCGGCGCACGTTCTACAACCGGCATGGCGACTGGTTTGGGTGGGGGTGCGTGGGCATCAGCGCCGCCGCGTGGGCCTGGCGTTTCCGGCGGCGCGCGGCCGCATCCTGACCGTTCCACCAACGAGAGACTGGAATGTGTCGCAACCTGCCGACACGGAGGTCGGGCCGGCCTCACGTGGCTCTTGCCAAAGAGAAACCCGCCTTCCCCGGGCGGGGAAAGCGGGTTCGCTTCTGTTCGCGTGGACAAAACTCTAAAACCACGCTGATGAAATTATCGGCACGCCCGCAGAAACCTTTAGGGACAATTTCGAGCCATCGGCAAAAGGCTTGTGCGACAAGGAATAACGCGGTTTCCCGGCGTCCTATTCCTTCGTGATGGTCTCGTCCAGATTCAGAATCGCGCGACTGACCATGGCCCAGGCCGCGACTTTGTGGAGGTTCACGTTCGGCGGAAAATTCGTGGAAGCCATGCCGACCTTAAGCGCATCCGTGGTGCGGTCCTCAAAGTAGCGGTATTGCTCTTCATAGAATTTCACGAGCGCGGTCAACTCGCGTTCGCTCGGCGCGCGCCCGGTGCAGAGGCGGAAGGCGTAGGTCGCGCGGCTGCGGTCGTCATGGCCGCCTTCGCGATAGACGCGCAGCCCCATCGCTTGTGCCGCTTCGACATAGGTTTTCTCGTTTAAGGTCGTGAGTGCCTGGAGCGGCGTGTTCGACCGCGTGCGCCGCGTGCAGGAGGCGTCCGCCGTGGGGGCGTCAAAGGACAGCATCGCGGGGAATGGCAAGGCGCGCTTCCAGAATGTGTACATCCCGCGCCGGTAACGATCTCCGCCCGTGCTCTCCGGCCACGAGAAACCGCCATACACCGTGTCGCCCACGCTGGCCGGAATCGGCGGCCGCACGCTCGGCCCGCCAATTTTCGGATTCAGCAACCCGCTCGCCGACAGCGCGATGTCCTGAATGATCTCTGACTCGACGCGGAAGCGCGGGCCGCGCGCCAGCCATTTGTTGTAAGCGTCATTCACCAACGCCTCGGGCGCGACGCGCGATGATTGCTTGTAGGTTTCTGAATTCACAATCAACCGATGCAAATGCTTCAACGACCACGGCTGACCTTGGACCTTGGACCTTGGACCCTGGACTTCAACACTCGGCTCCATGAATTCCACCGCCAGCCAGTCCAGCAACTCTGGGTGCGACGGCACCTCGCAGCGCGTGCCGATGTCTTCCGGCGTGGTGAACAGACCTTGCCCGAAGTACGCCTGCCACACGCGGTTGACGATCACGCGAGCCGTTGTGGGCGATCGGCGGTCCACGAGCCATTTCGCGAAGCCGAGTCGATTACGCGGGGCATCCGCTGGGAACGCGTGGAGAATTTTTGGCACGTCCGCCTGCACCTCGTCGCCCAGCCGCTGCCAGTCGCCGCGCCGGAAGATACGCGTGTGACGTGGCTCGGCGCGTTCCTGCAACGCCAGCGTGGTCGGCGTGTAAATCCAGTTCGTCCACGCGCTGTCGATGGGCGCGTTCACTTTCGCAAACGACGGATCCTGCCAGCGGAAAATGTTGAACAACTCGCGCTTCTGCTCCGCCGTGCGCTGCTCCGGCGCGATCGCGAGCAGCGTGCGCTGCCCTTCGGTGAATGGATCAACGTGCAGCGGTGCGGCCTTCGTCGTGGCGCTCAGGCGGAAGCGGCCAAAAGCGTGGCAGTCGAAACCAGTTTCCTTGTCGAGCGCGCCGCCATGCGCATCGATGCTCGAGTGTTTCTGGTGCAGTGTGATGAGCAGCCGGGTGCCGCCGGGAAATTGTGGAATGGCCTCCGCCAGTTCGAGCACCGCGCGATGCTCGTGATTCTTCAAGACCGGCAGCGTGCTCGCTGTCCAGCCGCCTTTATCAGTCTTGCCGTCGATGATGTTCGTGATGCTGAAGCCCGGAGCTTCCGCGTCGGCCAGCGCGCGGCTGAATTTAATCTTGTTGGTCACGGTCGCGTTGGTCAGGGCGTAAGCCTCGGCAGTGAATTCGCGCAGGAGCCAGCCGCCTTTCTGCGCCTGGCCCGGCCCGCCCTGCGGCAGATTCGCATGGCGCAACACCTCCAGCCGGAAGCCCGTCAGATTCGTCGGAGGAAGATCAAACCAGAGATACGTCACGCCGGTTGGCTTCACGTCGCCGCCCGCCAGCATGGAGCCGTCCGGTTGCAGTTCATACTTCGAGGCGAAGTTGTGCCACTCCACGGGTTGCAGCACCGACCACTCACCGGTCGCGCCGACCGACTCCGCTTCCCACGCGCTCAGACGTTCAGTGAGATTCGTCGTGCTCTTCATCGCCTTGTCTTCCGCCGCGCGGATTTTGGCGCGCAGGTCGTCGCGCTTCTTCTGCTGTTCCGCCGTGGGCACTTCGAGGAACGGCTCGTCGTCGTTGTTCAGGAAGGCGTAAAGCTGAAAATACTCCTTCTGCGCCAGCGGATCGAACTTGTGATTGTGGCACTGCGCGCAGGCGATGGTCAGCCCGAGCCAGGCGCGGCCCACGGCGTCCACGCGATCAATCATCGCCTCGGTGCGGAACTGTTCCGGCTCAATGCCGCCCTCCTGGTTCAGCATGGAGTTGCGCAGGAATCCCGTGGCGATTTTTTGATCCAACGTCGGGTTGGGCAGCAAATCGCCGGCGAGTTGCTCGATGGTGAATTGATCAAACGGCAGATCGCGGTTCACCGCGTTGATCACCCAGTCGCGATACGGCCAGATGCTGCGCGCGGCGTCTTTCTCAAAACCATTCGAGTCCGCGTAACGCGCCGCGTCCAGCCAGTGGCGGCCCCAGCGTTCGCCGTGATGCGGCGAGGCGAGCAATCGTTCGACGAGCTTCTGGTAGGCGTCGGCTGATTTGTCCGCGAGGAAATCATCCACTTCCTTCGGCGTCGGCGGCAGGCCGGTGAGATCGAGCGAAAGCCGGCGGATGAGCGTGATGCGATCCGCCTCGGGCGAAAACTTCAGGCCCTCCTTCTCCAGCCGCGCGGCGATGAAAGCATCAATGGGATTGCCGCCCGCCGACCTTGGACCTTGGACTTTGGACCTTGGACTCACAGGGCGAACGGGCGCTTTGAACGCCCAATGATCTTTCGGCTCGGCCAATTTCACTGAGGCTTCATCCGGCCAGACCGCGCCCTGATCAATCCACGCGCGTAACACCCCGATTTGCTCCGCCGTGAGCGGCTCGCCTTTCGCGGGCATGAGCATGTCAGCGCCCTTGAGTCCCGCGACCATTTGAATGACCAGACTCTCCGCGCTTTTGCCCGGAATGATCGGTGCGCCGTGGTCGCCACCTTTGAGCGCGACGCTTTTCACGTCCCAGCGCAACTCGCCCTTCTGCTTTTTCTCGCTGTGGCATTCGTAGCAACGCAGCGCGAGCAACGGCTGCACGTCTTTGACGAAATCCACCACGCGCGTGGCGGGCGGCGGCAGTTCCGCCGCGTGCATTGTTCCCGCGAGAACACAGATCAATGCCAGCGATTTGAACTCAGGGCGATTCATGAATGCGCGGAGCATAACCGCGGCGAAACGAGTTGTCAGCGGTTGGTTGTGAAAGGAGCGCGGACCGCCGAGTCCGCGTGATCATGATTTCATCAGTTGTGCGCCCGTCATGACGTTGATGAACACGCGGACTCGGCGGTCCGCGCTCCGACGCTGGGAACCATTCCCATTGTCACGTCCAGCCGCTTGTGTAACGTCCCGCGCATGAAATCCTGTTTCGTTCTCTGTGCAACGCTGGCTCTCGCTCTGGCGACGGGCTGTTCCACCACGGCGCAAACATCTTCGGTCACGCCGAATCAACTGACCGCGAAGGAAAAGGCGGCGGGTTGGAAACTGTTGTTTGACGGCCAGACGTTGAATGGCTGGAGCAATTTCAAAAAGAAGGACATCAAGCCGGGCTGGCAGGCGAAGGACGGGCTGCTGGTGTGCGTGGATCCCAAGAACGCGGGCGACATCGTGACGGCGGAGAAGTTCGGCGCGTTCGAGTTGCAGCTCGATTTCCGCATGGGCAAGGGCGCGAACAGCGGCATCATTTATCACGTCACGGAAGAGGGCGGCGCGGTGTGGGCCACGGGGCCGGAGATTCAACTGGAGGACAACGAGTTCGCGGCGGACGCGCAGAAGTGCGGCTGGCTCTACGCGCTCTATCAGCCGCCGGTGGATGCGAAGACGGGCAAGTCACTCGACACGACCAAGCCAGCGGGCGAGTGGAATCACCTGCGCGTGGTCATCAGTCCGGACGGTTCGTTGCACGAGATGAACGGCACGAAGTACGTCGAGTACGTGATCGGTAGCGACGACTTCAACGCGCGTGTGGCCAAGAGCAAGTTCGGCAAGATGCCGAAGTTCGCGAAGTCGGGGAACGGCTTCATTGCGCTCCAGGGCGACCACGGCGAAGTGGCGTTCCGCAACATCAAGATTCGCGAACTGCCGGTGAAGAAATAGTCGAGGCACGAGTGCCTGTCCTGCCCTCGACTCCAATGGCCCGGGTTGCCAGGGCCAACGCATCTAATCTTATGCTGCATCCGGGTCTTCATTTGTTTGCCCTAATTCGTCTGCCCGATCCGTTGCTGGAAGGAAAACGGCAGACGAATTGGGGCAGACGAATGGAAAAGGTTCATCCGTGCGGCCGCACTTTCTCAAACATCACGATGGATTTTGATGCGTCTGCCGGGCCTGGTTTGCACGCTCCCGTTGACTTGCCTTAAACTTTCCGCCAAGTTCCGCCGCACTTAAGCCAAGGCTGATTCGTCGCACAGCCGCATGAATAATGGGTAAATCACTGATCATCGCCGAGAAACCTTCCGTCGCCGCGGACATCGCCAAGGCGCTCGGCGGGTTCAAACAGGACAGCAGCAAGGAGTTCTTCGAGAGCGAGAACGCCGTCATTTCCTCTGCCGTCGGGCATTTGCTCGAACTGATTGTCCCCGACGAATTCGAGATCAAAAAGGGCAAGTGGACCTTCACGCACCTGCCGCACTTGCCGCCGTACTTCGGGCTGCAACCCATCGAGCGCAGCGCCAGCCGGCTGAAAGTTTTGCAGAAGCTGCTCAAGCGCAAGGACGTGGATGCCGTGGTCAACGCTTGCGACGCGGGCCGCGAGGGCGAGTTGATTTTCCGCAACATCATGGCCTTTACCGGCGCGAAACAGCCGGTTAAGCGGCTGTGGCTCCAGTCCATGACGGCGGCGTCCATCCGTGCGGGTTTTGAGGAAAAGAACCTGCGTAGCGATGCGCAGATGCTGCCGCTCGCGGACGCGTCGCGCTCGCGCTCGGAATCCGACTGGCTGGTGGGCATCAACGGCACCCGCGCCATGACCGCCTTCAACTCGAAGGCGGGCGGCTTCTACAAGACGACGGTGGGCCGCGTGCAGACGCCGACGCTGGCCATCGTGGTGGATCGCGAGGCGAAGATTCGGAAGTTTGTCGCGCGCGATTATTGGGAAGTGCTGGGGACGTTTGCGGCGCAGGGCGGGAGTTATCCGGGGCGCTGGTTCGACGAACATTTCAAACGGGCGGACGCCAAAGAGGCCGATGTCGAAGCGAAGCCCGAGCGCCTTTGGGACAAGGCCCGGGCCGAGGCGATTCGCACGAAGTGTCTCGGCAAACCCGGCATCGTCACGGAGGAAAGCAAGCCCGCGACGCAGATGTCGCCGCTGCTTTACGACCTCACCACACTTCAACGCGAAGCGAACGGACGCTTCGGTTTCAGCGCCAAGAACACGCTTGGACTCGCGCAGGCGCTTTACGAAAAGCACAAGGTGCTGACCTACCCGAGAACGGACGCGCGCGCGTTGCCCGAGGATTACATCGCCACGGTGAAGCAGACGCTCGACTCGCTGCGCGACCTCGCGGGCTACAGTTCTTTCGCGGAAAAAATTCTCAAGCAAGGCTGGGTGCATCCGAACAAGCGCATCTTCAACAACGCGAAGATCAGCGATCACTTTGCCATCGTGCCTACGGGCGTGCTGCCCAAGGGCTTGAGCGAGCCGGAGCAGAAGCTGTTCGACATGGTGACGAAACGGTTCCTCGCGGTGTTTTATCCGGCGGCGGAATTTATGGAGACGGTGCGGATCACGCGCGTCGAGAGCGAGCCGTTCAAGAGCACGGGCAAGGTGATGATGAAGGCGGGCTGGCTGGAAGTGTACGGCAAGGAAGTGGATTCCGAAGAAGAGCCGACGCTCGCGCCCGTGCAGGCGAATGAGCGCGTCCAGACGACAGACGTGGAAGTGAAGCAGAGCGTGACCAAGCCCCCGGCGCGCTACTCGGAGGCCACGTTGCTCGGCGCGATGGAAAGCGCGGGCAAGCTCGTGGACGACGATGAATTGCGCGAGGCGATGAGCGAACGTGGCCTCGGCACGCCCGCGACGCGCGCGGCGATCATCGAAGGCTTGATCACCGAAGCGTATCTGGTTCGCAATGGACGCGACTTGGTGGCGACGGCGAAGGCGTTCTCGCTCATGCAATTGCTCGACGGTCTCGGCGTGAAGGAATTGCGTCAGCCCGAGATGACGGGCGATTGGGAATTTCAGTTGAAGAAGATGGAGCGCGGGCAACTGGCACGCGAGAAGTTCATGTCGGAGATCCGGCACTTCACGGAAGAAATCGTCCGCAAGGCCAAGCTCTACGACAAGGACACGATCCCCGGCGACTTCGGCGTGCTCATGGTGCGCTGCCCCAAGTGCGGCGACGAAATCCACGAGAAGTTCCGCGAGTTCAAGTGCAAGAGTTGCGACTTCTACGTGCGGAAAGTTTTGGGCGGCCGCATGTTCGAGCCGGAGGAAGTGCAGCAGTTGATCATGGAGAAGACCATCGGGCCGCTCCAGGGCTTCCGCAGCAAGCAGGGTTTTCCGTTCGCCGCCGTGGTCAAACTGTCGCCGGAGAACGAGGTGAAGTTTGATTTTGGCAACGACGACAAAGACGGCGCGGACGCCGCTCCGGTGGACTTCACCGGCAAGGAACCGCTCGGCTTGTGCCCCAAGTGCCAGGGCCGCGTCTTCGAGAACGGGATGAATTACATCTGCGAGAAGGCGACGGGGCCGAACAAGACTTGCGATTTCAAAACGGGCGCGATCATTTTGCAGCAGCCCATCGAGCGCGCACAGGTCGTGAAGCTGCTCACCGAAGGAAAGACGGATTTGCTCAAGGGCTTTGTCTCAAACAAGACGAACCGCAAGTTCGAGGCGTTCCTGATCTACAAGGATGGCAAAGTCAGTTTCGACTTCCCGCCGCGCGTGCGGAAGTTCCCCGAGAAGGCGAAAGGCCCGGTGGTAAAACTCGATTTCACCGGCCAGGAATCCTTGGGTGTGTGCCCCAAGTGCAAAGGCAAAGTTTTCCAGAGTCCCGATCTCTACGTTTGCGAAAACGGCCAGCGCGAAATCAAGCGTTGCACGTTCAAGGTGGAGAAGATCAAGACGGGCCGCCCCATTGAACTGGAGCAGTTGCAGAAGCTGCTCAAGACCGGCAAGACCGACCTGCTCAAGCATTTCATCTCGCGCACTGGCAAACCCTTCGACGCGCACCTCGTGCTGGAAGGCAAGGGCAAGGTCAGCTTCGAGTTCGCCGAGCGCGAGTAGTTAAGCTGGAGTCCATGCTTCAGCATGAGTTGGAGTTCACGCTTCACCGTGTCCGGCGAGCGTTACTTCTCGAACTCACTCCGCCGCTTCTCCAGTTCGCGGAGAATTTCGGGAGCCTCTTTCAACTCCACGAGTGGCTTGAGCTGACCAAGGATGTAAGGCCAGTCGAGTTTCCCAGATTGTCGAATGATGACGCCCTCGACATCCAGCCAGTCCTTGCCGCGCGCGGCGAACGCCTTCATCACGATCAAATCTTCCGCCGAGCAGGTGCGCAGGCGGACGGCTCCGGGAAATAAGAAATCGGTGGCGCGTTCAATAGCTGATTCCTCGAACGGCAACGCTCCCAGTGCGATGTCCAAGCCGACGCCGGACGCGGCGCGCAACAGCAGCACGCGGCGGGTCAGGGCAAATTCAGTCGCGTTTTCCACTCGGGCTTCGAAGCGTTTCAGCAGCGTCTCGATGAACTGGTCTTCGCCGCCAAAACCAGTCAGGAGGGTGAGATCAACATCCACGGTTTCGCGCGGCTCGCCCCAGCGTTGCAGGGCCATTCCGCCGATGATGCAAAATCTCCAACGGTGCGACTCGCAGACCGTTTGCAGTTCCACGGCGGCTCGAATGACTTCAGTCACGATGCGCGGCTTTCATGAACCAGCGTTGTTGTTCCACGAGACCGGAGGTGGGCTTCGGAGCGCGCGGGGCCATCGAATAATCGGCCGGGCCGCAGAGCAGGGCGATGGATTGATTCACGTCCATCCCGCGCAGTTCCCGGCGACGCATTTGCTCGAGGTCTGCGCCCGCGAGTTTCCAGGCCTGCACCCAGCGTTTGCCCTGGGCGATTTGCTCCGGTGTCCAACCCGCAAGGCTCGAAGTGTCCGAACTCATGGCGAGAGCTTAGCTGCTTGGTTTGTGCCGGCAATGCCCGACTCAAATCGTCCGCCCGGTCTTCCGTCCCAAAATCCGATCCAGCGAATCGCTCGTCTGGTAAATCAGCGCCTCCGGGTAATGCTGGTAAGGGTGAAAATACTCGAAGGTCACGTAGCCGCGGTAGCCGGTGGCTTCGAGCGCGTCCATCACGGCGGGCCAGTTCGTGGTGCCGTCGAGCAGCGGGCGGAACGTCTCCAGCGAATAGTCCGTGCCCTTCTTCGTGAACTCCTTGAAGTGAATGTTCTGAATGCGCTTGCCCATCACCGGCACCCAATGCTCGGCAAACTGGAACATGGAAATGTTGCCAGTGTCGAAGTGGACGCGGACGTGTTCGCTTTGGATGCTGTCCACGAAGGCGTTCATCTCCATCGGAGTCATCAGGTAGCCGTTGAAGAAAATGTTCTCGATGTTGAGCGACACCTTCAATTTCGCCGCCTGCTTTTCCAGCGTCCGCACCGCGTCCCGGGCGCGCTGATCGCACACGTCATTCGGGACCGGATCGTGATCGGTGCGCCACGGAATGTGAACGGCACCGGGCACGACGAGCACGTTCTGCACACCGAGGTCGTGTGCGGCCTGCGCGATTTTGCCGGCGAGTTCCAAGCCACGGGTGCGCTTGTCCGGATCGTTGCTGGAGAGCGGATATGGCCAGAAGAGGAACGAGCAGAGTCCGCTGATCTCGATGCCAATCTTGTCCGCCAGCTTGCGGATGTTTTGAAACTCCTTCGTGCCAGCCTTGGGCGACAGATCACTCTCCAGATCGTAATTGAGTTCGATGCCGTCGAAGCCCGCGTCCTTTGCGAGCCGCAGACATTCCTCCAGTGTCATGAGTTGCGGGTAGGGAAAGGCCCAGAGGTTGATCGACTTCTTCATGTTGTAACGCTTGGGCGAAGCACGCCGCGTGTCGGGGGCCGGCTGTTCGGCGGCGGAAAGGCCGCGCGGAGCCAGTGCGCCCGCAGCGGCGAGCAGCGCGGCGCTCTTCAGCGCATCGCGACGTGTGAACAGTGTTTCCGAGGCGGAATCCGGGCGCGGAAACAAACCGGTGTGGGAATTCATGGCGCGGTCATGGCAGGAACCGCCGCGCTTTTCAATTCGTGATTCAGGCGAGAGTTCCGTTGGGGTGCCCCTGGCCACGGCACAGGAATGTGTCCCCACCTCCCGGCTTGCCAGCCGGCAGGTTGAGAGACTTTCCGGCCTCGTGTCACTGGTGATTTCGAAGACGTGCCCGCCTGGAACACCCGGGCCGGATTCTGTTTTGCCTCGCGCCCGCCCGCCCCCTACCCTCCGCGCCCTTATGAAATATGGAACGGTTTATCTCGTCGGGGCCGGCCCCGGTGATGCGGGCCTGTTGACGATGCGCGGCGCGGAACTCCTCGGACGCGCGGACGTCGTCGTCTATGACGCGCTGGTGAATCCCGAACTCCTCCGCCTCGCGCCCAAGTCCGCCGAAGTCATCTACGGCGGCAAGCGCGCCAAGGACCACGCCATCCCGCAGGAGGAACTGAACCAACTTCTCATAGCGAAAGCCAAGGAAGGCAAAACTGTCGTGCGGCTCAAGGGCGGCGACCCCTACCTCTTCGGGCGCGGCGGCGAGGAAGCCGAGGAACTCGCGGCGGCGAAAATTCACTTCGAGGTCGTGCCCGGCATTTCCTCCATCGTGGCCGCGCCGAATTACGCGGGCATCCCCCTCACGCACCGCGATCATTGCTCCAGCTTCACCGTCATCACGGGACACGAAGACCCGACCAAGGAAACCTCTTCGATCAACTGGGACGCCATCGCCAACGTCCCCGGCACCAAAGTCGTCCTCATGGGCGTGGAGCGCATTCGCGAAATCACCACGTCGCTCATCGCCGCCGGCATGGATGCGAAGACGCCCGTGGGCATGATTCGCTGGGGCACCACCGGCCGCCAGCAATCCATCACCGGCACGCTCGCGACCATCGCCGACGTGGTGAAGAAAGCAGATTTCAAAGCTCCCGCCGTCACCATCATTGGCGGCGTCGTTTCGTTGCGGAACAAACTCAACTGGTTCGAGACGCGCCCGCTCTTTGGGCAGCGCATCGTCGTCACGCGCACGCGCGAACAGGCCAGCCAGCTCTCGGTGCAATTCACCGAACGCGGCGCGGAAGTGCTGGAGATTCCCACCATCCGCATCACCGCGCCGGACGACCGGCAGGCGCTCGTCGAAGCGCTCACCGGCCTCGGCGAATACGAGTGGATTATCTTCACCAGCCCGAACGGCGTGGTGCAGTTCTTCGAGTATTTCTTCAAGAGCTTTGAGGACATCCGCGCGCTCGGCGGCGCGCGACTCGCGGCGGTCGGCCCGGCCACGGCGGCGAAACTTCAGGAACTCCATTTCAAAGTGGACCTCATGCCGAAGGAATACGTCACCGACCACATCGCGAAGACGTTCAAGGATTATCAGGACATCGAGAACGTGAAGATGCTCCTCCTCCGCGCGCAGGTGGCAAACCCCGAACTCGTCCGCGCCCTCGAAGAGCAAGGGGCCATCGTGGACGACGTCTCCGTCTATCAGACCGTGCCCGAAACCGAGGACCGCACCGGCGCGGCGGCGCGACTCGTCGAAGAAGGCGCGGACTGGATCACCTTCACCAGCAGTTCCACCGTGCAGAATTTCCACGCGCGCTTCCCGCTGCCCGAGTTGCTGAAGAAGTTCCCCAAGCTGAAAACCGCCTCCATCGGCCCCGAGACCAGCAAGGCGCTAGCGGTGTTGGGCCTGACGCCCACCGTCGAGGCGAAGGTGCATACGATTGATGGTCTGGCGCGGGCGGTGGAGACGTCCGCCAAATCTTGAGCAAGGTAAGGCGCAGTGCCCCCACCGCGCCGCGCTGGAATCGGAAGGACGCCCCGGAACTTGCCCACGTTTCACCCCGGCGCGCTGAGGACAGCGCCGCCCTACTCGTGCGCTTGCCAGCCCGCGCGGCCCGCGCTTCACTCGCGGCATTGAGCACAGCGCAGAAAATTCCGCAATAGAACCATGAGCATTCCATTTGAACCGACGCGTTCCTACGTCTACAAAGCCGCCCGATACGAACTGCTACCGAAGATAGAGGAAATCGTCAGCGGCTTCGGAGACGAGCCTTTCCTCCTCCGCGAGATTTCCAAGCGATTACTTGCTGAGACATACACACCGGAACAATTGGAAATTCGCATTAAGAAGGCACAGTCGGACAGGACTGAGAAAGTGAGTGCGATCTTCGGATTCTACATTCCATTTCTTGCTGAGAATTTGCGGGTATTCGAGAACCTCGGCGGTGGAAAGTTCAGGAACATCTCGCTCGCCGAGGAACTGGCTGAAGCGGATGCCGTAGCCACAGACGTCGAATCGGACGATTCGGGCACCATCTACGCCTATTCCTTTCCTTCCATAAGGAAGAACGACGGTAGGTTCCCCATCAAGGTCGGATTGACAACTACCGGTGATACGGATGCGAGAGTTACTCAGCAGTGCAAACAGACTTGCTGTTTTGAGCATCCAATCGTTCTCAAAACATGGAAGGTTCTGCGGGTTGCTGCCGTTGAAGACGCAATCCATTCGACGCTGGAAGCACGCGGTTCAAAGCGCGATGCACCTGGAACCGAATGGTTCAACACAACACTCGAAGAAATCGAATCTATCGTGAAGTTCGTTCAGCCCGCCGCACTGTCTCTTCCTCTCTGAAAGATCGCTGCCGAGACAAGCCGAGAACGCTCACTCCCGCGTCGCTGTCAGCTTCGCGATGACGTTGAAATCCTCCAGCGTGGTGGTGTCGCCTTTGATCTCCGTGCCGCTCACACCAGATCCTTCACATGCTCGTCCTCGTACTTCTCAATCAGCACGCCCAAGACTTCCATCAGGGAGGCGAGCGGATGCGCTTCGTCCTCGCCCACTTCATCAATCAGGCGGTCGAGCAGTTTCACCAACTGGCGGCATTCGCGGTCACTGTGCGGCACGCGCACGGCCGGCCCGACCTGCGGCCAGACCGCGAACGCTTTTTCAATTTGCGCGGAAGACATAGCTATTTCTCTTTCCATCGGCCCGCATCGTATTCGGCGTGAGTCAGCACGCATAAGGTGGCTGGCCTCGCGCTGCGAGGCCGCCACTCGCCCGTAGGACACGGCTTCCAGCCTGTCCAACCATATTTTCCGCAGATATCCCAATTGTTCCATGCACGCGACAGTATGATTTTCCACGCGTTGTTCTCTCCGAATCAGATGGTGAGACAGGCTGGAAGCACTGTCCTACTCCTCCGTCGCCATCAGCTTCGCGATCACGTTGAAATCTTCCAGCGTCGTGTGGTCGCCTTTGATCTCCGCGCCGCTCGCGATCTGCTTAAGCACGCGGCGCATGATTTTGCCGGAGCGCGTCTTGGGCAACGCGTCGGCGAAACGGATGTCGTCGGGCTTGGCCACGGGGCCGATTTCCTTGCCGACGTGCTGGCGGAGTTCCTCGCGCAACTCGGGCGTGCCGATGATGCCGGTCTTGAGCGTAACGAAGGCGACGAGCGCCTGGCCTTTCAATTCATCCGGGCGTCCCACGACGGCGGCTTCGGCGACTTTCTGATTGCTCACGAGCGCGCTCTCGACTTCGGCGGTGCCGATGCGATGGCCCGCGACGTTCAGCACGTCATCAATGCGGCCCACGATCCAGAAGTAGCCGTCTTCGTCCTGACGGCAGCCGTCGCCGGTGAAGTAGCTGCCCTTCACTTCGCTCCAATAGGTTTCCTTGAAGCGCTTCGGGTCGCCCCAGACGCCGCGCAGCATGGAAGGCCACGGCTTGCGGATGACGAGTTTGCCGCCGCTGTTGCGCGGAACTTCTTTTCCTTGGTCGTCCACAACTTCGGGTTGAATGCCGAAGAACGGGAGCGTGGCGGAACCGGGCTTGGTCGGCGTCGCGCCGGGCAGCGGCGTGATCATGATGCCGCCGGTCTCGGTCTGCCACCAGGTGTCCACGATGGGGCAACGCTTGCCGCCGATGTGCTCGTGATACCACATCCACGCCTCGGGATTGATCGGTTCGCCGACGGAGCCGAGCAGGCGTAACGAACTAAGGTCGTGTTTCTGCGGCCATTCCACGCCCCACTTCATGAACGCGCGAATCGCCGTGGGTGCCGTGTAGAGAATCGTGACGCCATACTTGGCGACGATGCGCCAGAAGCGATCCGGCTCCGGACAGTTCGGCGCGCCCTCGTACATCAGGCTGGTCGCGCCGCACGCGAGCGGGCCATAGACGACGTAGCTGTGGCCCGTGACCCAGCCGATGTCCGCCGTACACCAATAGACATCGTGGTCCTGAAGATCGAAGACGTACTTCATGGTCATCTTCGCGCCGAGCAAGTAGCCGCCGGTGGTGTGAAGAATGCCCTTGGGTTTCCCCGTCGAGCCGCTGGTGTAGAGGATGAAGAGATTCGCTTCCGAATCCATCGGTGTGGCGGCGCATTCACTGTCCACGTAGTCGAGTTCACGATGCCACCACACGTCGCGGCCTTCGGTCATGTGGACTTCGTTGTTGCAACGGCGCACCACGATGACTTTTTCAATCGTCTTCGTGAGCGACTGCCCGCTCACGTCCTGCAAATTGAACGCGTCATCCACATTCTTCTTCAACGGCACCACCGCGCCACGGCGGAATCCGCCATCGCTCGTGATGACCATCTTCGCGCCGCAATCTTGAATGCGATCCGCGACGGACTGCGCGCTGAACCCGCCGAACACCACGGAATGCACCGCGCCAATGCGCGTGCAGGCGAGCATGGCAATGGCCGCCTCAGGAATCATGGGCAGATAAATGATGATGCGGTCGCCGCGCTTGATGCCGTTGCGCTTGAGGACATTGGCGAAGCGGCAGACTTCGCGATGCAGTTGCTTGTAAGTCAGCACGCGCTCCTCGCCGGGCTTGCCGTCGGTCGCGGGTTCGCCTTCCCAGATGATGGCAGCCTTGTTCGCGGTGGCGGTGCCGAGCCATTGGTCGAGGCAGTTGTGGCTGACGTTGAGCTTGCCGCCGGTGAACCATTTCACGTTCGGCACCTTTCCTTGCTGCACTTTCTTCCACGGCTTGAACCACACCAGTTCGTTCTTCGCGGCGCGCGCCCAGAACTTCTCGGGCGACTTGAGAGATTCGGTGTGGAGCTTGCGGTAATGCGCGAGCGACTGGATGTGCGCGCGCTTGGAAAAATCTTTGGCAGGAGGAAACACGCGCGTCTCGTGAGAGAGCGAGGTGATGTTCATCGAGTTCTTATCGGGCATAGGGCGGCGAGTTTAGAAAGCGAGGGCGAAGCGTCAACGGAGATTCAGGAGCGCGCGGATGGAAAAAAATCCCAAAAACCAAATCCCAAACAAATTCCAAACACCAAGTTCCAAACTTCAAAGCCCAGCCGCGCTCGTTTTTGAAATTTGAAGTTTGGGGCTTGTTTGGGTTTTGGGATTTGGGATTTGAACTTTCCGCGCCAGCGGCCCATCCGCCTCATTGACGCGCCAAAATCGCGCCGATACATTTTCGCCACGCAAACTAAAACGCCATGCTTGACGTAATCGAAAAACTTCTCGTGCTCCAGGATCGCGACCGCAAAATCCTTCAGGCGAAGGACGAGTTGGCGCACGTCGGGCCGGAGCGGCACGAGTTGCAGAACCGCGCCAGCGGCACGCAGGCCCGGCTGGACGCCGCCAAACTGCGCGGCAAACAGCTCGAATCCGAACGCAAGAAACTCGAACTCGACGCCGAAGCCAAGCAGCAGCAGATCGACAAGTGGGCCACCCAGCAGTTGCAGACGAAGAAGAACGAAGAATACAAGGCGCTCCAGCACGAGATCGATCACGGCAAACAGATCATCAGCGGCATCGAGGACCAGGAACTCGAATTGATGGAGAAGGCGGACGGCGTGCAGAAGGAAGTGGTGGAGGCCCAGAAGATCGCCGCCGAAGCGAAGAAAGTGGTGGACACAAAAATCGGTGACCTCGACGCGCGGGAGAAAAATTTACAGGCCGACCTCGCCAAGCTGGAATCCAACCGCGCGGAGCTCGCCGCCGCCGTCGATGAAGACGCACGCGCCAAATACGACCGCCTGCTCAAGAGCAAGGGCAGCAACGTGGTGGTCGGCGTCAGCCATCATTCCTGCGGCGGCTGCCACATGAAGTTGAACCGCGGCACCGTGGTGCAATGCCAGGCGAACCAGGAGATCGTGACCTGCACGAACTGCGGACGCATCCTCTACTTTACCCGCGACATGGATCTGGCCGTGGTGGATTGATCCCGGCGCGGGGAGATTGCGATCCGCAGCATTGCCTTTTCGGCTCTCACGTCCTGCCTGGCCTATCGCCACACCAGTGCGGCAAAAATCAGCAGCGCGCCCCCGAGCACAATGCGATACCAGCCGAAGACCACGAAGGTGTGCGTCTGCACGAAGCGCAGCAGCCACTTCACGACGATGAACGCGGTGATCGCCGCCGCCACTCCGGCCAGCAAAACCAGGCTCCAGTTCATCGGCACGCCGGACGGTTCGCGAATTTCCCCGAGCACCTGCACCGCGCCCGCCGCGAGCAGCGTGGGAATGCCGAGCAGGAACGCGAACTCCGCCGCCTGCGGCCGCGCGAGTCCCAGAATCAGCGCGACGAGTATGGTGATGCCCGAGCGCGACGTGCCGGGGAACACGGCGGCAACGAGTTGCGCCGCGCCCATCGCGAGCGCCATCGCCCACGTCACTTCTTCCAACGCCGTCCTGCGGCGCAGCCACATCTCGACGACGATGAACAGGATGCCGCCGATGAGCGTGGCCCAGGCGACGGGCGCGATCTCCTTGGGCAATCCATAGTCCAGCTTCTTGAGCACCAGCCCGCCGGCGGCGGTGATGGCGAAGGCCGCGATCAGTTTCAGCCAGTAACTTTGCGACTCGGGTTCGCGCCAGCGGAAGATGAGCTGCCGCAGGCGTTCTTGAAAGATCACCACCACGGCGAGCACCGCCCCCCCTTGAATGACCACATTGAACAGGTCGGTCTTGAACATCGGCGCGGGGTCGCGCAGCCAGTGTTCGACGATCAACAAGTGGCCGGTGGAGGAAACCGGCAGGAACTCGGTCACGCCTTCGACGATTCCGAGGAGGAGAGCAACAATCCAGTCTGGCACGCGCCGTTTGAACTCGAAACGCGCGGTTGAAACAAGCGGCAAATCAAATTCACCTGGCGATCCGGGCCACGCGGCAAATGCAGGCTAGACGGCAGGGGTGCGGCTGATAAATTTTCCGCCTATGTCAACCGCAGCGCCTGAACCGCGCAAAAAAATCAATCTTCGCCGGCCCGAAATCATGGAAGCGGTGCAGGCCCAGGTCATCTCGCACTACCGCAGCGAGGTGGTGGAGCGCATTCGTGCGCATGGCAACGTCATCTCCGCGCAAGGACTCACGGTGAAACTGGCGAAGGAGTTTGGCTTTTGCTACGGCGTGGAGCGTGCGATTGATCTGGCGTATGCGGCGCGGAAATCCTTTCCGCCGGAGAAGCCGATTTATCTGCTCGGCGAGATCATCCACAACCCCGAGGTCAACGACCAGATTCGTAACCTCGGCATCAAGACCATTTCCAACAAGCCGACGGACGCGGAGATCGCGCAGTTGCAGAATGACGACGTGGTGATCATCCCCGCCTTCGGCACCGAGGTCAGCACGCGGCGCAAGCTCGAGGAAAAAGGTTGCACGCTCGTGGACACGACCTGCGGCGACGTGATGAGCGTGTGGAAGCGCGTGCGGCAATACTCGAAGGAGGCCGTGACCAGCATCATTCACGGCAAGGCGAAGCACGAGGAGACGAAGGCGACGACCTCGCAGGCCACGGCCTACGGCAGCGGGCATTACCTCGTGGTGTTCAGCCTCGAAGAGACGGATTACGTGTGCGACTACATCGTGCGCGGCGGGAACAAGGAGGAGTTTCTCGCGAAGTTCAAAGGCGCCTATTCACCGGGCTTTGATCCCGACCAGCACCTGTTGGCCGTGGGCGTGGCGAACCAGACCACGATGCTGCGCGGCGAGACGGAGGACGTGCAGCGGCGCTTGAAGGCGGCGATGGCAAAACGCTTCGGCGACGCGAACGTGGATCAGCACTTCCGTTTCTTCGACACGATTTGCGGCGCGACGCAGGACCGGCAGGATGCGTTGCAGAAACTTTTGAAGGAGCCGATGAATCTGTTGCTCGTCATCGGCGGCTACAATTCCTCGAACACGTCGCATCTCGCGGAAATGGGCGAGGCGCTGCTGCCGACCTATTTCATCAAGAACGCGGCCAAGATGTCCTCGGACAAATCCATCGTTCACTTCAACCTGCACCAGCATGAGGAAGTTGAAACTGCGGACTGGCTGCCTTCGGGAGACATCACTGTAGGCATCACGGCCGGCGCGTCGTGTCCAAACAACTTGATCGAGGACGCCATCCGGCGGCTGTTCGAACTGCGCGGCGTGTCGGTGCAGGAACTGTTGAAGAATTGAGCATCACCCTGCTGGCGGGAAACGGTCCTGAGACATGAAACTTTCCCCCCATCAGCCGGGCTGACTTAACCGGAACCATGCAGTTGATCGCGGGACCGCGCCCGCCCCTGGCGCCGTGGGCCGCGCCTCGCGGCCCACGGAGGGCGCCGGAAAACACTCACCGTTTGGTGCGGTCCCGCGCGTCGGGTTCAGCGCGGGGGCGCGCTGAACTACAGCCGGGGCGGCTGTGCTCCCCGGTCTTTTCAACTGCATGGTTCCGGCTTATTCTAATGCGCTTCCAAGATGAGACTAACTGTGGCAAGGTCTGGGCATGGCAAGACCACGCCGGATTGATCCACAGATGGGCCATCTATCACCTCATGTGCCGGGGTGGCCATCGCGAAGCCATCTTCCGCGATGATGCCGACCGGCGCGCAGGCAAGGAGACCAACGAGCAACGTGCGGAGCGGCTGGTTCGGGAATGGTTGGAAGCGGAGGGTCGGAGCCAGGCCGAATTGCACACGCGACCCAAGGGCGATCCGAAGAAGACGCAATGGGCCTTACGTTTGCGCGAGGAAACTCCGATGACGCGCCAATGGATTGCCACGCGCGGCTGGCCATGGCCAGCGCCAGCTACCTCTCGCACCTGACGGCCAAAGGAAAGGATTGTCGATTGTGAGAACTGACCCCTTTATGAAAGAGTTCGCCCAGCACACAGCGAAAGAACAAATGAAGGATGCTGCTAAAACGGCAGGTAAAGGACTTGCAGCAGGAGCCTTTGGAAAAGCAATATCCAAAACTCCGAAGCCGGGGAAAAACTGCGATTAACAATGGCACGATGGCGTTTTATTGATTGGTTGCTGATGACAGGGGCGAGGTTTGGTTGGTCAAAACTCGTAAGCTGGTCGCTGAAGAAGGGCGCTGATCCTTTTGTTTCTGATACGTTAGGAGAAAATGCGCTTTTTTTTGCTGTCACAGCTCGCTCGCTCGCCACAGTGGAGATGCTACTTGAACATGCCCCCAGTCTGATCTCCTCGCGGCATTTTGGTGAAACCTCCAGCCTAGTAACCTGGTCCTATGCTATGGCGTGCGAACCGAATCGAAAACTGCCCCCAAAATCTGGTAGTAAAGGTGCTCGCTCCGTGGACGTTTTCGAGAGGGTGCTGCGTGAGATAGACCCGAAGACCTCCCACAATGGTGTATTGCACGCGGCGATCCGAGCAAAAGATCGGGTGATCGTGCTGGTGTGTCTCAAAGCTGGGTTTCAAGCGAGTTTCCAAGATGTTGATGGTCGTACTGCATTAGAGGTGGCGGTTGAAGCTGATGATTCTCATATTCTAGAAACACTGGGAAGCCCTGCACCTTAAGTGTAAGCACCCATTAGCGTGAGCGGTCAATAGGCAAGAGTGAACTGTACGCGCCAAACAATGCAGCGCGCGTGCCTGCAAAAACGATTCGGCGCTGGATCAGCTTCTCGGCTACGAACGAAGTCAAAGCTCGCCTACATCAAACTAAACATCCAAACGCCTTGCCCGCCTCGTGGCGCTGTCCCGGTCAACCAAGGGCGTGGTTGGGAGTTCTTCACTCAGCACGCCCGGCTCGCCTTCGGTCATGGATGCGACTGCCCCGTAAGCGGTTCACCGAGCACCTATTGACAAGGAGGGATCATAAGTTTCGTAAACGTCAGAGCATGTATGCTCTGACGTTTATGAAGCCTTCTGGAGCTGCGTCTGGCGTTGGGCCTTGGCCCAGGCTGCGGAGGTGACTTCGGAAGTCTGTCGGTTGGTCATCTGGGGCAGGCGGGTGAGGACGTCGCGCAGGTAGGCGTAGGGATCGAGACCGCGGCGGCGGCGGCATTCCACCACGGTGTAGAGGATGGCGCTGCGTTGGCCCGCCTCGGCTGCGCCAATGAAGAGCCAGTTTTTCTTGCCCAGCGCGGTCGGGCGGATGGCGTTCTCGACCAGGTTGTTGTCGATCTCAATGCGGCCATCACCCAGGTAAACTTCAAGGTTCGGCCATTGACCCAACGCGTAGTCGATGTCCTGGCCGAGCAGGCTTTGCGGGAGGTGTCGTCCGCCGGCTTTGAGACGCACGAGGGCTTTCTTCATCCGCATCACCACGGGGCGGCTTTGGTGCGCACGCGCACCGGCTCGGAGCCAGCGTCCTGGCCCGCTTGTTCGACCACCGCTTCGAGCCAGCGCACCGCCACCGCTGGATCCTTCTTCCCGGCGACCGGGGCCGCGCCCCGCGCCTGCCGGCGGCGCTGCAGCCAGCAGGCGAAGGTCGAATACTTGAGACCGGTCAGTTGGGCGAACTTCGCGCCCGACAGGCCGCCGCGCTCGAACTCGTCGAGCAGACTCTCCCGCCGCGCCGCCGGCGTGACGACGCGCCCTCGCGTGTCGGTTTTGAGGACCACTCCATTCGGCGGCGTAGATGTCATAGCTCCTACGCTACGACGTTTACGAACCACTCAACCAGTGGTGCTTGGGGTGACGCTTACGGCCGATCTCACCTGACGGCGAAGCAACGGATGGTCAACTTGGGCCTGCCGTCTTCACTTCCCGCTCTTGCCGGAACTGGCGGCACCGGAGTTCGCAGCCCGCCGTCTCATCTTGGCGAGGCGTTGGTTCCAGTCCGCCCAACTGGAATCCCACTGCGCGCCGGTCAAGCGCGTCTTCGCCTCGGCGACGGTTTTTTCCGTGATGGAAAGCTGCCGGTTGAAACTTAGCCGGTCCGCCCATTCATCGAAGGATTCCAGCAGTTCCAGTTGGTTGTCAGGAAACTCGGGGTGCAGTTGCGCCGCCAACTCCAAATGTTCGCGCGCCTTCTTCCGGCTGCCGATGCTCGTGGGCCAGCGGGGCGCGTCGCGGTAGAGGCGGCCCAGCGAACGGTCAGGCCCGGCGTAGTCCGTGTGCGGGTCGAGTTGCCGCGCGCGGTGAAACAATTCCTCCATCTCACGGACGAGCGGCAGCGCGCCGAGCTTCTTGGTGCGCGCGAACTGGCCGAGGTTCATGCCCAGCCAGTAGGGCGCGGCGGCATTAGTCGGTTCGCGCCCGATGAGAGGGCGGGCGGCGGCGATGCCGGTCTGCGCGATGTCTTCGCGTTGCGGATCGCGTTGTGGAAATTCCGCCCAGAGAAAAGCGGCCCGGGCGAGCTGAAGCTGGTTCGTCGTGGCGGCGGGATTTTTCTGCGCCGCCAACCGAGCCTCGGCGAAGGCGCGTTCCGCCCGCGCTGCAAAATCGTTCGTGGCCGCGCGCAAAGCGGCGCCGCCGAGAAACAGCGCGCAACCAATCATCACCCGCGCTGTTGAACACAGGATGAAAGCCCAGGAAAACTTTGTTGCCACACTTCGCACCGCTTCTATAGTGCCGCCGGTGAAATGGAATTGGCAATGGTTTCAAGCGGCGAGCCTGATCGCCATCCTCGCGCTGGGCGCGGGATGCAGCGGGTTTCACGGCTCGAAGAGCGTTTCCCCGGCGTCGTTTCTCATCCCCGGCCTGCTCCAGAATGACGCGCCGGCTCCGCAGGATTCCATTCTTCCGGCCCTACCGCCGGGCGAACTGCTCGCGCAGAATTAAATTATGAGGTTCCCATTGGCTCTGACCGCGAAGATCGCGGGACACATCATTAAACACAAAGTTCGCAAGACGCCGAAGTTCGCGATGGTCTTGCAGCTCGAACCTCTCCACACCTGCAACCTGACCTGCACCGGCTGCGGACGCATTCGCGAATACTCCACCTCGATCAAGGACATGGTCCCTCTGGAGCAATGCCTCGCGGCCGCCGTCGATTGCGACGCGCCGATGGTGAGCATCTGCGGCGGCGAGCCGCTGATTTATCCGAAGATTGAGGAACTGATCGTCGGTCTGCGCGAACAGGGCCGAGTCATCTATGTCTGCACGAACGGCGTCTTCATGCGGAAGAAGATGCGCGAATACATGGCGGCGCACTGGTCGCCCGCGATGGACGCCAAGCTCGTCGCGCTGGAAAAAGATAATCTGATCACGCCGAAGGAAGCGGAGGCGATTCGCAACTCCGACGAGAAAGCACGTCAGAAAATCACCATCAAGCCGACCAAGTGGATGTATTGGAACGTCCATGTGGACGGACTGGAATACACGCACGACCTCATCGTGGAGCGCGAGGGTGTCTTCAAGGAATGCGTGAGCGCGATGAAGATGGCGAAGATTCTCGGCTACCAAGTCGCGACCAACACGACGGTGTACAAGGAAACCGAAGTGCAGGAGATCGAGGACATGTTCAAGTTCCTCAGCTCGCTGGACGTGGACGGCCACACCATTTCCCCCGGCTACGATTACGACGCGGCGAAGAAGGACATGGTCAAGCGCCTCGGCCGCGACCCAAAGGAATTCTTCCTCACGCGCGACATGACGCGGAAGAAGTTCGCGAAGATTCAGGAGTGGGGAAAGCACTTCACCATTTTCGGCACGCCGGTCTATCAGGAATTTCTTTCCGGCAAGCGCGAGCTGACCTGCACCGCGTGGGCCATCCCGACTTACAACGTGAAGGGCTGGAAGGCGCCGTGCTACCTGATGACCGACGGCCACTACCCGAGCTACAGCGAGATGCTGGAGAAAGTGCAGTGGGAGAAATACGGCGTGGTCAACGGCGTGGCGCGCGATCCGCGCTGCGAGCATTGCATGGTTCACTGCGGCTACGATCCGAGCGGCGCGCTCGGCACGAACTACCAGTCCGGCGACAACTGGAAGAACTTCGCCTACAACTTCGGCGCGAAACCCAAACCGTGGGCGGCCAGTCCGGCGCTGGCGAAAACCGCCTTCAACGGCGTGAGCATCGGCAAGGGGCACCTTGCGGAAGCGAAGGCAGCGATCAATCCGGCGGCGGGCGCACGCGGAGCTTTTTCACGCAAGGAAGAAACGCACACGCACCCGACCGACGATTCGTGTGCCACTGACTCGGCAAAGCCCCAGCCCATCCAGTCCAAGGTCGAATAGCCCAGCAGTGGTACAGTCATCGATCTTGTCAGCCGGATCCCGGACGACGTTCACGGCTTGTTTCCGCTGACCGGCAGCTTTCGCTTCAACGCCGCCTCCACATGCGCCGGCACGAAGGCGTGGATGTCGCCGCCGAGGCGCACGATTTCCTTGATGATGCGCGAGCTGACAAACGTGTAGGTCTCCTTGGGCATCATGAAGATGGTCTCGACGCGCTCGTTCAGCTTGCGGTTCATGAGCGCCAGTTGGAACTCGAACTCGAAGTCCGAGATGGCGCGCAGCCCCCGGATGACGGCCTGCCCGCCACACGCCTCCACGTAATTCACCAGCAGCCCGTTGAACGTGTCCACCTTCACGTTCGGCAGCCCTCGCACGGACTCACCGACCAGCGCCACGCGCTCCTCCAGGCTGAAGAGCGGCTTCTTCCCCTCGTTGTTCGCCACCGCCACGATGACCGTGTCGAAGAGCTTGGTGGCGCGCTGCACGATGTCGAGATGGCCGTTGGTGAAGGGGTCAAAGCTGCCGGGATAAATCACTGTGCGCACGGACGGAGCGTAGCAAGGGGCGCGAGTTTTCCCATTGAAAATTCTGCCGCACGAAAAAGCGCCGTCGCTCTGTTCACATCTCCTTCAACGCCTTCGGGCGGATGATGGTCATGCTCTGGCCGGCGTCATCCATCGTCACGTCGTCCGGACGCCACGGGACTTCGTAGGCGCGCATCGCGTCGCGGAAGCCTTTCAAATTCATGGGCGGCTGCTCGATGCACGTCGCGGCCAGCGCGGGATCATCGCGGAGCAGGGCGAGAAATGTTTGCTCGCCTATTAAAATGCGGCTGCGGCCCGAGGCGCTTTCGAGGCGCGAGGCCAGGTTCACTTCGCGTCCGAAGACGGTGTAGTTCACCAGGTGCGCGTCTGAACCCATCAGGCCCACGGTCATCATGCCGGTGTTCACGCCCGAGCCGAGCGTGAGAATGTCGAGCAAGGGCTGCGGCGCTTCACCCCGCAAGGCGCGCTGCATGTGCGCCTCCTCGCGCCGCGCGTTCTCTTCGCGGCGCTGCTGGTTCAGCTCAAAAATCTCGCGCTGAATATCAATGATGGCGCGCACGCAACTGACAGCGTGGCGTTCGTTCGCCACGGGCGCGCCCCAGAACGCCATCACGCAGTCGCCGATGTATTTGTCGTGCGTGCCGCGATGCCGCTTGATGCAGGCGGCGGCGATGCCGAGATACAGGTTCACCGTCGCCAGAACGTCCGCCGCCTCGGTGTCGAAAAAAAGTTTGGCCTCCTCGCCACTCAAACGGCGTTCGACAGCCCGGGCCTCGGCCAGTTGCTGGCGCGCGTCCGTGATTTCCGTGAAGTTGCGCACGTCGGCGAAGAAGACGGTGAGTTCGCGCCGCGCGCCGACCAGCGAAAGTTTTTTCGCACCGAGCAGTTCCGTCACGATGTCAGGCGAAACAATTTTGCTGAAGATGCTTTTCGTCCGGTGGCGCAACTCGCGCTCATGCCGCACGAGGTACGTGATCAAACAAACGTGCGTGACGAGCAGCGAACCACCCACGGGCAGCACGATGGGCAGCCACACCCGCGACTGGACGAACACGCCACACGCCACGGCCACATACGCCGCCGCGACGAAGCCGATCCAGAACAGCGCGTAGAGCGGGCGCAGACTGAGCGTGAGCAGCGCACCGCCCACGCCGAAGACGATGATGAGCGCAAACTTCCAGGGCAGCGTGAGCGGCCGCACGAAGCGGTTCGTGAGCACGGAGTTGGCGACATTCCAGTGTGCGCTGACCAGATAGGTATTGTGTTCGAGCGGCGTCGCGCCCAGGTCGGTCAGGTTGTTGCCCGTGGCGGTGGAGCCGATGAGGGCGATTTTTCCCGCCCAGCGGTTGGTGACTTCCTGACCGAGCCGCCTCAACTCGTAACGCGCGAGCAGCGTCTCAATCGGCTCCGTCATCACTCTGGAATCAGTGCCGCGCAGGCTCCAGTCCACATAGAATCGCCCCTGACGATCCACGGGGATGATGCGCCACCTGCCTTGCGCATCGGGAATTTCCACGCGACCCCCGATGAAATCCACGCGCGCCCGGTTTAAGTCGAGGTTCAGGTCGCGCGCCGCGAGCAAGATGCCAAGCTGCCAGAGGCGCTGCTTGGTAAAAGGTTTCGTCCAGCGCGGCGGGAGAGCCGGCGCGACGGCGTTTCCATCCAGTTCTGCGGCCAGCGCCACCTCGTCGAATTCGTTCCCAGCATTCATGGGCAGAAAATTCGCCGCGCCCGCCTCCGCATCCGTGCTCGTGAACGTAATTTTGCCGCCGGACGCGAGGGCCGAGTCGAGCTGCCATCCACGCTCGCGCGCCGCCCGGCGGATGAGCGGGTGCCAGACGTTGACCACGGAATACGCCTGCACGCGCCGCAGAATGCCGTCCACCTCGCGGTCGGCGGAAATGTCCGCGACCGCCCAGGCATTGGTGCGAAAGAGATCCACGGGCGCAAGAGATTTTTCCGCCGGGAGAATGACGTTGCCGGCCCGGCGGATTTCGCGCGCGAAAAACTCGTCCGATCCGAGTCGGGTTCCATCGACGATCACGGGCGGGTGATCGGGGCGTTCCTCGGCGAACAGCACATCGAAGCCGATGGCGCTGGCTCCTTGCGCGTTCAGTTCATGAACCAGCCGTGCATAAACCTGGCGCGGCCATTGCAGCCCGAATTGATAAGGGAACGTGCCGTCGAGAAGAGTCTGAACGCTGTCGTCCGTGATGGCGACCAGTCCGAGATTGGTGGCCACTGCCCGGCTGCGCTCGGCCGCCATCCGCACGCGCCAGTCGTAGGTAATCCATTCGACTCGTTGGAAGGGCGTGGGGACATCCCGTTCCGCCAGCCATTCCAGAAAGCAGACGGAGGCCGTGACGCCGGCACAAATCAGGGCGGGCACGATTGCCGTCAGCTTCCACTTCACCGCGCGACCCAAACAAAAAACCCAGAGCAACTCAAGGTCGCTCTGGGTTCTGAAAAAACTTCAGGCCCGACTGGCCCGCGCCTCAGTTACAGATCCACCGGAGGAGGATCAATGACCACGCCCGACCCGCCTGCTCCGCCCTTCGGGAACACCGGCGAAATGAACGGAGCCAGCGGCTGGATGAACGGCGGGATTTCGCGACCGATGCCATGAGTGGCCGCATCGCGCAGCGCTTCAACAATGCTGCGGAGGAGATCGGACGGGGCCGGGTGCGGCGGCCGGTCGGTCGGCCCGACGGTTTCGCCGGACTTCACAATGAAGGTGTCCACGCCGCCAGTGCCGTTCGGATAAGCCACGCCCGCCGACCCATCAAGGATTGTCACCTGACCATCAGCCGTGACGTAGGCCGCCGTGCCACGAATGCCAGCGATGCCCTTGGGCGTGGCGATTTCGTAGCGGGAGCCTTTGGCGAGCTTATTAATCTTCGCGTAGATGGCGCCTTCGTTCACGCTCACCTGCGTCTCGGTGACCCGATCCGCACCCGCGTCGGTCGAGGTGATTTTGTCGATGACAAAGACGGATTGGGGAGCCACTTGGATAATGCCCACGTTGCCGCCGATGTCGATGTCCACATGGGAACTGGCCCCCGTCTTCACCTTGTCGCCGGCATAAAGTTTGATGCCGGTAGCCGCCGACACCCAGGCACCGTCCTTGCTCGAGTAGCGGACATCGCCAGCGAGGGCGTTGATGATGGCCACGCGATCGACGGTCTTTTGCGCCGAGACGGGGAAGGCCACGAGTAGAAACGCCAAGGCCGCAAGGGCTTGGAACAGACGCTTTGAAATTAAGTTCATAAACATTGATTCGGGTTGCCAGCGTAAAACTTTGGTCGTGAATTTAAGAACCGGCCCGGAAATGTCAATTTGATTGTCCAAGAATGCGGCCCAAAAAAATGAGGCAGGCACCGGAGAGAGAAGAATGGTGGAGCCTAGGGGATTCGAACCCCTGACCTTCTCATTGCGAACGAGACGCTCTACCAACTGAGCTAAGACCCCACTCGAAAAAGCGGGCGCAAATTTCCAGACGCCCGAAACAAATGCAAGCGGCAAGTCGGGAAACGTGACGCCGCCGTCCTGAACTTACTTTTTGAGCGGCCACGCGGCGGTCAACAGGGTCTTGTAGCCGCCGATGAGCGAGTGGACATTTTTGTAGCCCATGCGTTGCGCCACTTCGCAGGTGAGAATGGAGCGGTAGCCACCGCCGCAGTACATGATGATTTCCGCGTTCGGGTCCGGCAGAAGTTTTTCGATGTCGCGCTCCAGCACGCCCTTGCCGAGATGCAAGGCCTGCTCGGCGTGGCCGTTCTGCCATTCGCCGTCCTCGCGCACGTCCACGAGGACGGCGGCTGGATTCGCCGCGAGCCGGGCGCGGGCCTGCTCAATGGTTATTTCGTGAATGCGCGGGCGGGCTTCGTTCACGACTTTCAAAAATCCGGGCGAATGATCCATGCGCGGATGTTAATCACCAAATCCCAGAAACCGAAACGCAAACAATGGTCATCTTCTTTTCAGAGTTCAGGGGGCTTTCCTCGCCATCTTGCGCTTGCCGGTTCACTTGCCATTCGCTAACAAAAATTATGCCCACGCTGCTGCTCGCCGGAACCAAAAAAGGATTGTTCATTTTCACCAGCGACGACCGCCGCGCGTGGCGGATGCGCGGGCCGTTGCTGCCGGGAAAAGAAATTACGCACGCCATGTTTGATCCGCGGACCCGGCAGATTTTCGCCACGGCGAATGACGCCTGGTTCGGCTGCGAGATCATGCGCTCTTCTGACCTCGGTGAGACATGGACGGGCGCGGAGTTGAATCCCGCCTTCGCCGAAACCTCCGGCCTCAAGCTCGAACGCCTCTGGCATCTGGAGCCGGGACTTCCGAGCGAACCGGACGTGCTCTACGCGGGCGTCGCGCCGGCTGCGCTGTTCCGCACCGCCGATGGCGGCAAGACCTGGCACGAAGTGAACGGCCTCACCGCGCATCCCACCCGCCCGGACTGGCACCCCGGCGCGGGCGGACTCTGCCTGCACTCCATCGTGCTGGACGAACGGAAGCCCCGGCGCTTGTTCGTCGCCATCTCTGCCGTCGGCGTTTTTCGCTCGGAGGATGGCGGCGCGACTTGGACCACGGCGAATCGAGGCACCGCGCGGAATTCATCCCGGGTGACGACAAGTATCCTGACCACGGCCAGTGCGTTCACAAACTGCTCTTGAGCGCGGATGGCAAAATCTTGTTCCAACAAAACCACTGCGGCGTCTATCGCAGCGAGGATGGCGGTGGGACGTGGACGGAAATCACGAAGGGACTTCCCTCCGACTTTGGCTTTCCGCTCGCGCTGCATCCGCGCGATGCGAAGACGCTTTACGTGCTGCCGCTCCAAGGCGGCGAGTTCCGCTGTCCGCCAGAGAACAAGCTGCGCGTCTTCCGCAGCCGCGATGCGGGCGTGACGTGGCAGGCGTTGAGCAAAGGATTGCCGGAAGGCGACTGCTTCGCCTCCAGCCTCCGCGAAGGCATGGCCAGCGACACGGGTACGCCAGCGGGAATTTATTTCGGCACCAACATCGGGAAGATTTTCGGCTCCATCGACGAAGGCGATTCGTGGCAGCTCGTGGCTGACAACCTGCCGCCGATTTACTCGGTGGCGATGGGGCAAATTTGAGCCGCCCTTACTGAGAGCCAACCACGTCTCGGTGCGTGGGTGTGGGCTGGCCAGGCTGGAAGGCCTCAATGTGTTCCAAAGTCGCACGCACCGGGCCATCCGCAGGAAACACCGCCGTCAACGCGACCGTCAGTTCATCTCGGAGCCGCTCCGGTGAGGCCTCCGCGCGGAGATTGATGATGAGTTGCCCGCTGGCGATGGGCGCGGTGAGCGTCTGGGAAAGTTCAGGAACGTGATCGTTGCGGACGAGATTGATCACGGCGAGATCACTCAGACCTTCATCGGGGCTTAAAGTCATTTTCAGATGCGCCACCTCGGCACCCGTCTCCGAAAGGCGTCGCTGAAGTGCCAGGCAGAGTACGCGCACCGCTTCGTTGCCGTCGAGGTCGCCGCTGGTTCCGCGCAGCGCCACGGTGGCGTTCAGCCAGCCCAGCAGCGCCTCGCCTTCGCCATAGAGCGCGTAGTCCACCGGCATGGTGGCGCGCGCCACCTGCTCGGCGGAATCGAGGCGCGCGAACCAGTCCTCCAGCCCCGCGCCCGTGCGGGCGGAGACGGTGATGATCTGGGCAAGGGGAAATTCCGCCGAGAGTTTAGCCCGCAATTTTTCCAACGGCATCGGCTCCACTGACTCGCACTTGTTGATGACGATGACGTCGGCCTCCTCCAGTTGCTTGCGATAAATGTAGAGCACCTTCTCAGAAAATTTTCCGCCCTCCTCCAGGCCAAACACCCGCGCCGCGCGCACCGGATCGACCAGCACGCTCAATGGTGCAATGGAAAAACTCTCCCCGTAAATGCGCCGCAGCGGATACGTGACCGTCGCCACCAGATCGGTGCAACTGCCCACCGGCTCGGCGATGAAAACGTCCGGGCGCGTGGCCGCATCGAGCTTCTTGGCCGCCTCGACCAGCGAGTTGAACCGGCAGCAGAAACAGCCGCCGGGAATTTCCTCCGTGGCGAAACCGCGCGAGCGCAGCATCGCGGTATCGACGAGTTCCGTGCCCTGATCGTTGGTGATGAGTCCGACGCGCAAGCCCTGCTTCGTCAATCGCTCGGCCAGCCGCGCGACCGAAGTGGTTTTCCCCGCACCGAGGAAGCCACCGATCATGATGTAACGCGATCTTGGACTTTGGGCCTTGGACTTTGGACTCATGGCTCATCACCTTTCTGCTTGGAGAGAATTAAATCAATCGCGCGGTCGAGATGATCGCGATAGTCGTTCACGTCGAGACAGCGTTCGTCCGGCGTGCCGCGCACGGCGTAAATCCAACCGGCGGCGTAGGGATGTTTGTCGATGAGGGAAATCTTGGCACGCAGTTCGGGATTGGTGCCGAGAAACGTTCCCGCCGCCACGCAATAGACATCCGAGATGGCTTTGAAACCTTCGACCCAGCCGACGATTTGTCCGACGGCGACGTTGGTGTTGCTCTCCGTCTCGAAGCCGTGATCCACCATGTCGCCCAGCATTCGCGTGGCAAATTTCGTCAGGCCGATGCGCCAGGAATCATCCGGCTGGCGCGCGAGCCAGCAGTGCGAGCGCGAATAGAGAAAATCCACCGGCAGGTGCGTGACGAAATGCGAACGCTTGTAGAACAGAGTTGCTGGCTTGGCGGAATCCACGCGCGCGACGCTACCGGCGGACCGTTGGAGTTCAAGCTTCAGCTTGAGTTGGAGTCCAAGCTTCAGCTTGTTCGGCGCTCCCCGCACGGAGGCACGCTGAAGCGTGAACTCCAACTCAAGCTGAAGCTTGGACTCCAGCGGCGAACCCCAACGAAAATCCTCGCCTGCCCTGCCCTGCCTCGTTCAAATCCCGTCGTGATCTACTTCGACCACAACGCGACCACGCCGCTGCTGCCGGAGGCGCGGCAGGCGTGGCTCGAAGCCGGCGTGAAGTTTCCCGGCAATCCTTCCAGCCCGCACCGACTCGGCGCGCGCGCCGACCACGCTTTGAACGAAGCGCGCGAAAAACTCGCCGTCTTCCTCGGTGGTCACGCCACGGAAATTGTCTTCACGTCCGGCGCGACGGAATCCAACAACACCGCCCTTCATCACGTCGCGCGCACCAAGCCGGCGGACGCCGAGGTGTGGGTCTCCGCCGCCGAGCACCCGTGCGTGCTGGAGCCGGCGCAGTTTTATTTCGGCGACAAGCTGCGGCTCATCCCCGTGTCGCGCGACGGCACGGTGGACATGGACTGGCTGGAAAGGGAATTCCGCAGGAAGCGTCCCGCGCTCGTCGCCGTGCTGGCCGCGAACAACGAAACCGGCGCGCTGCAGCCGTGGGAAGAAATCAATCAGCTCTGCCACGTTCACCAGACGCCATTCCTCTGCGACGCCGCGCAATGGCTGGGCAAGCTTCCCGCGCGCGGCCTCGGCGATTGCGACTGGGTCACGGGCGCGGCCCACAAATTCGGCGGGCCGCGCGGCGTGGGTTTCTTGAAAGTGCCGGCGAGCCTGTCCGTCGTGCCGCTCATTCGCGGCGGGCCGCAGGAGGAATTGCGCCGCGCTGGAACGGAGAACGTCGCGGGCGTGCTCGCGATGCTCGCCGCGCTGGAAGTGCGCGAGTCTCAGATCGCGCGCGCTGAATACGGTGCGCGCGCGGTGTATCGAGAAGCCTTCGAGCGCCAGTTGCTGGTGGCGCTGCCCGGCGTGGAGATCGTTTCCGCGCAGGCCCGGCGGCTTTGGAACACCGTGACCGCTTTCATGCCCGAAGCCGACTGCCAGCAGCGCTGGGTGGTGAAACTCGACAAGCTTGGCGTGGCCGTCTCGACCGGCTCCGCGTGTTCCAGCGGCCAAGAAGAAGCATCGCACGTCCTGCGCGCGATGGGCCGCGCGGACGATGCAGGCCGCGTGCTGCGTTTCAGCGCGGGCTGGGAAACCACGGAAGCCGAATGGCGCGCGCTGCTCGTCGCACTGCGATCCGTGGGAGAAAATATTCCTCCACGTCCCGGAAAAAAACTGGCGAAACGCTCCGTTCGCGTTTAACGGTTGGTCACCGCAAAAACCCAGACCGAGCGACGTGCGCCCACACGGCCACCACCTCCGTCGAAGTTGCCGGTCAGATTGGCCCCGGTCGGACGGAAGGATGCAGAAAATCTGTGTGTGGCATCTGAAAGTCCGCCGGGGCGTTCTGTTGGAGTCCACGCTTCAGCGTCTCCGGGCAAGGTGAGGCTTGAACTCCAACTCACTTCATCCGCTCGACGCGCTCCAGCATCTCGCGGGCTCGCGGGTGAGCGGGATTCAATCTCAGCGTCTGGGAAAACTCCCGCGCGGCCTCGGCGAACTTCCCCATCTTCGCCAGCGACACGCCCAAGTTGAAATGCGCGTCAGCGGAGTTGGGCTGCAGACGCACCGTCTCCGCGAAGTGCGGATGCGCCTCGCTCGCGCGGCCGGCGCGGGCCAGTTCCAGCGCGAGCGCGAGATGCGCCTCCGCGAAATCCGGCCGCGCCCGCGCCGCCGCCGCGTAGTGCTCCAGCGCGGCCGTTGGATTCTGCGCCTGCACCGCGTTGCCGAGATTGTAGTGCGCCACGGCATTGCTGGGATTGGTGCGCAGGGCCGCTTCGTAATTTTTGATCGCTCCCGCCCGGTCGCCGTTCAGGTTCAGCAGCTTGCCGAGATTGATGTGCGCCGCCGCGCTGTTCGTGTCCTGCCGCAGCGCGAGTTCGTATTGTGCAATGGCGTCATTCGTCCGGCCTTGCTGTGCGAACAACTGGCCGAGATTCACGCGCGCCTCAGCGAACTTAGGCTTGAGCCGCAGCGCGGTCTGCCACTCGCGCTCGGCCTCGTCCGTCTTGCCGAGATTGCTCAGCGCGAGGGCCAGGCTGTTGCGTGATTCCACCGAGGCCGGATCGCGCCGCAGCGCCTCGCGGAACAGCGGCAGTGCCTCCGCGCTCGCGCCCATCGTGTCGAGGATGTTGCCGACGTGATAATACGCCTGCGGCTCGTGCGGCAGCAGACGCATGACCTCGCGCCACTGCTCCAGCGCGCGCGCGGTCTCGCCGTGTGCTTCGAGCAGGCGCGCGAAATTCTCGCGCAACACCCAGTCGCCCGGCGCGAGCCGGAGCGCGGCGGCGTAATCTTCCGTGAGACGGAGAATTTTTTCCGGCGTGAGACGCGCGTTCAGTTCATCAATGCGCCGCTTCCATTCCGCGTCGCGCGCCGCATGACCGTATTGCGCGGTGAACGGCGGCTGCTGCAAACGCTTCCGCACCTCCTCGAAGACTTGTCGGCGATCCCAGTCCGTCCACGCCAGCCGCCGCGTGCAGTCTTCCAGCGAAGGGACGCCCGCCACTCCGCGCGCGGTGACGGAAGCCGGCAGCACCTTCACCACTTCATCGAAGAACGCGCGGGCGAGTTGGTAAGTACCCTCGAAGGTGAAGTGAACGTGCTCGTAGAAAAACTCGGAACCGGGAATACCGTTGGAGCTGGCTGTAGCCAGCGCGCGTTCCGCATCCACGAATTTTTCCTGCGCGTATTTCGTGAAGGCATGAGAGCGGATGCGGGCATTGATTTCGTCATCCGCTCTGAAGCGCAGATAGTCGAACTCCTTGGCCAGATTGAAATTCGTGGTTGCTACCTTATTGCTGCCGAGCGCGAGTTCGTTGCGGGCGAGATGAAAGGACAGTTCCGCAAACTCATCCTCGCCAAACTTGGGTGTGCGCCGTGGCGCCCGGCTGAACGCAGCGTGCGCCTCGACAAATTGATTGCTGCCCATGAATTCAAGACCTTGCGCAAAAGGCTTATCGAAACTCGAGGAGTCGTCGCGAGTCAGGGCGCGATGCACCGAGGCGAACGGCGGACAGTCCCGCAGATTCACCGCCACCGTGCTGACGATGACTTTCGCGCCCGCCTCGTTTCCGGCGCGCACGATGTTGTCCAAGTTCTCGCGGAAGTGCTGATACACCTTCAACAAGCGCGGGTCATGGCGTCCGACTCGTTGTTCGAGGAACATTTCCATCCCGCCCCACTCAACCGGCCCGCGCTCGTTTAACGAACCGAGCAGTTGCACAGCGCGGAACTGTTTCAGCCAGAGCGACGAGCGGATGAACGCGAGGCCCGGTGCCTGCCGACCAAAGATCGTCCCGCCCCCGAATGGGCCGACGACCTCGTTGTTGCCCATGTAGAGGATCCACACGTCGCCTTCGAGCGGCGCGCAGTCGCGGGCGATTTCTCGGATGACGTGCGAGTTGATCGCCGTCATGGCCACGTTGATGACTTCAAATTTGTTGCTTGGGAATTTCAGCTCCAGCATCGCCTGCAACATGCGCGGCAGGCCGAACGCCGGCTCCGGGTCGCCCATCGCGGCTGATTCGCCGAGGACGAAGAGGCGCGTCGTGCCTGGCTCTTTGCGCGCGGAGAACATCACGGGCTGCGGCGTGCGCGCGATGTCGCGCGGGAAGAAACGCCAGCCGAACTGGCGGTTATCCGTGAGCACGTCGCGTCCGTTCACACGCTGCTTGAGGAAGAAACTTGTCGGATAGCCGTAGCCCGACATGCGGAGAAACACTTCCACCATCGCCAGCAACAGCAGCGGCATGAGCAGCGCGATGATGCGGAACGCCCAGCGCTGGCGCGGCGAAAGCACGCGCTTCGGGCGTGGAGAATCAGGCGCGCGTCGGGATGAGGCCGGGCGTTTCAACGCCGCGAACGGTAGCAGGCCGCCCTGCCCCGCCGGAAAGTAAAAGCGAGAGCCAGGTAGTGGGGCAGCCGTCTCGGCTGCCACTCGTCCGATGGCCGTCCCGGCTGTCGGTTCGGAGCAGCAGTGGCGTATCGATTTGGGGCGCAGCTTGTGAGGAACATCCACACGAGACTGGAAAGTCTCGTAATTTGTCGGTTCGAAAGCCGGTGTTCACGGCGTGCCGAGGGTGCGATTGGAAGTGGCGGTCAGACCTAGCGGTTCCTGGAGGTTTTCCGTGAGGGAAGAAAAAATCCAAATCCCAAAGCCCAAAGCCCAAACAAATTCCAAGCCCACAAATTCCAAACCGGACGCTGGCTCCGGACGCTGGCGGAGTGGTCCGCAGGCGTCACGGGCGTTCTGTCGGGCCAGGCGAGAAGTTGCGCTCGTCGGGTTGGGATTTACGAATTTGGAATTTGTTTGGGCTTTGGGCTTTGGGTTTTGGAATTTCGGGCCACGGTTCCCTCACGGGAAAAGGTTGCAGACCACGGTGGCCGTGCCCGCCACTTCCAATCACACCCCGTGCCGGGTTCCATCTTGAACCGCTTTCCTTGAACGCATACGTTGCGCGCCCTTATGGAAAAAGTCGTCATCATCGGCACGGGCTGCGCGGGACTCACCGCCGCCCTTTACACCGCGCGCGCGCAGCTCGCCCCGCTCGTTCTCACCGGCCTCATGCCCGGCGGACTGCTCACGACGACGAGCATCGTGGAGAATTTTCCCGGCTTCCCCGAAGGCATCGACGGCTACGAACTGATGACGCGGATGCAGAAGCAGGCCGAGCGTTTCGGCGCGAAGGTCAAGTTCGGCACCGTCGAGTCCGTGGATTTGTCGAAACCGCCCTTCACGCTGATCGTGGATGGCGACACGGTGCAGGCGGAGACCATTATCATCGCCAGCGGCGCGGGCCATAAACATCTCGACGTGCCCGGCGAGCACGAACTGGAGAAGAAGGGCGTGACGTATTGCGCGACGTGCGATGGCGCGCTGCCGATGTTCCGCAACCAGCCGCTCGTGGTGGTGGGCGGCGGCGATTCCGCATGCGAGGAGGCGACGTACCTCACGCGCTTCGGTTCGACGGTTTATCTCATTCACCGCCGCGATACCTTGCGCGCGTCGAAAATCATGGCCGACCGCACGCTGGCGAATCCGAAGATCAAACCCGTGTGGGATTCCGCCGTGACCGAAGTGCTGGACATGAAGCAGGGCAAGGTCACGGGCGTGCGCGTGAAGAATCTCAAGACGAACGCGGAGTCCGTGCTTGATTGCGCCGGCGTCTTCGTCGCCATCGGGCATGTGCCGAACACGCAACTGTTCAAGGGCGTGATCGACATGGACGACGCGGGCTACATCAAGCCCAAGCACGGCACGGAGACGAACGTGCCCGGTGTGTTCGTGGCCGGTGACTGTTCAGACCGGGTTTATCGCCAGGCCATCACGGCGGCGGGCATGGGCTGCGCGGCGGCGATTGATTGCGAGCGGCTGTTGAGCGCGAACAACCAGTGACGGCATGAGTGCGCCTCATTTGACACCTGAACAGCGCCAGGCTTTTGCCGACGCGTTGTCCGCGGGTCGAAAGATCGAGGCCATCAAACAACTGCGCGAACTGAGCGGGCTTGGTCTCAAGGAAGCGAAGGAGATCATTGACCGGCTGGAGGCGGAGTTGCGCGCGGCGCACCCGGAGCGTTTTGCCACGCCGGCCCAGGGCCGGAAGGGCTGCGCGCTGCTGCTGGTGATTTTTCTGCTCGTGGATGCCGTGATTCTCTTCTTCATTTTCCGCCGATGACTCCGTCCGAACTCGACGCCGCGCTGCGCAGTCCCAATCCTCCGCATCTTCTGGATGTGCGCCAGCCGGACGAGCACGCCCTCGTCGCGTTGCCGAACTCAACGCTGATTCCCCTCGCCCATGTCCCCATGCGCGCGGACGAAATCGAGGCGTGGAAGGACGAGGAAGTGGTCGTGTATTGCCATCACGGCGTGCGGAGCGCGATGGCCATTGCGTATTTGCGCGCGGCAGGATTCACGAAGCTCCACAACCTCTCCGGCGGACTCGCGCGCTGGGCCGATGATGTCGACCCGACGATGGCGCGCTACTGAACCGGCCGCGCCCGTTCAAGGGCCAACGCGCTCGATGCGGTAGAAGCGCTGGTTGAGCAGCGGCACGTTCGTGTCCCGGTAACGCAGGATGTTGGTGTTCGCACTGACGCTGCTGGAGAAATTGGTGGTCACCAGCACCGTCCAGTTCGAGGGATGCTGGGCGAGGTTGTTGCTGCCGCGCAAACGGTATTGGAACGAGGGCAGCGGCTGGGTGCGAATGTCGAGCGCACGGTTCGGGCCGACATTGGTGAGCACGAGGCTCTCGAAACGGAGCGGGTAGCCGTAATTCAGGATGAGCGGACCGCCGTTCGTGGCGTTGACCGCGAGCCAGTAGTTCGTGCCTGGACGGGTTTCAAATTCCACGCGGCTTTGCAGGGCGCCTCCGAAATTATCATTGCTGGCGATGTTCACGAGCGCGTTCGACGGGCTGAATGGCCCCCGATAAACGGCCAGGCGCGTGTCGTAAGGCGTGCCGGCGCTGTCAATCACGGCGAAACCGGCGGCGTTGGTGAGCGTGGTCAGCCGAAACCAGCGCGTGCCAGACGAGGGAAAGGCGACGCCGTAACTGGTGCCGTTGGTGCCCGAACCGAGTGCGTCCGTGTGCGTGAGGCTGGTGCCGACGACGAAGGCCAGGCAAAGCGGAGCACACGGCGGCGCGAGCGGGAACACAAAGGAACTAGAGCCGCAGAGGTTGGTCGCGCTCACGGTCACGGAAGCCGGGTAGGGAGTGAATGGCCCGTAGAGCCGGCTGATGACGCTGGCCGAGCTGTTCGTGACCACGCCATCGCTGAAACTCCAACGGTAGCTGTGCGGCGTGTTGTTTGTGAAAGCGGCCTGATAGGTGACACGCACGCCGTTCACTTCGTTGGTGGCGAAACTGGTGAGATTGGAAAATCCCGGCGCCTGGCAGAGCGTGGCGCTGATGACGAGCCCACCGGCGGCCTGCGTCGCGCCGCCCGCGAGGATGAGGTAAGTCACATTGGCCGCCGCGTTGAAAACCAAACTGGCTTTGTCGCCCGGGCAGACCGGGCCATTGTTGTTCGCACAAGTGTTGGCCACGGCCGTCAGCACGCTGCCGCAGGTCCCGGTATAGACTTGCAAAGCCGTGTCGAAGCCACTGCCGCAGGTGCTGAGAATCACGGGGCCAGCGATGTTGGTGCGGAACGAATACCAGACTCCTCGTCCGAACGCCCCTGCACACGCGAGCGTCTGGGCATCAGTGCCCGCGTTCAATGTGTTGTTGGAATAGGTGACGCCCGCCGTCATCACGATCGCGTTGGCGCAGAGGTCGTTGGCTGGCGTGGGCGGGATGAGTTCGTAGCCGTGGGTGATTTTCAACGCGCCAGGATTCAACGTGCGGACGGCGAGATAATAGTTGGTGCCGGGCCGGGTTTCAAAACGCACGAAACCGTTGTTGCCGCTGTTGTTCAGGCAGGCGACTTCCCGAAGGAGGCTGCTGTCGGCAATCGAGCCGCGATAGACACCGATGATGGTGTCCGTGCTGGTGCTGTTGTTGCTGGTGCTGAGGAAGGCGAGGCCGGCGGAGTTCGTGTCGATGCCGAGCCGCAGCCATTTGGTAATGCCGGGATCGAGATAGCCGCAGGCCGTGGTCAAGTCGTAGGCGTCACTGCCGCCGTCCGTGGTGTTGTGCGTGCCGGTGAAACCGGCGGAGAGGCAGATGGCACCGCAGGGAGGGTTGACCGGAGTTCCTCCCAGACCATCGCCGCAAGAATTGAAAATCCGAACAGAGACGATATTGGGATAGTTTTCAAACAGGCCGAAGTCGTGAGAAAAGTATCGGTTGAATGTCGTGGCTTGTTCGGACCCGTCAAAACTCCAGACAAAACTAGTGCCGATGTTGCCGAAATAATCCGCCCGATACGTTACGCGGATACCGTCTGAAACATTCTGAATGGAATCCACGGCAACGGTGATCGAGTTGGGCTTATCGCAGACCGTGGCACTGACATTGATGTTCCCGACGTTGCCCAAAGTACCAGCAACGAAAAAGTAATAGGTGGCAAATGGAGCCGCAGAGTAATTGATGGTTACACTGCCAGAACCGCAATCCAAGTAATTGGCGCATCCGTTCACATAAGCACCGATGCGCGTTGAGAATGAGGCACTGGCGCTGAAAACAACCCGACCATTAACGGACGGGGTGAACCGATACCACACACCTTGGTCCATGTTGAAACCGCACACTGGCGTCGCATCACCCGTGATCGTGGCGTTGCGCGTGTCCACTGATTCGGAAAACCCGTTGTAAAGAAAAGTCGCCCCGGCGCAGGTGTCATTGGCTGCAAGAGGAATTCCTGTGAACCGTACATTGTCCACGGCCAGCGCGCCGTCGGTGCCGGACTCGTTGAAGTCGTGCCATCGGAAATAGATGACCGCGCCGGTTTGGATCAGCGCGGCAGGAAAGATGGTGCCACCGATGCTCGCGGTGCGGTTGCCGGGGAGATTTCCATCCACCGGTCCCTGCGGCGGCACGGGCACGCTGGGGAAGGGTTGCTGGAAATGAAACGTGGTGGGAATCCACGTCGCCCCAAGATTCGTGCTGTAGTAATTCGTCAGCCAGCCGCTCGTGGCGTTCGTGTAGTTGCGCCAGACCTCGCCGTCGTAGCGCAGCGTGAAGGAGGTGAGCGGGCTGCCGGAATTGTTGCGCAGGCGCAGGACCATGTTGCGCTCGCCGGCGGTGGGCGAAGTGCCGAGGGCACGGTCGGTCCCGCCGGTCGAGCCGTGGTTCCAACCCGCTACATCAATCTGCGGCAGTGAACTACCGTCGCCCGGCGTTACATCAATGGTCGTCGCGGGCAACGTGATGCCGGCGTACCAGCCCGGCGGCGTCTCGGTGCCCGCCGGGCCCATGCCGTCGAAGGATTGCAGGTATTCGCCGCTGCCGTATTCCACGAACTCCGGTCGCACGCGCACGGTGTTCGTGGCGGAATAGACGCTGCCGGTGGCATTGAAGGCGCGCGCGTAAATGGTGTTGGTGCCCGTCGTGAACTGGCTCAACACCACCGAGTAGGGCGCGCTGTTGTCTGTCGCGGCCAGCACGCCGTTCGTGTAGAAAGAAACGCCCGTCACCGCCAGGCTGCCCGCCGCCGTGGCGTTCACCGTGACCGGCGTGAAGGCGAGCGTGCCGTGCGCCGGCGCGGTGAGCGTGATGGACAATGGAAGCGAAACATTCGTGACCACGGTGCCGCCCACGGAAAAATTATCGATGGTATGGCCCGGCTCCGAACTGGTGGGCGCGTTGTCATCCGCCCAGAGGAGATAGATGTCGGTGTTGGGCAGCCATTGACCGAGGAAGATCGACGCGTTCACCGGGGCCGCGTTGCTGAGGGAGGAGAACGCGGGGATGAAGCGCCAACTGCCGGGCAGGCCGTTGGTGCTGAAGAACACCTGATGTCCCGGGGCGGATTCCAAACCGGGGGCGCCGATGAAGCCGAAGTTGTAACTGACATTGATGTGGCTGAAGGCCTGGCTGGAGGTGTTCCGCAGCGTGGCTTTCAAAAGCCCGATGCCCACGGTCGTCGGCTGGGTGATCACGTAGCCGGCCGCGGTGTTGTGGCGCGCGGCTTCAAATGTCGAGTCCGCCGTGATCCGCTCCAGCGTCCTAACCACGGAACTCTGGGTGAGGTTCTGCACGGCGTTCGACACGTCCCCGGCGGTCGTGTAGGTGGAGCCATCGCCGGGAATGCCTGTGGTGCTGCTGGCCCACTCCACGGCCAGCAGCGCGGGCGCGGAACCGAACGTCAGCGGCGCGGGCAGTCCGCCGGAGCCGACAAAAATTTGCGCGGGTGAAAGTACGGGCAGGCCGAGGAAGAGCGCGAGGAGCAGCGTGGAAGTTTTCATATTCGCACCAAAGCGGTTTTTGGGTTGTCGGACGAACTGGATGACGTCCGAGGTGATAGCGGTAGATGACGCGCCGGGCAAGATAATTGCCCGCGGCGTTTCAGCCAGAACGAAGGCTGTTCGACCAAGACTTTCTCGGCCAGGCACGCAACATCGGCTTGCAAACCACTGCGCCGGGAATAATAACGCCCCCAGCATGACCGTGCCCATCCTCGCACTGCGGCGCAGTTCTCCACTTTCACGCGCTGTCTTCGCTTTCATTTTTCTGACCTGTGGCCTGCTGGTCTCAACGGGAAGGGCGCAAACCGGAACGCCGGCGGGCGCGACGAACAATGTGCTCGTCACGATTCAAGGCGCGGTGGAAGTGGCGCGGGGCGACGGCGGGGCGTGGACTCCGGGGCGGGTGAATCAGTTGCTCACACTTGGAGATCAGGTGCGAACCAGGGAACGCAGTCGCGCGACCATTTATCTGGCGAACGGCATGACGATGCAGATGAGCGAGTTGTCCACGTTCGAGGTTCCGCCCTCGGGCGGCGTGCATTTCAAATCAGGTCTCTTCCACATTTTGAATCGCCATCCGAAGAAGGGCTGGCAGTTCATTCTGCGCGAGGCCACGGCGGCCATTCTCGGAACAGACTTCCTCGTGCGCGTCAACGAACAGACCTCGGAGATCATCGTTCTGGACGGCAGAGTGTCTTTGAACAACGGCACGGACGAAATCATCCTGGGTCAGCACGAACAGGGCACAGTCGAAAACGGCGGACAGTTGCGGAAAACCCCGGTCGTGGAGGCGGTCAACAATCTCATCCAATGGTTCCTCTACTATCCGGGGATTCTGCATGTGGATGAGTTGAATCTGGCGGATGCGGAAAAGAATGGTCTGGCGGCTTCGCTCGCGGCGTATCGTCTCGGCGATTTGCGCGCGGCGGATCAAACCTACCCGTGGGCCACGCCGCCGCAGTCTGATGATGGCCGTGCCTACCGCGCCTCGCTGCTGTTGAACGCGGGGCAGGTGGAACAGGCGCGCGTGCTGATCGAAGCTGGTTCCACACCTGCGGCCCGGGCGCTCCAGCGGCTCATTGCCGCCGTGAAATTTCAACCGCTCACGAATGCCCCGCCGCCCGCGTCGTCATCGGAATGGCTGGCCGAATCGTACTATCAACAGTCGCGCGCGAAACTGGAACTCGCGCTGGAGGCCGCACGGCAGGCCAACAACCAAGCGCCCGAGTTTGGTTTCGCGTGGGCGCGCGTGGCGGAACTGGAATTCAGTTTCGGGCGCACGGATGCCGCGCTGGCGGCGCTGGAAAAAGGACTGGCCCTCTCTCCGCGTCACGCGCAGGCCGTGGCCCTGCGCGGCTTTTTGCTGGCGGCGAAGAACCGAGTTCCGGCGGCGCAGGCGGAGTTCGAGCGCGCCATTGCCTTGGACAACGGGCTGGGCAACGCCTGGCTCGGACGCGGCCTGTGCCTGTTCCGGCGCGGGCGCGGCGCGGAAGGCTTGCGCGCTCTGCACGTCGCCGCCGCGCTGGAACCGCAGCGCAGCGTCCTCCGCAGCTATCTTGGAAAAGCCTTCGCCCAACAGGGCGACGAGGATCACGCGCGCCGTGAACTGGGCCTCGCCCGTGATCTGGACGTGAACGATCCCACGAGCTGGCTCTACTCCGCGCTGCTCAATCAAGAGGCTTCGCGCATCAACGAGGCCGTCGGCGATCTGGAACGCTCGCGCGAACTGAACGACAACCGCGGTCTCTACCGCTCGCGGCAGTTGCTCGATCAGGATCGCGCCGTGCGCAGCGCGAACCTCGCGGCCATTTACCGCGACGCCGGGATGTTCGACGTGGGCCTGCGCGAGGCCTCGCGCGCCGTAGTCAGCGATTACGCGAACTACTCGTCGCACCTGTTCCTCGCGAACAGTTACACGGAGTTGACCGACCCAAATCTCGTGACCTTGCGCTACGAGACGGCCGCGTTCAGCGAATATCTGCTGGCGAACCTGCTCGCGCCGGTCGGGGCCAGCACCTTGTCGCGGAACATTTCGCAGCAGGAATACGCCAAGCTGTTCGAACGCGACCGGCTGGGGTTCCACTCCGGCACGTTCTATTCGAGCAACGGCGACTGGCAGCAGGAGGCCACGCAGTACGGCACCTTCGGCAACACCGCCTACGCCGTCGATGGCCTCTACCGCTCGTTCAAAGGCAGCCGCCCGAACAACGATCTGGAGCAGACGGTTCTTTCCGCGCAGTTCAAACAACAACTCACGGCGCAAGACTCGATCTACTTTCAGGTGATCGACAACCAGTCTGAGTCCGGCGATCTCGCGCAGTATTACAATCACGACGGCTCGGCGGCGCTCTCGCGGCGGCGGGGCATCGGCCGGCCCAACCGCCGGCTCCAGGTGACGGAAGGCCAGGAGCCGAACGCTTTTCTCGGCTATCATCACGAGTGGTCGCCCGGCGTCCACACGCTCTTCCTCGCGGCACGCCTCGAGGGGGAACTGACCTCCAATACGCCGAGCAACAGGCTTGCGACCTTGTTTCGGAATCCCGACGGCCAAATCTTTTTCATTCCCACTGACGCGTTCGCCTACCAGTACCGCGGCGAGTTGGAGATTTATTCGGCGGAGTTACAGCAGCTCTGGCAGGCGGAGAAGCACGTGTTCATCGCGGGGGCACGCCTGCAAGCCGGCGATTTCGACGGGCGCGTCCGTCTCGACCATCTCGGCGGTCCACGCAGCCTCGCCTTCAATCCCAACGGCGCGGCGCGGCAGGCTCTCAACGGGGACTTCGAGCGCGTCACGACCTACGCCTATCACCACTGGCGGGTTCTGGAGCCGCTGTTGTTGACGGCAGGCGTGGCCTACGACCATCTGGCGTATCCTGAGAACGCCTTCGGCACGCCGATCAGCGGGCGCGAATTGAATGAGAGCCAGTTCTCACCCAAGGCCGGCTTCATCTGGATGCCGAATACCGCGACGAGTGTGCGCGGCGCCTATACGCGGTCACTCGGCGGATTCTCCTATGACCAGAGTGTGCGCCTGGAGCCGACGGAGGTGGCCGGCTTCAACCAGGCGTTTCGGAGCTTGTTCCCCGAGGCGGTGGCTGGCTCCGTGCCCGGTTCGGAATTTGAGACGGTTCATCTTGGACTGGATCACCAGTTTCCGACGCGGACGTATGCCGTGTTGGAAGCCTCCATTTTACGCGCCCGGGGCGAGCCGCGGCTTGGGGTCTTCGATTTAACCGAGCCGGCATATGCCCACCCCGGCCAGACGCGTCAGGTGCTTCGCTACGAGGAACGCGCCGTGACCGCCTCACTCCATCAACTGCTGGGAGAGGCCTGGGCCTTAGGCGCGCGTTATCGTCTCAGCCAGGCGGAACTGGAGTCGCACTTCCCAGACATCTCCAATGCCGTGCTCCCCAAAGGCGTGCTCCCCGACACCGAGCGGCGCGCGTTGCTTCATCAGTTGAACCTCTTCGCGATTTACAATCATCCCAGCGGGTTTTTCTCCAAGGTCGAATCCATCTGGTGGGCGCAGCGCAATGGCGCGGACGATTCGGCCCTCTCGGATGAAGACCTGTGGCAGTTCAATCTCTTTGCCGGCTACCGTTTTCCCCGCCGCCGCGCGGAACTTTCGGTTGGACTGCTGAACCTCGCGGGCCAGGACTACCGGCTCAATCCGCTCAATCTCCACGGCGATCTGGCGCGCGAGCGCACGCTGGTGGTGAACTGCAAATTCAATTTTTGAAATGGCCATGCGCGGAGAAATTCTGAAACAAAAACTGCACCACCCGTGGCTCGGCGGCAGCGTGGGCGGGACACTCCTCGCGCTCGGCGGCGTGGGGTTGATGTTCCTCACTTTCGGCAAGGGGCTGGAGGACTGGAGCTACGACTTGTCCTTCCTCACGCGCGGCGAGCAGCAGGTGGACAATGTCGTGGTCATCGATCTGGGGCGGGACTCCTACGATCAGCTCAACCAAAGCCCCGAGAGTTTCGATCGGGCGCTGCACGCGCAGTTGGTCCAGCGCCTCAAGGCGGACGGGGCGAAGCTGATCGTTTTCGACATCGAGTTTCCCCGCGAGCGACCGCACCCGCCCAGGTCGGATCAGGAATTCGCCGCCGCCCTGCGCACGGCGGGCAATGTCGTCCTGGGCGCGAACCTGCACCATGACAACCGCCTGGGCAGTTTAAATGAGCAAATCAAGATGCCGCTTGATTTGTTTCGCGATGCCGCGGCGACCTGCGGCGTGACCAGCGTGCTGCGGGAACCGGATTACGCCGTGCGTCAGATTCACCCCGGCGGCAGCCAGGTGCCGGGTCTCGCCTGGCGCGCGGCGGAACTGGCCGGAGCCGAGGTGACGAGACGCCCGGAGGCGAGGTTCGAGCCGCGCTGGTTGAATTATTACGCGCCGCATCCTTTCCCGCGCTTCACCCAAGTCCAGGTTCTTTCCAACAATCTGCCGTCGGGATTTTCCTTTCGCGACAAGGTCGTCTTCGTCGGTTCGGGAACGATGACCGGCTACTCCGGCGATGAAAAGGAGGAGGTGCGGACGCCTTGGACGTGGCACACGGGCGAGTGGGGTCTGGGCGTGCAGGTCCACGCGCTTACCTTCGCGAACTTGCAACGCGGGGACTGGTTCCGCCGCTGGCCTTTGGCCGTCGAAGCATTGATCGTGGGCGGCACGGGACTGCTTCTGGGCCTGGGCGTAAGCCGCTTGAAACCGGCGAGCGCGACGGCCCTCGCGCTCGGCATCGCCGTGATCGTGACCGCAATCTCACTGCTGCTGGCGGCGCGCTTCAACACCTGGTTTCCGTGGCTGCTGGTCGCGGGCTTTCAAGTGCCGGTCGCGCTCGGCTGGTCGTATTTCCTGCATTCCATGCGCGCTTACGTGGAGGCGAAGGTGTTGCAAAGTTCGCTCGAACTGTATCTCTCGCCGCCGCAGGTGAAGCAGATTCTCAAGCAGCCCGCGCTGCTCAAACCCGGCGCGGAACAGAAGACCGTGAGCATCCTCTTCAGCGACATCGCCGGATTTTCCAAAATCTCCGAGCGCATGGACCCGGATGATCTCGTGAAGCTCCTGAACCAGTATTACGAAACGGCGATCAGTTGTGTGCATCAAACCGATGGCACGGTCATGAACCTGATCGGCGACGCTATCTTCGCCATCTGGAACGCACCGCAGGAACAGCCCGACCACCAGGAGCGCGCGTGTTGCGCCGCGCTATTGCTGAACCAGGCACTGGTAAAATTCGAGTCCGCGAGCCTGAACCTGCCATTGCATACGCGCGTGGGTCTGCACACCGGCGTGGTCTGCGTGGGCAACATCGGCAGTTCGAAACGCTTCGAGTACACCGCCATCGGCGAGAGCGTGAACCTCGCCTCGCGGCTCGAAGGGTTGAACAAGCAACTCGGCACAAACATTCTGGCCACTCGCGACATCCAGAAAGCTGCCGGCGGGCATCTCGCCTCACGGCTGGTCGGCCATTTCAAGTTCAAGGGTTTTGACCAGGTGGTGGAAGTTCACGAGTTGCTCGGCGAAGCCAAGGAGTCGGCGGCGTCCCAGCCGTGGCGCGAGTCATTTGCCGCTGCGCTCAATCGTTTTCAGCGCCGTGCCTTCGACGAAGCGCGCGAGGGTTTTGAAAAGACGCGCATGTTGCGCGGCGGCGCGGACGGTCCGAGCGAATTTTATCTCGGACGGATCACCGCCTTCCAAAGCGCGCCTCCAAACGCCGAGTGGTTCGGTGAGGTGGATCTGCGTGAGAAGTAATCCGCCCGGAACGCGCCGAAGCGTGGTAATCCCAGGCAAAAGGCCCGGCGGAAATCCACCGGGCCTTTGCGATAGCCGCTCCAATCACCTACTTCGCCAGGTAATACTTCTGCGTGTATTCCTGCACCATGCGCCAGGTGTTGTATTGCGGCACGAGCGTGACGAGGGCGCGACGGATCCGCTTGATCCACGCACGCGGCACACCGTTGGCGTCGCGGTCGTAGAATTCAGGGATCACTTTCTCGGTCAGCGTTTGGTAGAGATTCGCCGCGTCCTGAAGATCCTGTTCCTCAATGGAATCCGGATGCGAGTCATCACCAATCGCAAAGCCGTTCGTGCCGTCGTAGCCTTCGCGCCACCAGCCATCAAGGATGCTCAGGTTCAGACAGCCGTGGCAGCCCGCCTTCTCGCCGCTGGTGCCGGAGGCTTCGAGCGGACGACGCGGGTTGTTCAACCACACGTCGCACCCGCTGACCATCTGGCGCGCGACATGGATGTCGTAGTTCTCGATGAACACGAGATGCCCCTTCAGTTCGCTGAACTTGCTCAGGTGAATGATGCGCTGGATGTATTTCTTGCCCTCGTCATCGCGCGGATGCGCCTTGCCGGCGAAGATGAACTGCACGGGGCGCTTCTGATCTTTCACGAGCTTCACCACTTCGTCGAAGCGGTCAAAGATCAGCGGGGCGCGTTTGTAAGTGGCGAAACGGCGCGCGAAGCCGATGGTCAGCGCGTCGGGGTTCAGCAGTGAATCAAAGGAGATGAAATCATCTGGCGCGGTGCGATGGCCCTCGAACAAACGGCGGCGCGCGAACTCCATCAGCTCGCGGCGCAAGTTGTAACGCATCGACCAGAGTTCCTCGTCCGAAGTCACGGCCGGATCGGCAAGGTGCTTCCAGTAATCGGGCGAGTTAATGTTCTTCTCCGCCTCGACACCGAGTTTGCGGCGCAGCCAGTGGCGCTGCGTGCCCTTGACCCAGCCGGGAATGTGAACACCGTTCGTGACGTGGCCGATGGGCACCTGCGCGACCGTGCCGTTCGGATACAGTTCATGCCACATCTCACGGCTGACCTGCCCGTGCAGTTCGCTCACGCCATTCGCGGAGCGCGAGCATTTGAGCGCGAGAACGGTCATGCAGAACGGCTCGTGCTTGTTCTCCGGCTTCACGCGGCCCAGGGCCATCATGTCGTCGGACGTCATGCCGAGGGCGGCCTGCATTTTCGGCATCACGAAATTCATCAGGTCAGGCGTGAAACGATCATGGCCCGCCTCGACCGGCGTGTGCGTGGTGAAGATGCACTCCTTGGTCGTGTTCTTTTGTGCCTCGGCGAGGGACTGGCCGGCGGCGATTTTCTCGCGCATCAATTCCAGCGCGAGGAACGCCGCGTGACCTTCGTTCATGTGGAAGGTGCCGGGCGCGAGGCCGAGCCGGCGCATCAAACGCACGCCGCCGACGCCGAGCAAAACTTCCTGCATGATGCGCGTGGTGCTGTCGCCCCCGTACACGCGCAGCGTGAGGTCGCGGTGCATCGGCTCGTTCTGCGGCAGGTTGGCGTCGAGCAGATAAACTGAGCAGCGCCCCACGTTCACGCGCCAGGCCTGGAAGGCCACGGTGTTGAAACCGATTTCCACTTCGCAAACGATGCGCTGCCCGGCGGCATCATTCAGCGGCTCCATCGGGAGGTTGCGGGGATTGAGCAGCCGGTAATAATCCACCTGCCAGTTCTCCGCGTTGAAGGACTGTTGAAAATAACCTTCACGGTAAAACAGGCTGATGCCGACGAGTCCCAGCCCAAGATCGCTGGCCGACTTCAAATGATCGCCCGCGAGCACGCCGAGGCCGCCCGCCGCGATGGGCAGCGTTTCATGGAAGCCAAATTCCGCAGTGAAATACACCACCGGATTTTTCACGAGGGCCGGCGCGTTCAGGTTGCCCCACGTTTTTTCCTCGGCGAGATACGCGTCAAACTTGATGAGCGTGCGACGCACCTTGTCGGCGAATTGCTTGTCCTGCAGGCGCACGCGCAATTCCTGCGCCGAGACTTCGCGCAGCACGGCGACGCCGTTGTGGTAGAGGTTCTGCCACGCGCGCGGCGAAAGCTGATGAAAGATTTCCAGCGTGTCCTGGTCCCACGTGCCCCAGAGGTTGCGGGCAAGACGGTTCAGCCCTTCAACGAGGGCGTTGATTTCGTTTGGTGGCAATGGTGCGTTTTCCATAGTTGAGTTGGTTTCTCCCGGGTCGTGGGATGAGCCGCTTGACTCGGCTGGGGCAAACCGTAGGCAGTCCGCGCGCCGGAGTTCAAGCATTTGCTTGGGCGGAACAAGTTTTGCGAAACACCGGGACAAACTTTTCTGATACCTTGATCTCCATTCCTTGGCGTACCGACTTTTGAGACACAGGAATGAGGCTAACGCAACGTGCTGCCGGTTTGTAACCGGCAGGGGCCGCTCGGCTCCGAGGCTGAGTAACTATTTTAACGCGGCAAAAGTTTTTGGCCTCTGCCGGTTACAAACCGGCAGCACGTTACCGGCCGGCCATTCGACTGTTTTGATGCGTCGGCCCTGATATTCCGTTTGACCGCCGGCGCGCGAGTGCTTCTCATCGGCCCATGAAATCCATTCTGATTCTGCTTGGCCTGCTGGCGTGCAGCCGCGCGGCTTTCGCCGCCAGCGCGACTTTTTTCTCCGTGGCCGACACGACCATTTCGCCCAATAACGAGGCCGACGCCGACGGCTCGACCGTGACGATGATCACCGGTCACCTCCCGATTCCCGGGGTGCCGGCGCGGGCGTTGTTGCGTTTCGATCTCAGCAGCCTGCCGTCCAGCGTTGTTGTAACTTCGGCCACTGTCGAGGTCACGGCCGCCAACGTGGCGGTCCCAACCCCGCACACGCACCTGCTGCACCGCGTAAACGTGGATTGGACGGAGGCGGGCGCAACCTGGACGGGCACGGGCCTGGGCGGCGGATTCTGGGAAACGAGCGGCGGTGATTTTGCCTCGGCCCCGGATGCCTCCACGCCGGTCGGCGGGGTGGGGACTTATTTGTTCGCCTCGACCCCGGACCTGGTGGACTCGGTGCAAGGGTGGGCCGCGAACGCGGCGACCAATTTCGGCTGGGTGCTGCGCAGCGGAGTGGAGGATGCCGTTGGCACGCGCACGGGACGCCGCTTCAGCACGCGCGAGGCGGTCGCGAACCGCCCGAGGCTCGTCGTGGGCTACTTCGTGCCGCCGCCGTCCGTCACGCTCACGAACCCGCGGGTCGAGGGCGCGAATTTTCGCTTCGAGTTCACCGCGCTGCCGGGCAGCAGCTACACGGTGGAGTTCAAACCCACCGTCGATGCCGGGGCGTGGAGCGTCCTCAGCACGCACCCCGCGCCCAGCAGTCCGACGCTCATTCCAGTCTCGCACGCGCTTACGGCGAGCAACCGTTTCTACCGCGTGGTGTCGCCGTGAACAGGTGGCGGCGGGACGACTCCCGCCACGGGGTTGTAGTGACGAGTTGCCCCGGCGAACTCAGCCACTCTCGACGGGCAGCTACCGTCTGCGGGCTTTTCTCCGCATCAGCAATGCGGCTGCGCCAAGCGCCAGCAAGGTGTATGTGCCAGGTTCAGGCACGGGTGCGCCGTAGAAGTCCAGGGAATAGTCCAACGTGTTGAGGTATCTGTTCTCCGGCGCGTAGAACCAGTCGTAGTAATTGTTCACGCGGAAACCGATCTGCGTGATGTTGTAGCCCGCGAAATCGGGCGTAAGGGAAGAACGGCCCAGAACATCCGCCTCCCTTCCTTCAGCCCAACCCCCGGTAAAGATATCCTGAAGCCGAAGATAGTCGTTCCCGCCATCGGTGAGTCCAGCGACAAAACCGCCGAAACCAGGGCCATTCAGGGCGGTGGCAAAAAAAGTTCGGCCCACATCGTTGGTGGAGATAGTCATGGAGAAAATCCCCGTTACGGGATTCAAGCTTGGCGGAGTTTGGGAGCCTGGGTCCGACACATGGTCGAAGCCGATCACCCGGTTTGGCACAGGCCCGGCGCCTGCTCGGTTGCCTGGTATGGACGTGCGATCAATGCTCCAAATAAGTCCTTGCGCACCAACATCAAAAGTCCCGAGTAAGGCGAGAAATATGGCTAGTAGTTTCATGGCAATCAGCCACGTCTGCCCGCTTTTCTTCGCATCAGCAAGCCTGTGGCTGCGCCGAGGGTGAGCAAGACCCATGTGCTGGGTTCAGGCACGGCCGCGCCATAGAAATCCAAGGAATAGTTCAGCGTATTGAGGTATCTGTTCTCCGGCGCGTAATACCGGTCGTAGTAACTATCTATTCGAAGACCGATCTGCGTGATGGTGTAGCCGGCGAAGTCAGGCGCAGATGCGGAACGCCCCAAAAAGTCGGCCTCACTTAAAGTCCCCCATCCCACCAAGGGACTGACATCCGAAAACCGGATATAGTCGTTTGCGCCATCAGTGAGGCGAGCGACAAAGCCGGCAAGGCCAGGTGAATTCAGTGCGTCGGCGAACAAGGTGCGCCCGGCATCGTTGGTGGAGATCGTCATGAAAAGAATTCCTGTCACGGGGTTCAAGCTTGGCGAAGTCGTGACGTTTGGATCCGACACGTGGTCGAAGGCAATCTCCCGGTTTGGCAGAGGGCCGTCGCCTGGATTGCCGCCTGTAGTACTCGTAAAATTTGGACTGCTCCAAATAAGCCCTTGGGCATGGACATGAATAGTTCCGATCGTCGCAAGAAAAATGGCGCTTAGCTTCATATCAATAATATCATTGCCGGTTAGTTTACGGTAGATGTGTGGCTGAAAGACTAGAGAAGGTCACTTTGGCGGTGCCGCTCGTAGGGATGTTGGGATAGTAACAGCCAGCCTTGAAATAAAAGGTCGCCGCGTTCCAAGAATTATACGGCGTCAGGGATCTTTCACGTTGATTTAATGCCGTTTGCGATATTCCGTTGACGTCATATGCCTCCGCATGAATCTTGACCACCGTTCCATCATCGGTTAGTCGCACCTTGTAATGGATGAGGTCGTTAATGTTCACGTTTTCTGCCAAGATGAGATTGTCGTCTGGAGGGCGTTGTAAATCGCCATGTCGGTCCCGCCCGCGTCCACTACGTAGTCCGCCTTGCGCACCTGCACGTTGCGGAGCGTGAGGTCATTCGCGCTGCCGCCGCCTTCCATCGCAATGGGGTTGGAAAGGTAGGTGAACCGCACATTGCTCAACTGCCGCGAACCGCCGCTGATGAAGTAGAGACCCCAGGTGCCGATCATCGTCGGCGAACCGTTGCCGCCGATGTCCTCGCCCACGCTGTTGTCATCATAGCTGGTGAACACGACGGGCAGATGATTCGTGGTGTCGCAAATCACGGCGTATTCCTCGAAGAAGTAAAGGCCGGTGGCCTCGTTGAATTTGACGACGGCACCACCCTCGAAGGTGGTGGTGCCGGTCAGCGCGATGGGCGCGGTGACCGAGTAAGTGGTGTCGCCACGGAAGGTGAGGTTGTTCTCGCCGTAGATGTCGAGGACATGAACGAGATAATAATCCAGCACAAACGCCGGCGCGGGCGTGGAGGCGGAGGCGAGTTGCGTGGTGGAGTCATTCGGGATCGCCAGCCGCGCGTGCTGCGCCGGCTGCACGGGTTGAGACTTTTTATTTCTCAACGCCGCCTCGCGGACTTCGCCCGGCGCGGCCAAGGCGGGCAGACGCCGGGTGTTTTTCGCTAACCGCTCGGCTTTCATTAGCGGCGAGAGGCTGGCCTGCGGCACGGCGTTCGTGGCGGGCGGGAGCAACAACAGCGCCGGACGCACCCGCCGATGCTCCACCGCTTCAATGATGATTTTGCGGTTTTCGAAATCCAGAAAGGATTTGGCGACGCGGCTGGAACGGGCGGCGGGCGGCAGGTTGGTCGTGGCCGGAGTGACAAAGGCCCGGCCCGCGCCCATCTTCATTTGGCCATAAGTCAGTTCGGTATCCACCAAGTCCGGCTCCAGCATGGTGGCGGCTTTCACCGGGTCTCGTTCCTGATGGAGCAAAGACGTCCGCTGGACCGGCTCAGGCCCGGCCAATTGCTCGGTCAGCATTTCCAGCCGGGCGGAGGAGGACAAACCAAACGTCGCCGGCTCCGGCGGGTTTTCGTGCAGGATGAGATCGCTTTCCAATCCGGCGCAGGTGTTGCGCAGGCGAATGGAAGCCTTGAGATGCGTGAAGCAGTTGCTGAAAACAATTTCGTTGGAAGCCACCAGCCAGCCGACGGCGTTGGTGACTACATCCAGCAGCACGCCGCGCCCGTCCACAGGATCGAAGTAATCCACGGCCAGCGGTTGAAAGACCAGTTCTTCGCCTTGGGGGGTGATGATCCGCACGCCCTGGCCGCTGCCAATATCACCGGGCACCACCACCTGATGCGCCGCGCCGGTGGACTCCGCGCCGGTCGCGGTGATGACAAAGCTGGCATCGGCAGGAACGAACTGGCCCTGGCCGTTCTTGACGTTCAAGCCCGCGCCCAGCTCGACGAAGGAATTGGTGCGAAAACTTAGCTTGCGGGTGACGACGTTGAAGAGAGTGGTGACGGATTGCCAGCGAGTTTGGGTGGCCGTGCGATGCACGCTGCTCCAAGGGGATTTTGCCGGGGCGGCCATGCGTGATTGAAAATCCGCCGCGAACATGGCGCTGGTAAAAACCAGACTGCATGTTAGCAGGCAAAACGCGGCAATGACGCGAGTGGATGAATGTCCGAGTAGAGCGAGTTTTCATGTGGCAGCCTTGCCGGTAGCAGGCTCCTGCGCACAAATTTAGTCAAGGTGAAAGGTCATAAAAAACAGGCGCGTGGAGTGCATCCACGCGCCTGGTGATGGGGAACATCTGACCGTGCGAATCGACTCTGGTGGGGCTTACTGGCAGGCAGGATGCCTGCCGCCAAATTTTCTGACTGGCTCCCGACGAATTCAGCCCGCCCGTTTGAGGCTTTATTCGCGCGGCCTTTCGCTCCTACGTTGCCGCCCATGAAACTTCCCGCGCTCCTGCTGCTCGTTTGTGCTGTCGCGCTCGCCGCTGCCGAAACTCCGTCGCGCCCGAACATCGTCTGGATCGTCGGCGAAGACCTCGGGCCGGAACTCGGCTGCTACGGCGACACCAACGCCATCACTCCGAACATCGACCGCCTCGCGCGCGAGGGCGTGCGCTTCACCCGCGCCTTCACGCTACGACGGAAAGTTGAACGCGACCCAGCGCCTCTTCTTCAGCACGACGAAACCCGCCGAGGAACTTTATGACGTGAACGCCGATCCGCACGAGGTTCGCAATCTCGCCGGGGTGGCCACATTCGCGCCGGTGCTGGGCGAGATGCGCGCCGCGCTGGAAAAATGGATCGTGGAAACGGGTGACCTCGGCGCAGTACCGGAGACAGAATTGATCCGCCGCGGACTCGTGGCCGACAAGCTTCCGGAGTACAACGCGCGCGTGAAGCCGCTGGAGATTCCGCTTACTGGGGCACCGTAGCCGGCGCGTTGGTGGGCGGCAGCGGAATGTCGAAGTTCAACTGAAACTCGCCCTGGCTGACCGTAACCGACGCGCGGTTGGTGTTCGCGTTGAACCCGAACTCCGAAGTGGAAAAAAGGGTCGCCTTGCGGACGGGGCTGTGGGCATAGGGGTTGATGCTTAAACAACCAGATCCCGCCCCGCACAAAACGACCCGCACGGAAATTACCTCCCTCTTCGGC